>Ga0208548_100807_pt1 | contig 11091 bp, 8 predicted proteins | sample ECH_Chost_MetaG_FD_187133 | JGI IMG/M metagenome (GOLD analysis project Ga0208548, IMG submission 187133) | Hot spring microbial mat communities from Yellowstone National Park, Wyoming, USA - ECH_C host_MetaG (SPAdes) (version 2) | ecosystem: Environmental > Aquatic > Thermal springs > Hot... | reverse complement strand
TTTGTTACGTACTCGAGTTTCAAACCCTCAAAGGATCGCTACAAACACCAGGGGGGAGGGGTGGAATGTCCTATCACGGTTGGCGTTTCAAACCCTCAAAGGATCGCTACAAACAGGAAATTTTCCGTAGAAATGTGAGAAGATGACGGAGTTTCAAACCCTCAAAGGATCGCTACAAACTCAGCGATATTTCTCTCTCTGAAGACTTCGGGGACTGGTTTCAAACCCTCAAAGGATCGCTACAAACCTTACGTATGCGGAAGACGTTGCAAACTCGATAGCAGTTTCAAACCCTCAAAGGATCGCTACAAACCAAGACGGCACGACGGCCAATCTACGGTACTCATAGTTTCAAACCCTCAAAGGATCGCTACAAACCATTAGTGCGTTCTTTATTTCCTCGGCCTCATCGCTGTTTCAAACCCTCAAAGGATCGCTACAAACGTACTTGGGTGGTCCAGTATGTACTTCACGATCTCCTGTTTCAAACCCTCAAAGGATCGCTACAAACTATAAAGCGAATTGTAGTACAACTAAATGCGATTCCGTTTCAAACCCTCAAAGGATCGCTACAAACCCAGAGGAGGAAGAGGGGGAGGGGGAGGAGACCTGTAGTTTCAAACCCTCAAAGGATCGCTACAAACTACGGTAAGTTCGCCTGGATGGTTTCACTCAACAGAGTTTCAAACCCTCAAAGGATCGCTACAAACAGGGATCTATTTCATCAGTGCGGCCGTGGAGAGCTTTGTTTCAAACCCTCAAAGGATCGCTACAAACCCTCCTCTTTTAGCCTACTGAACTCCTCCTTAGTGAGTTTCAAACCCTCAAAGGATCGCTACAAACTGAAGTGGTGTACGGAGTGGGGCCTTCTGTGGTTGTTTCAAACCCTCAAAGGATCGCTACAAACCAGATATTGAGCATATGCCTGATAGTATTGCTGATAGTTTCAAACCCTCAAAGGATCGCTACAAACTGACACAGGGACCCATTCCCCCGGGGTCCCAATTCGGTTTCAAACCCTCAAAGGATCGCTACAAACTCCTCCTCTTTCTCTCTGTAAGAGTTAGCCTTCACACGAGGTTTCAAACCCTCAAAGGATCGCTACAAACTTTTCCGTGTATCATTATCACGGGCCTAAGTCTACTGTTTCAAACCCTCAAAGGATCGCTACAAACTATTATGACCCCAATTTGTCCCAACCGCATTAAGATGTTTCAAACCCTCAAAGGATCGCTACAAACACTGACGTTGGGTCTCATCCGTATCACGGAGGACTGTTTCAAACCCTCAAAGGATCGCTACAAACTAAGGCGCTGAAGGATCTAAGATACAGAGCTTCGAGGTTTCAAACCCTCAAAGGATCGCTACAAACACTGCGGTCGTTGCACCTGAACTACTGCCAGCCGTATGTTTCAAACCCTCAAAGGATCGCTACAAACTCTTTCAACCACCCTCTTTACTCGTATTATCCTTATGTTTCAAACCCTCAAAGGATCGCTACAAACTGTTAAGTTCTCCTATGCTACAAACGAATTCGCGAGTTTCAAACCCTCAAAGGATCGCTACAAACTCAATCAAAAGCAAAATAATGAAACTTTCCAAAATGGTTTCAAACCCTCAAAGGATCGCTACAAACGCGTTCATTACCGTGAGACAGGCCATCGGTAGGGCGAGTTTCAAACCCTCAAAGGATCGCTACAAACTATTGGCATGGCCTTCGCATCCGTGTGGGGTTCTTCGTTTCAAACCCTCAAAGGATCGCTACAAACAAGCTGGCGGTGCCGGTGGCGCCGGCGGTACAACGAGTTTCAAACCCTCAAAGGATCGCTACAAACCTCTCGCCGACCTGTACAAGACGCTGGCCAACGTTTTGTTTCAAACCCTCAAAGGATCGCTACAAACGAAATTTGCTTCCATCCATATATCGCCCGTAACAGGGTTTCAAACCCTCAAAGGATCGCTACAAACTCAATTGCAGGCGGACACTCGGCGTAGGATCCAATAGTTTCAAACCCTCAAAGGATCGCTACAAACAAGATGTTAGCTCTCCGCCACCGCAACAAACCGTTTCTGTTTCAAACCCTCAAAGGATCGCTACAAACACCCACCGATATACGGTGTTGCTAGATTACCTACCACGTTTCAAACCCTCAAAGGATCGCTACAAACATATGAAATTCACGTTAAAAACGTGTGGGGAGGGCGTACTGGTTTCAAACCCTCAAAGGATCGCTACAAACTCTCGTCCCTATTTTGAATTGAACGCATGAGCCAAAGTTTCAAACCCTCAAAGGATCGCTACAAACAATATTCTCCTCAAGAATTAAACACGAGATAAAGGAGTTTCAAACCCTCAAAGGATCGCTACAAACTTCACTCTAGTTCACTTAATTCACGCTCAAAATTTGCGTTTCAAACCCTCAAAGGATCGCTACAAACACTTCATCATATCGCCGATCACGGATTATTATGTCGACAGTTTCAAACCCTCAAAGGATCGCTACAAACCAAAATAGATGAAGAGCAAAAGAAAGAAGAAGAAAAGTTTCAAACCCTCAAAGGATCGCTACAAACTTCAGTGGGGGATTGTCATGAACTTTCAGGAGTATATCGGTTTCAAACCCTCAAAGGATCGCTACAAACCAAGCTGACCCCCATAGATGGGGGGAGGAGGAATAGTTTCAAACCCTCAAAGGATCGCTACAAACAACATGAACTCCCCTTCTCTTGGGCTAGCGAATACAGTTTCAAACCCTCAAAGGATCGCTACAAACACGATCCTTCCGCCTACAAATTGAAGATTTTGAAAGGTTTCAAACCCTCAAAGGATCGCTACAAACCTGAGGCGGAAATATCGAACCTCTAGAGATGAGCAGAGTTTCAAACCCTCAAAGGATCGCTACAAACTTGTGAACGTTGGCCTCACCAACACATCAGGCTGTAAGTTTCAAACCCTCAAAGGATCGCTACAAACTACGTACTGGAACATGTAGGGACTGAACCTATATTCAGTTTCAAACCCTCAAAGGATCGCTACAAACGGGACTACGCCAGGACAATCGTGCCTATACTTGAAGCGTTTCAAACCCTCAAAGGATCGCTACAAACCGATTAAAGAGCTAGAGATCACTGAGGAAGACGCCTAGTTTCAAACCCTCAAAGGATCGCTACAAACGGTGAGTAGAAGGAACTATTTGAATGTTCTAAGGATGTGTTTCAAACCCTCAAAGGATCGCTACAAACTAAAAGGATTCCAGAAGGGATTAAAAACGATAGGAAGGTTTCAAACCCTCAAAGGATCGCTACAAACGCAAACAAAAAATCTTCATCTAATTCCAATCTCTCATGTTTCAAACCCTCAAAGGATCGCTACAAACTATTCTGATCCCCACGAATACGGAAGCTCGTGTTTGTTTCAAACCCTCAAAGGATCGCTACAAACACGCGGCCTGGGTCCCGGTGTAGCGGGGAAAATAGCAAGGTTTCAAACCCTCAAAGGATCGCTACAAACTAACACCAAAATACCAGAGATATGTCCTTAGGGATGTGTTTCAAACCCTCAAAGGATCGCTACAAACTCTCTTCCTTCTTCCTCCTTAGGAATTGTGGGGTATTAGTTTCAAACCCTCAAAGGATCGCTACAAACAATTCGTGGCGTGATCCCTTGCCCCAACGTGGCTTTTGTTTCAAACCCTCAAAGGATCGCTACAAACCATATCAGGGATGCATTCCACTCCTTACCCAGGGGGTTTCAAACCCTCAAAGGATCGCTACAAACCCCAGGCCCAGTTTACCAACCAGTCCCCACAGTACCCGTTTCAAACCCTCAAAGGATCGCTACAAACAATTCGCCCTAACACGAATTGCCTCACTTTCTAGGGGTTTCAAACCCTCAAAGGATCGCTACAAACATAAATTTTTCCGCAAAAGGGTTTATTGAAGTCTTTGTTTCAAACCCTCAAAGGATCGCTACAAACCCTCCCGGGAAGGTGAAAATTATCATCCTACCATCAGTTTCAAACCCTCAAAGGATCGCTACAAACTCCCTGACACTTCCAAGGGCTCCCACGCTATTTGACGTTTCAAACCCTCAAAGGATCGCTACAAACCGAGTACCCAATCACTCCCCCCATCAGGCTCTACTATGTTTCAAACCCTCAAAGGATCGCTACAAACTCCGTTGACATTGATCCTCATCTCCGACTTCTTTATGTTTCAAACCCTCAAAGGATCGCTACAAACGCATTCCTATTTTGTTGTTTTTCTTACCTCTCATCCGTTTCAAACCCTCAAAGGATCGCTACAAACATGGCACCACAACTTACTTCTACATATGCACAGTATGAGTTTCAAACCCTCAAAGGATCGCTACAAACGTCCTGATATGGGGGCCCTAACCAGGGCGGGGTATAGGAGTTTCAAACCCTCAAAGGATCGCTACAAACTAAGTCCCCGATTTCATTCCCGTCCATTTTTACTATGTTTCAAACCCTCAAAGGATCGCTACAAACGAAGCGGTGGCGCGGGCGGTGCAGGTTTCGCTATCACGTTTCAAACCCTCAAAGGATCGCTACAAACCCACCCCTCCCCCCTGGTTTGCGGTACCATTATTTTCTGAGTTTCAAACCCTCAAAGGATCGCTACAAACCCCTCTCTGAGGTGGGGAGGAAGTCAGATCTCCTTTATCGGGTTTCAAACCCTCAAAGGATCGCTACAAACGAGATCAGGGCCATCCTTCTGGATGACCCAGGACGTAGTTTCAAACCCTCAAAGGATCGCTACAAACGGCCTTTTAAACCTTCATGCTCGGGCCACGGACTATTGTTTCAAACCCTCAAAGGATCGCTACAAACAGCGTGTCTTTCCCACCTATCAAAATCATCAGGACGTTTCAAACCCTCAAAGGATCGCTACAAACCTATAAATTGGCGAATGCCTTCCTCAACTGCTCTTTGGTTTCAAACCCTCAAAGGATCGCTACAAACACCGTGGGCCTTCACCCTTCACCTCACGAAGGCTTTGTTTCAAACCCTCAAAGGATCGCTACAAACACTTTCGGCGTAAATAAGGTATACTTTCGGTCATCGTTTCAAACCCTCAAAGGATCGCTACAAACTCTACGTGGATTACGTGGCCTCATCTCCCCCTATTGGTTTCAAACCCTCAAAGGATCGCTACAAACCCCTTCAGCGAAAGTCTACCTGATCGGTAACTGGAGTTTCAAACCCTCAAAGGATCGCTACAAACACCGTATACCGGATGTATCCCACTTTTGACCCAAGGAGTTTCAAACCCTCAAAGGATCGCTACAAACTCGTTAGGCCGACCTTCACAATCTGAAAACTTCCAGGGGTTTCAAACCCTCAAAGGATCGCTACAAACAAATGATAAGTTACTATTTCTTTCAAGGGATTGAGAGTTTCAAACCCTCAAAGGATCGCTACAAACCTCATGTTTAAAACGAAATATTATTTCATGTGGGAAGTAGTTTCAAACCCTCAAAGGATCGCTACAAACTTTTAGCTTCTTCTTCACTCTTCATATTGAGTTCATTGTTTCAAACCCTCAAAGGATCGCTACAAACTCCGTACGCCTTGTCTACAACTGTGGGTTTTGTTGAATGTTTCAAACCCTCAAAGGATCGCTACAAACACGAAAAAACTGGCCACGGGGTTGGTGCCTATTAAGGTTTCAAACCCTCAAAGGATCGCTACAAACCTGCCACACGTTGCAGATGTATTCAGGCTATTCTGGAGTTTCAAACCCTCAAAGGATCGCTACAAACTTTTATTCCTGGTTTTGTTTCATCTGTTGAATTCAAAAGTTTCAAACCCTCAAAGGATCGCTACAAACTTTTTTCTGATATTTTCTTTAGAAATTCTACAACACGAGTTTCAAACCCTCAAAGGATCGCTACAAACCAACCCCCGTACTCTGGTTACGCTTTAAACTAGATCGTTTCAAACCCTCAAAGGATCGCTACAAACGCTCGCCGTCCCCTGTCCAAGATTCTGTCCTGACTGGCGTTTCAAACCCTCAAAGGATCGCTACAAACTAAATAGTATCTCCGTCCTGAGCTATTACTAGTTTACAAGTTTCAAACCCTCAAAGGATCGCTACAAACGTTCTGGAAAAAAGCCTCATTCTCTCACCTCACAGTTGTTTCAAACCCTCAAAGGATCGCTACAAACTACGGGAAAACTACGATGCCCAGGTAAAGATGTATTATGTTTCAAACCCTCAAAGGATCGCTACAAACGGACCACGACCGTCGCTGTATCTCTGATTCGTTTGTGTTTCAAACCCTCAAAGGATCGCTACAAACCGTACTTTTACATTCGCCACTACGTTGAACATTATTCGTTTCAAACCCTCAAAGGATCGCTACAAACAAGGTACAGATGTAGAACGTCTGGATATGCATACCGGTTTCAAACCCTCAAAGGATCGCTACAAACCAAGAACAAAGCACTACTCTACTATATCATTATGAGTTTCAAACCCTCAAAGGATCGCTACAAACATGTCGCTGATGATCTCAGAGGGGTCTACCCATAAGGTTTCAAACCCTCAAAGGATCGCTACAAACTCAGCCGAGATGTCTACAGCCTTACCGATTTTCACGAAAGTTTCAAACCCTCAAAGGATCGCTACAAACGTATGGAGGGGGCTGTGCAGACAGAATACACTGTGCTGTTTCAAACCCTCAAAGGATCGCTACAAACACCCCTAAAAGAAGAACTCCACTTCCTGATTGACCGAGGCGATAGAGAGGTTTCAAACCCTCAAAGGATCGCTACAAACTGCGCCGGGTACCATGTTCATCGGTTCAACTAGCTTGTTTCAAACCCTCAAAGGATCGCTACAAACACGCTCTGGGCGTCAGCTTCATGATCACTCTGTCCCCGTTTCAAACCCTCAAAGGATCGCTACAAACATACTAATACTCGTGGTCCTGATCAGAGCCATCTTGGTTTCAAACCCTCAAAGGATCGCTACAAACAGTAGAACAAAACTAGAGCCCGGGTGTTCATGGTAGTTTCAAACCCTCAAAGGATCGCTACAAACGGAACGTGGGTACACCGACTTGGTTGGGGGACGGAGTGGTTTCAAACCCTCAAAGGATCGCTACAAACTCCCTAGCTATATATCTGTGTACACGCCCCGGCCTCTGTTTCAAACCCTCAAAGGATCGCTACAAACGCAGTTTCCGCAAATTACATTATGAGCGTCTGGGTCGGTTTCAAACCCTCAAAGGATCGCTACAAACAGCGGTGGCGCGGGCGGTGCAGGTTTCGCTATCACGTTTCAAACCCTCAAAGGATCGCTACAAACACGTACCTATCGATTGCGTCACTGAAGTCTACCCTGTCACGTTTCAAACCCTCAAAGGATCGCTACAAACCGAGTACCCAATCACTCCCCCCATCAGGCTCTACTATGTTTCAAACCCTCAAAGGATCGCTACAAACAGTTATGTGCCTCATCGAATACAACTAAGCGGTGTTGTTTCAAACCCTCAAAGGATCGCTACAAACATATGGCGAGAGTTGAGAAGACGAAGACGACTGCGGTTTGTTTCAAACCCTCAAAGGATCGCTACAAACTACATTCCGCACTTCAGGAACATTGGAAAGGTCATTAGTTTCAAACCCTCAAAGGATCGCTACAAACTATGATTTCAGCACCTACAGGGGGCCTGGTGATCCTAGTTTCAAACCCTCAAAGGATCGCTACAAACTTCTGCGCCGGGTACCATGTTCATCGGTTCAACTAGCTTGTTTCAAACCCTCAAAGGATCGCTACAAACCGGAAGATCGCAAGGTTAACATCCTCTCATCCGTCGGGTTTCAAACCCTCAAAGGATCGCTACAAACCCACAAACCTCCTCAACAAGATCATCCACGAGGTGGTTTGGTTTCAAACCCTCAAAGGATCGCTACAAACAGGCGTTCGAAGACTGTGCCCGAAAGTCTAATATAGGAGTTTCAAACCCTCAAAGGATCGCTACAAACTGAAGTTTTCGTCCTCTTCATTAACTTGGCCATGTTGTTTCAAACCCTCAAAGGATCGCTACAAACCTTGGTGCATCAGAAGCGATACATTCGTTGGAGATAGGTTTCAAACCCTCAAAGGATCGCTACAAACATGAATACATTAGTCGCAGAAGTAAATAAAACTAGGTGTTTCAAACCCTCAAAGGATCGCTACAAACATGGCGTTGCTCCCTGTTATCGTCCCAACTGGGAGGTTTCAAACCCTCAAAGGATCGCTACAAACGCTGTAGTCGATTATCTTGATTTTCAAGAACAGGTTATGTTTCAAACCCTCAAAGGATCGCTACAAACGAAAACCAATACGTGATTATTCCGTTGGGTACCACGTTTCAAACCCTCAAAGGATCGCTACAAACATGATGAGGTTCAGTTTATTCGCAAACCTGAAACCAGGTTTCAAACCCTCAAAGGATCGCTACAAACGGACGGCACCGTGAAGAAGATTGAGGACTACAGCGGTTTCAAACCCTCAAAGGATCGCTACAAACAAGGACGGCACCGTGAAGAAGATTGAGGACTACAGCGGTTTCAAACCCTCAAAGGATCGCTACAAACTTTAGCCAGCCCATCGCTCTCACACTGTTTCCATGGTTTCAAACCCTCAAAGGATCGCTACAAACTTCATCAACTTCAAAAACATCTACAGAGCCTCCGAGAGTTTCAAACCCTCAAAGGATCGCTACAAACTACTTGTAAGCAGGCATAATGAGGACCATATCATCGTGTTTCAAACCCTCAAAGGATCGCTACAAACGGAACTGAAAAAAGACCCCATCGGCTGGTTCCTTCGGGTTTCAAACCCTCAAAGGATCGCTACAAACTAAAACCGGACAAGGCACCCACTCCAGCGCCCAGGTTTCAAACCCTCAAAGGATCGCTACAAACCTTTGACAGCGTCTCGGGAGTAACTTCGCCGTAAAGTTTCAAACCCTCAAAGGATCGCTACAAACCTGTTGAAGGATGTTCACCTGATTTATTTGTTGATGTTTCAAACCCTCAAAGGATCGCTACAAACATTTATACAATGTGAGCGGTCAGGGATGGGGAATCTAGTTTCAAACCCTCAAAGGATCGCTACAAACGGCAGGCGAAGCGACCTTAGCGGGGGCTACCACGGGCGGTTTCAAACCCTCAAAGGATCGCTACAAACCTCCCTCCGCAGGCCCAAGAGGATGGGCCTTCACGTTTCAAACCCTCAAAGGATCGCTACAAACCCCTGAAACGTTCCCGAGAAATGGAACATTCTCACGGTTTCAAACCCTCAAAGGATCGCTACAAACCCTTCCTATTGCTCATTCTCGGTGGGTCAGTGACCGGTTTCAAACCCTCAAAGGATCGCTACAAACCCCTACAGAACACACTGTTTTATGCTCTGATTGTTACATGTTTCAAACCCTCAAAGGATCGCTACAAACAGTTCTTCCTACTTCTTGAAATCCTGCCTTCTTATAGTTTCAAACCCTCAAAGGATCGCTACAAACTTTCCTGTTCCGGAGAAAACAGGGGGTTATATGCGGGTTTCAAACCCTCAAAGGATCGCTACAAACTGCGAGGAAGTTATCTCAGATCGCGAATTACTATTTCACGAGTTTCAAACCCTCAAAGGATCGCTACAAACAGAACGGACAGTCACAGAAGGTTACGATCTCGAAAAGTTTCAAACCCTCAAAGGATCGCTACAAACACCATGAACGACCCCAATTTCGAAGTGTTAGTCTATGTTTCAAACCCTCAAAGGATCGCTACAAACGCTACTCCAGCCTACCGTCACGCCCACGATGGCCCAGTTTCAAACCCTCAAAGGATCGCTACAAACTCCATTGTTGGAGGGGCTTTTCCACGGTGTTCTCCGCGTTTCAAACCCTCAAAGGATCGCTACAAACACGTCGTGAATGAGCAATTGAGCCCGCACTCTATCGGTTTCAAACCCTCAAAGGATCGCTACAAACTAATGCAGTTGGCAAAACTGAAGAAACACCGGCATGTTTCAAACCCTCAAAGGATCGCTACAAACTCTTCCCAGTCTACCCCCATCTGGTCTAGAAACTGATTGTTTCAAACCCTCAAAGGATCGCTACAAACACAGTACAGAGCCTGAAAGAAGAGGGTATTATAACAGAGTTTCAAACCCTCAAAGGATCGCTACAAACGACCCTCCTGCCTGAAGAGTGAGATAGCCGAACGTGTTTCAAACCCTCAAAGGATCGCTACAAACACCAGCAGGAAATACCTTTCGTCATCATCTATCCTCATGTTTCAAACCCTCAAAGGATCGCTACAAACTATTTCTTATCATTCCAAAATATGAAATTGATGTCAGTTTCAAACCCTCAAAGGATCGCTACAAACAACAGCTTCGTAGACGCGTATTGCGCCTTCAGTAGGGCCATATGTTTCAAACCCTCAAAGGATCGCTACAAACTTACGTAAATCATCATTACGACGGCCTATCTCGTTGTTTCAAACCCTCAAAGGATCGCTACAAACAACCTCCTCGGAGAGGCATTGATAGACTTGACCAACTGTTTCAAACCCTCAAAGGATCGCTACAAACCCGTTCTCTGTTACGGTGATCGACGTAGGTACGTTAGTTTCAAACCCTCAAAGGATCGCTACAAACAACCCGGCCGACGTTTTCATCATAAGCCAAATGAAGTTTCAAACCCTCAAAGGATCGCTACAAACCCGGTGGTGCCGGTGGCAGTCCTAATGCCAATGGTTCGTTTCAAACCCTCAAAGGATCGCTACAAACAGTTCGCAGAAACGATAAACTATGAGGAAGTGAGACAAGTTTCAAACCCTCAAAGGATCGCTACAAACCTCTATCGCCTCGGTCAATCAGGAAGTGGAGTTCTTGTTTCAAACCCTCAAAGGATCGCTACAAACCGAGACGGCTCAACGTCACTTTTGCATTATTCTCATGTTTCAAACCCTCAAAGGATCGCTACAAACCGGGAGGAGTGATATCGGGAGGCTTAGGCTATTTCCTATGTTTCAAACCCTCAAAGGATCGCTACAAACCTTCAAGACGCTC
>Ga0208548_100797_pt1 | contig 11151 bp, 8 predicted proteins | sample ECH_Chost_MetaG_FD_187133 | JGI IMG/M metagenome (GOLD analysis project Ga0208548, IMG submission 187133) | Hot spring microbial mat communities from Yellowstone National Park, Wyoming, USA - ECH_C host_MetaG (SPAdes) (version 2) | ecosystem: Environmental > Aquatic > Thermal springs > Hot... | reverse complement strand
AGGAGCACAGCCATCACCTTGAGCTCGTGAGAACCTCTTCTTGTCCCTCACGAAAACATTTAAATTCCTAAAGAATGTAAAGACATCCACGCCGTGGTGGGATCCACGGGTAGTCACCAATTCCGAACCGTGGCGCCCACCACGTTTAAGCCTTATCCGGACACCATCTAAAAAATAAAAAAATTTCATTATTAAGTTTTAATCTAGAGACGCCTAGATAATGATATATGTTCGTATCTTTAATATAGCAATATTTAGAATAAAAATAATTCTAAAAAAATTAAAACCATTATGTATATAATAGTAAATGCGGGCTATGAAGGCTGTGTACACAGTGGTCAAGAAGCTTACACTGCCTGTCTCGATGTATCATATAGCGTAACCTACGAATTAGACTCTTACGAACCCACTAAAGCATATTTCCTATTGTTTTTTATGCGACTTGTTTACAGGTAAATCGAGTTCTTTCCTATTTATGATCACCCCATTCTTAATTACTGTCGATAATTTATTCAGATTTCTGACATCCCTAGTTGGATCCTCATCGACCGCTATTAGGTCAGCAATCTTACCCTTTGCAACCGAGCCGAGTTTGTGATCCAGTGCGAGCGTCATTGCAGCGTTTCTTGTAGCACATACTATTACGTCAAAGGGGCTTATACCCGCGTCTTGTAAAAGTTCAAGCTCATGAAGGTAGTCTGGACCAAACGATAGATCAGTCCCCGCGGTTATAATCGCCCCTTGATCGTGCATTAATTTGATGTTGCGCTTAGCAACAGGCGTCATCACCCTCATCCATGATGCCCATACATTCTTGCGTTGTCTTTCGGATTCTTCAGTGTAAAGCTTTTCCCTTTCTTCTTCCGTAAGACAATCGGCATAAAACCCCTTATTTACAAACTCTGGATTATCAGCGAGCCTGAAATACCGCTCTCCGATTGCGAGGGTGCTAATAACGGGTATCTTCTTCGAAGCAACAAGCCATGCAAATTCCTCAGTTATCGGAGACTGTATAACAGGATGAGCCAATACATCTGCACCACAGTAAATGGCCTCTCTGGCTCGAAGCTCATTGGAGATATGAACCGCCACCCGAAATCGCTTAAAGTGGCAGTATTCAATTATACCCTTTAGTACACGTTTCTCCAAGATTGGAATGAGGGGTCTAACACCCCAGTTATGCTCGTCATACGTAATCTTTACTAAATCGGGATGATTTGCTAAGTGTGACTCTAGTTTTTGTTGGTCTAGTGGTAGGTCCCCTATTTCAGTTCCAAACTGTGACCCATGACCACCTGGTGCTGTGACTATACTACCTGCACAAAAAATTCTAGGGCTCAATGCTTTTCCCTCTCTCTCTAACTTTCTTAATCCGTAAATAAACTCCCCAATGTTTCCCAAATCGCAAACACTCGTAACGCCACAGTAAAGATAGCTATGAAGTCGGGGCGTAACATCCGGGACACTGCGAGTAGTTTGCCTTTCAGGTATGGGCTTCTCGAGAGTTGGACCAGATGTAAGATTTGGGTTTATATGAACATGCATATCCATTAAACCGGGCAATAAGTATTTACCAGATAGATCTAGCACGTCGGTGTTACCGGTGCTCGGAAAATTGTCCCTCGATAACTCTACGATAACGCCATCTTTGATTCTAACATTGTAACCATCTAATATCTCCTTACTTACCGTGTCCACTACGATAGTATTCTTAAGGATAAGGCTCATTTGTGCGATTTTAACCTTCAAACATCTTATAAAGTTATTGGCTGCAATCAGAATATTTTTCTGAATAAATCTAGGACGGGGTATGATAAGCCTTCTTTGAATGCACTTTCTGTATACTATTCAGAGCAATAGTGAACAGAGAAATATTCTTGGAATAACCCTTAGCCGAAACCTTCATAGAAGCCACTCTAGCTTAAAGCGTTTAACCGAAAAGACATTAATTCATCGAGTGGCCGAACGCCTAGAAAAACGCTCGGTAGTGAATGTTTTAATGCCATCCAAGGAATATATACACATCAGAATATCGTCAAAAAATTATACCCACCAAAATCATTGCTAAAAATTACTGTTGATATTTTGGTTTAATAACTATGCCCATGGTTGACAGTGTCCTCTATTTTCTTTCACCGCCTATTTTTAGATTATTTTAATAATCATTTATTAATCGGTAAACAGTTGTATATAACATGGGAAAACTTGTTGTTTTAGGTGATGTGTTCGATTCATCCCAGATTATAAGGGATGGCTGTGTTGTGGTTGACGAAGATAGTGGTCTCATAGAGTCTGTGGGAAGGCGCAGTGAGGTGGATTTCCCGGAGTCCGCAAGGACGGTGAAGGGTGCTATGGTGTTACCTGGACTCATAGATGCCCATGTCCACTTTTTCGGCACGCGGGAATACTCACTCATGTCGTGGGTGAGTGTACCAGAGACCCTTGCGGCTTTAAGGAGTGTCAGGGATCTTCGAAGCCTTCTGTATAGTGGGTTCACCACTGTGAGGGATATGGGTAGTAAGGGGGGTGCCCACTTGGCTAGAGCGGTACGTGAAGGTGTTATACAGGGTCCACATGTGTTGAGCTGCGCTAAATCTTTGGGTCAAACTGGGGGTGACGACGACCCTATAAACCTTCCTTTAGATGTGGCTGAGAGGCTCTCTTACTCATACTTCTGTGATGGTCCCTGGGGGTGTCGTCGCGCTGTGCGCTTGGTTTTAAGGGATGGAGCCGACTTTGTTAAGGTGTACTGCGCTACTGGTTCAACCCCTGAACCCAAAACCGGGTCTGGCCCAATGATAAGACCCCAGTTCACAGTGGAGGAGCTCAGAGCAATAGTGGATGAGGCGCATCGCTCCGGTATCAAGGTGGCCGCACACACCATTGGGCCAGAATCCCTACAGAACGCGGTGAACGCAGGAGTCGACTCACTCGAGCATGGGATGGGGCTCACCGAAGAACTAGCCGCGGAGATAAAGAAGAAGAACATATACTATGTTCCAACCCTCAGCATCTTCACCGAGTCACAAGAATTTATGAAGTATGTTCGCAACCCCGAGCTAGGGGACCCAGTATACGTACGCCAACACCTCACAAAGGATATGGAGATAGCTAAAAACCACTCGCTCAAAATTGTCTGTGGCTCAGATTTCGGCGGCACATCCAACGCCGAGCATGGGAAAAACTATAAGGAAATACTCAACCTATCAAGATTTATAGGCAACATAGAAGCGCTACGTGCCGCAACCGTAAACGCGGCTGAATGTATAGGCTTGGAGCGGGCTGGTCAAATCAAAGAGGGCTTCCAAGCGGACATGGCTGTGCTAAGCGCCGACCCAACAATCAACGTTGAGAACCTTTCACCAGCCAAAATCATTTGTGTCATAAAGAATGGGGTAATCTACCCGTAGAATCTATAGAGCACCACTATCTGCGGTGCACCCTCCTAGCTTAGCTCAATTTGTGTTATATTGTGTGGTCAGCGACGTGTTCGTGGGTCTAGGAAGTCACGCACTAAGTCACCTAAGAATGCGAATGCGAGCACGATCACAAATATCGTAAGCCCTGGGAGTATGGGGTACCAGGGAGCGAACTGAATGTAGTTTAGGCCGTCATAGACTATTCTACCAAGGTCGGAGTGAGGTGGTTGGGCGCCCAATCCCAAGAATCCTAGAACAGAGAAGAGGATTATAACGTTTCCGAAGTCAGCCGTGGCGTATGCGACCATGGGTACCACGACGTTTGGTAGTACGTGGTCCACTACTAGCCTGGCTCTACCCACACCCGCAGCCTTAGCTGCGGTTATATACTGTTGTTCCTTGACGGTGAGTGTCTCGCCGCGCGCTAACCTTGTGTACACGGGCCACCACACCACGGCTATTGCGAAGATGGCGTTAAGCAGGCCTGGTCCGAGGGCGGCGGCCACTGCCACCGCGAGCACCAAGCCTGGAAATGCTAGAAATATGTCTGTCACACGCATTATGACTTCGTCAACCCAGCCACCAAAGTAGCCCGCAATAGAGCCGGTTAGAAGTCCGACGGTAAACGAAAAGAGCACTATTGCTACCGATGCCCCAGCATCGATTGGTGCCCCGTAGAGCACCTCGAGGAAGAGATTCCTTCCGACGTCGTCTGTACCAAACGGGTATCTGAGGCTTGGGGGTAGAAGTTGGAGGTCCACATTTGTGTGGAGCGGGTTGAAACCTGTGATTGCGGGGTCTATTCCAGCTACGAGTGAGTATCCCAAGTACACCACTGTAAAGAAGAGACCGAAGACGTAAAGGGGGTTGCTTCTTGCGAGGTTCAGGAAGAGTTTGAGGCTCTCCGCGCGACTCTCATCCATTCCCGCTTCGGCCTCCGTGCTCACTGTATCCTCACCCGCGGATCAAGCAGCCCATAGGCCACGTCCACCACTAAATTTGTGACTATCACTACAAGTGTGTAGACAACCGTCACACCCATTATCGAAGGAAAGTCAAGTGATAATATGGATGTAGCTGTGAACTCACCTATCCCCGGCCAGAAAAAAATGGATTCTATCACGATCGTTCCAGAAAGAAGCAACTCCAACGCGAAGCCTATAACTGTTATCGTGGATGTGAGCGCGTTCCTCAACGCGTGCCTGAATGTCACAACACTACTCGGTAAACCCTTGGACTTAGCTGTCCTCACATAATCCTTCTGAAGGGTGTCCAGCATCGAGCTCCTAGTTATCCTGGAAACGATTGGGAAGGTTATTATAGAGAGCGCGGTTGCTGGTAGTATTATGTGACGCACAGAGCTCACTAGGTCGGGCCAGTTATGTGTGAGCAGGCTATCAACAATATACATCCCAGTTATGTGTGCGGGTGGAGCCAGGGATGGTGAGAGCTGACCTTGGCTTGGCAAAATCCTGAAATAGTAGGCGAAAACCAACTGGAATCCTAGTGCGACAAGGAATGGTGGGGAGGCAATGCCTGTTAAATACAAGACTCTGATGGGGTAGTCAAGTCTCCTACCAGACCACAGGGCTGAGAGAACACCTATAGGCAGGCCGATCACTAGTGAGAGTATGAGCGCCGCGATGCTGAGTTCGATTGTCGCTGGAAAATAGGTTTCTATGAGTTGTAGAACAGGCAGATGGACAACAGGTGAAACACCCCAGTTACCTTCAAACAGCCCGCTCATATAGTAGTAGTACTGGAGGTATAGTGGGGCTTTAAGGTGATACTCTGCGGCTATGGCTTGGAGCGTCTGTGGACTTGCCTTTTCCCCCGCCCAAGCGAGCACCGGGTTTGGGACGGCCACATGTGAGATGAAAAAAGTGAGGAAGGTTACACCAAAGAACACCGGTATGGTGAGCAGGGCTCTCCTTGCTATGAATCCTCCAATACCCACTAGACCGACACCTAAGAGTAGGGGTATATGTAGATTGCTGAGTAGTTGTAGCCGTAGAGGATAGGATTCCAGTACACGTTGTGCACGTTTGAAGCGTAGGCTGGGACACCGTAGCCCACCACACTCTGCCAGAGCCAAACATTGTCTCCAAGCTGCTTGTCAAGTTCTGTTATCTTTGAGTATAGTATGGCTTGCTGTGTGAGGTTAGCCGAGTTGAGTGCTTCGGTTGTCCATAGGTTGAGCAGGGTGTTATTCACATTTGAGTTGTCAAACACTGAGTTAATATTCTCGAATGAATAGGCGTAGTCGTCTGGGTACGCGAAGTCTGGGAACCACACTGACCAGAGTATATCGGGGTAGTTGGAGACACGTGGAACCGTGGCCGCAATGTTAAAGTAGGTGGCTTGGGTCACACCCTCCAGTGTAACAGTTATACCAATCTGGGCTAGGTCGGACTGGATTATCTGAACCGTTGCGAGCACGACAGGGTCACCCGTATAGTAGAGGAGGGTTAACGGGGGTATGCCCTTACCTCCGGGGAAGCCTGCTTCCGCGAGAAGCTGCTTTGCCTTTGACAAGTTATAGCCTATGGGCATTATTGAGTTGTTGTGACCAAACATACCTATCGGTATCGGTCCTTGGAATGGTACACCGTAGCCGTAGAGCACCTTATCGATTATCTGCGTTCTGTTAACAGCATAGTTTATCGCCAGCCTGACATCTGTTATGTTAAGCGGGTAGGCTTGAGTGTTTAGGCTGAGCCACGCTATGTCGTATGAGAGCCCGTGGGATTCGAGGATTACACCAGGAGTACTGTTGATGTCTGGGAGGAGGTTGAATGGCACCGTGTAGAGCATCTGAGCGGAGCCCGATTTGAGGTCGTTTATCGCATCCAAGGTGTTGGTAACATACTCTATAACCACCTTGCTAACGTGAGGTCTTGGACCCCAATAATAGGGGTTCAGTGTTAGGGTTATACTTTGACCGTGAATCCAGCTCGACACAACATAGGGACCCGTACCTGGGGCGCCGTTAGCGTCCACGTAAGTGTTCTCTGTGCCATTCGCCTGAACGCCGCCGTGCTCCTGTATGAATTGTGGGTACTCTATTCCACCCGGCGGCGCGGCGAGTCTAGCCATGAATGATGGGATTGGGTGAGCGAGGTGGAAGGCAATAGTGTACTCATTCACTACTTGGATGCTTTGATTGGGGTTCTCCATAACCGCAAGCTGAGCTGGGGTTGGATCTGTGAAGTTAAATGTGTTCAAATCCTGTAAGGTGATATTCCCGGGCGTAAAAGTCGCTGGCCCCAAAATATAGCCTGGTGGACCGTTGTTAAGGGTGAGCCTATAGTAGTTGAACCACACGTCATATGCGTTAAATGGGGCGCCATTGCTGAACCTCACATCATGCCTTAGACTGAAGGTATAGGTGAGGCCATCCGGGGTAACACTCCAGTTAGTAGCGAGAACACCAACATAGCTGTTGGTTGAGTTACCCTGATACCATACGAGTCCTTGGTAAATGTTCTGTTCTATTTCATAGGCTGGTGCATCAGTGCTCCAAGCCACGTCGAGCCCGCTTGGCTCACCGAGTGTTTCAGCGACAACTAGGGTCTCATTATACGGTGCACCCGCTGATGTTGAAGTAGTGGTTGTACTCGAACCGCTACCAGTGGAGGTAGTGGACGAGCTAGTCGTACTTGTGGGTGGCGTAGTACTGGTTTTAGACGGTCTGCTAACCGCGTACACCGAGGCAGCTATAACAATTACAACCACGACCACTAACACCACCGCGAGTGTGCGATTCACTCCCTTCCTTCTTTTATTCGTGAGCATAGTACAACTTTACAGCACTAATATTTAACCTTTTTCATTTATCGTTTCCACAATGAATAATAACTAATTCCTCGCAGTGGTCTCATTCAGCTTTTTGTCCACACTATTCTTCGAGCCGCATAGCTATTAATATCGAGTGAGTGTAAGGATTTCTTATCCAATAGAGGTCGGCAACTATTATTCGGAGAAATACAATTCATGAGCCGCATAGTAAGCTTGAGCGTATTGGGTTTGATTCACGATCAAAGACCAGCCCTTTATAGCATCTTTCAAATAGATTGTTAGCTTATAAAGATTCCAAAACTTAGTCTTCCTCACCGCTGGGAACCCTCAAAGAATAAATAAGAGTGAAGGTGAGGTTGGATGTGCCAAGTTCACGTGAAGGTCACTTTTCGAAAGGCTCTATAAACTTTCCAAAATCTCGCCCTTCAGGCGGTGTTTCAACGTCGCATCCACCGCGGCCGGAACCACGGCTTCCTCGCTCCCGCCTACTCTCCGCATCCCTAACCACGTCTCAACAACAGGCTGCAGTAAAGCTCCACGGGGTCTTTTCTCCCGGTCGGGGGTCCCTGGACCGTGCACCGCCATTCACGGTAGATCAAAAATTCATGTGTGGATTACAATCAGCGATAAACGCGGATTTGGGTCTACCGTTCACGGAGGGGTGGTTCACAACTGTATCTTTTCGAACTCAACTATGAAGTCGACTACTATCTGCACCGCTTTGTCCATGATTCTGCGACCCACTTCTGGCGTCGCTTGCGCATAGTCAATGGGTCTAGCGTCTGGTTGCTCAACCATTGAACCCACCTCCGAAACATCGCTGGTCCTCAGAAAAGTCCCTATTCTAGCCCCCCTAAAGTAGAGGTTGGTTATACCCGCGACCACTAGCTCACCCGATATGTTTTTGGCCATAGCGATATTCGCCCTATCACGCTTTACTAGCAGTGGCCTCAGATTTGCTATAAACGCCGTCTCAGCGTAGCCCCCATGCTGCTCAGACGGGTATCCGTCCACTTCTGGCACAATATCCCACCACTGAATTATGGCTGATAACACTCTGTGCCTCCGCCTAAGCTCTATGGCAACTTGGTTGAGTGACTCGGCGTTACCGCCATGTCCATTGATAAAAACAAATCTCTTAGCCCCCCACTTAACCAGCGAGTCACAGATATCGCAGATATAATTGGTTAGGTGTTCTCTGCTCACCGATAAGGTTCCCGGGAAATCCATATGATACTCAGCGAAGCCCACTGGTATTACTTGGGTTGTTATCACGTTTGCCTTCTCCGTGACAAGTCTAGCCAACCCTTCAGCCGCCATCCAATCAGTGCCAAGCGGCATATGTGGTCCGTGCTGCTCTGTGCTACCCGTTGGTACTACCACTGTCTGCGTGAGCTCGAATGCTCTCTTTGCCTCCTCCCAAGTTAACTCTGAAAGGAAAACACCCATGCTATATTTAGTGGAGACATATAGAAAAATTTTATGTATTCATCGAAATATGGGCATATGGCTCTCCTTTCGACTAATTTTAGGAAACAATCTACGTTGTGATGGCGTACTCTACCTGTGTTGAATCAAACTCTTAACTCGGTAAAATGATGGAATTATCAACCCAACCCCAATGCATCATTCTAGGCTGTGTATACAGTTCACTAAGATTAACCCGCACCCTCTTCACATCATACTAACGCTTCCAGCGAAGTGGCAGGCCGCATAGTGGTTTGGTTCAACCTCAATAAGCGCTGGCTCCTCTCTAACACAGACATCCTTAGCAAATGGACACCGCGCGCTGAACCTGCACCCGTGTGGTGGGTTTATGTTACTCACTGGTTTCTCCTGTAGTGGTACATCTGGTAACCTAGTGCTGACTCCTGGCTCCAGTACCGATGAGAGAAGAAGCTGAGTATAGGGGTGAAGGGGGTTTCCTGCAACCCGCTCAGCGCTGCCCAACTCCACTATTTTCCCCAAATACATCACGGCGACCCTGTCAGACATGTACTTAGCCACTGAAAAATTATGGGTTATAAGCATATATGATAAACCAAACTCCCGCTGAAGCTTTTGCAGGAGTGTGAGTAGCTGGGCTTGGACTGACGCGTCAAGTGAGCTCGTTGGCTCGTCGAGCACTATGAACTTGGGTTTGGCGACTATAGCTCTAGCTATACTTATTCTCTGCTTCTGGCCACCGCTGAACTGGTAGGGTAGTAATCTTAGCTGAGATTCGCTCAGACCCACCGCCCTTATTGCTTCGGTCGCGTTATCTACTAGAACCCCGTGATCCTTTATGCCAGCCGCCCTTAAAGGCTCAACCACTATGTCGAAAACCCTCTTCCTAGGGTCAAGGGAGGAGACGGGGTCTTGGAAGACGATTTGCATGTGTTTACGTACACTCCTGAGATCGGTGTAGCTCATACTTGTTATATCCAACCCGTTAAACACTATTTTACCCGAAGTTGGCTCCACCAGTCTTAGGGTAGCCAAACCAAGAGTTGTCTTACCCGAACCCGACTCACCTATAACACCAAGCGTCTCGTTCTCCGCGATGCTCACACTAACATTATCCAGCGCGTGGACGACCAGCTTCGTGTGGCGTTTGAGTTTGGATACAAAGCTGGTTCGAACGGGGTAGTGCTTGACCAGATTATTAACGGCTAAGATCACCCGGTCGGACACATTCATAACGTTACACCTAGTCAGTTGTAAAGGTGACAGGCAACCCTTCTTCCCCCTGTTGCCTCCGTAAGCCTTGGCTCAACAACTCTGCACTTTTCAAAAACCTGAGAGCATCGCGGATGGAAGCGGCAACCCGGAGGATACCTACCCAGCGGTGGAACAGTGCCTGGTATGGGGTTTAATACCTCTTTCTTTGTACCCTTCGGGAAACTCGCTATGAGACCACGTGTATACGGGTGAAGCGGATTTTCGATAACACTCTTCCTATCAGCTTCCTCAACTATTCTCCCAGCATACATAACCGAAACACGGTTAGCAACCGCGGACACAACACCCAAGTCATGGGTTATCAGGAGCACGGACATACCGTACTCACGTATAAGAGAACCCAATAATCGGAGGATTTGAGCCTGAGTTGTTACGTCGAGTGCTGTTGTGGGTTCATCGGCTACAAGCAGTGTTGGCCTCTGAGCAATGGCCATCGCTATCATCACCCTCTGATTCATACCACCACTCAACTCATGAGGATACATGTTCGCAACCCTTAACGGGTCTTGTATACCAACCTTAGAAAGCAGGGTGTGTACTTCTTCCCTGTGTTTTATATATAGTGACCTGGCTCTCCCGAGTAACAGTGCACCTTGGCTGAACCCAAATAGATGTTTATTGGCTTCAGGGGTGTAGACCTTATCCCAGTACGTCTTTATAGACCTTATTGTGAGCGACTCCGCTATCTGCTCGCCCACCCTCATCACCGGATTAAGACTGGTGATGGGCTCTTGGAATATGGTCGCTATACCGTTTCCCCTATAGCGCTGAACCTCACTCTCTTTGAGTCTAACTAGGTCAACCCCTTTAAACATGATCTTACCCCTATATACAACCTGAAAGTCTGGAAGGAGTCGGCTGAGTGAGAGTCCTAGAGTACTCTTTCCACATCCACTCTCACCCACGAGGGCGTGGACTTCTCCTCTTCGAACGACCAAATTCACATCTTCAACAGCCCACAACAAACCTTTCCGTGTCTTATAGCCCACACTAAGGCCCTGTGTCTCGAGTACCACTTCATTATTCATACTTTTCTCTTATTACCCTTAAAAATAAGATTAGATTTAAACTTACTGTTTTAAAAAGGGTAGTGTCCGGATAGGCGTTTCCCACGCTTGGAGGCCACGGCGCCCGCCAACCCCTAATCCGGGCACCATCAGTATACCCAAAAAAATACTTATATATATCCTAGTGATTCAAGTGTTTGATTGGA
>Ga0208548_100796_pt1 | contig 11166 bp, 7 predicted proteins | sample ECH_Chost_MetaG_FD_187133 | JGI IMG/M metagenome (GOLD analysis project Ga0208548, IMG submission 187133) | Hot spring microbial mat communities from Yellowstone National Park, Wyoming, USA - ECH_C host_MetaG (SPAdes) (version 2) | ecosystem: Environmental > Aquatic > Thermal springs > Hot... | reverse complement strand
GGTGGACCAGGCAGGTCTGCCTCGCGACCTTGATCCCGGAGCGGGAGATTGCCGTGTCTAGGGCCTTCACCCCGTCGGCTACGACCAGGGTGAGGTTGTACCTCCTCCACAGCCTCACCAGGAGGTTTCAGTAGCTCACGACGTCCTCCTCCCTGGTCAGGACCACGTCCAGCACGGCCCTCACACCGTGGTCGGTGAGTCCCAACGCGATTATGAGGACCCCCCTCCTCCCTCCCCTCAACTTCACGTACTTCCCGTCCACGACCACGTACTTGAAGTCCCCAACCTTAGCTCCTGGGTCCAGAGCTTGGTGTTCAACTTCCCTCCCAACATGGGCAGGAGGAGGGCCCTGAGCACCAGCCCCTCCTCCCTGAGCAACTCCTCCTCCACCCTCGTCCTCACCCTCTCCCCTGTACAGCACGGGCGACCTCACCGTGACCCACTCCACCCCGTACACGACCTCCCGGAGGGAGACCTTGAACCCCCTCAGGAACCTGTACCTGGCGTACCTGGGGGAGGTCCTCCTCTCCTCCAGGGCCCTCCTCTCGATCTCATTCATTTAATGGCGCGTCCTTCCCAACTACCTCAAGGAGGAGCGCGGTCACCACGTGATTGGATAGAGATCTCATGGTATGACCTAGCGCTCGTCCCCTTTTTAGTGTTACTGATGTAGGATCAATTAAGTCACTTTCATTCTATAGAAACAAATAGAAATCGTAATGGAGCCCTGAATCGCCCAACGATACTATTACTCCTCTAACTTTTTTCACTATCATAATAATTCAAACAAATGAGAATATAGAGAAAGTAGAATGAAAGTGATAACGAAACAATAACTAATTAAACTGAATGATTAAAAATTAGAATACTATTTAATATATATTTTCAATATTTTATAATATATCATTTAGCTCATTATTCCAGAATATATGATATAATTAACAAATTAATATGTTGAAATTCATGGAAAAGCTTAAAATTTATAATCAATAAATGAGAATGATATGAGTGAATTTATACATCCAGCGCTAGATAAGGAATACAATAAGGACGTCTATGAAGACATCTTTGGAACTTCTTTGGATCCATTATCGCAGATAATTAATGATAGCGACGTAACACAATTATTAAAGGGAGGTAAGGATAAAGGTTTTTCTCCATTTATAATAGAAGCTCCATTTGGAGCAGGTAAAACCCAGCTTCTTTTAGAGCTATTTAAATATTTTTGGTCGCATGATATTCCAGCACTTTATGCTAATTTAAACGTAATTAATAAAGACTTAGAACATAAACTGAAGACTACTGATGACATAAGTAAAGCTTTAGTAGCATTAGTAGAGGAAAAGTTATATTCTATAAATCAGAATATCGAAAGTAAAAATGTAAATTTACAAACTTTCTATATGCCTTTTTACACTATTTCAACGAAAATTAGCTCTATAGAGCAACTTTTTGAGATCTTAAAAATAGACAAAAATAAGGTAATAGATATAATAGATAATAAAGGTGTAAGTAGAGTAGTTTTGTTAATAGATGAGGTTGAAAATGGCTATGAGCAGTTTTCTCAGCTATTGTCACAATACGGCATAGATTTAAGGAGTTTTATTGAGCAAATTTCTGAAACTACGGGAATCTTAATGATAATGGCCTTTGGAAGAAGAAGTTATTACGATATTTTCTTAGCATCTTTAAAAGATCCTAGTGTAATGAGAAGATATAAATTAGTACAAATTCCTCTTGTTTCTCCAGATATTTACAAAAGGAAATATCATGATTATGGAAATAGTTTATGGTGGTTTACAAGAGGAAGATTGGGTTGGGTAGATCATATCTATAAATCTTTGCCGAAAAAACTAGACGATGCATTATCATTAGTAAACGCGTTTAATCAGAATACAGTATTTGTCGAAAAGCCTAGCGGTTCCGAGGTTCCAGTTCTTTACTTATCAAGGCTACATAACCAGTTAGATACGTACTGCAATAATGATATAAATTGCCAGGCTGCGATACGATATTTATTATTAAAATTGCAGCCCATAAAATTTAAAGATTTACCAGAGTATGTAAGAAATTCAATAAACAAGAAAATCGGAAATCTTGTATCGGTATGTAATAAATTATTAGATATAGACGTTTTTATAGAAAAATTTATTTATGATCTCAAGCAACAGGCAGACTTTGATGAGCATACCTCTAATTTCTTCAAGAGAATATTATATAAGCTTCTTTCAACATTAGCTACTTCTGATAACAAAATATGTTTAGGTTCTTATGGAATTGATAAGTTACAAAGCTATGTTTATGGCCAACCCCCAATTTCCGAGGTGGGACTTTTTCAGTCATTATTGGATTTAGCATTAGGAATGCTATTTGATGAATATGGAACTAAATACAGTAACGAAGTTAATATTCAACAGTTTGTAAATAATATAGAAAAACTAAAGTCCCTAAAGGAAGAGTTAAGAAAAAACTCAACCCTTGACTTTTATAGATTATTAATGGACACTTCTATATCGATACCCCCTGGTCATGATGATGATTATGTAGAACTTTCCCCCGAAATTATTGAAATACTTTTCCCATTTCCTATTTTGGATCCATTTATTTATCCAAAAATTTATGATCGTAACACATTAATTGATGAGTTGAAGAAATATTATGAAAGCAAAGACTTTGACGTTGAGGATATCATACGGACTAGTGAATCTTTACTAGATGAAAATAAAGAGATTGACAATAATAAATTCTATATTATACCTGCTCTAGAATCTTTTGATAGTGAAATGTGTAGTATACTCAAAAAAATCCTTGAATATTTGCGCAATAATGATGTATCAATATCTGAAGATAGCGCTCATCCAAAATACATACATCTAATATTTTCAATTAAAGGGAATCAAGATGAGATAGAAAACTGTATCTGTCAGGATACTCTGTTTAAATTCCTGAAATCTACAGGGTTTCTTGATATTACCCTACTAAATGATGGGTTATTAAACGACTTTGTCAGATCTTATTTCATATACAAGTATAAGGTAAAAGAGGAGGGAGACATAAGCATTGATGAGGCAACTAAACAAAAGATAGACTATTTTAAGATAATATTATCCCAAGTAGCTAGAAGTAAAATAAGATCTGATACTGTAGGATCTTTAAATAACATAAATGATTATATAAATGATAATGGCTGCTCTGATTTAATTATAAATGTTATAAAAAGAGTAACTAGTTCGTCTCCAAGAACGAAGCTTTCTACGCTTCTCTTATTAATCTATAGAGATTCATCAACAAATGATATAATTACTAGCTTAGAGAATTTATTAGGTAATAGTTCTAAGAATATTGATGAAAGAATTTTAAATGTAGATACTCTTCCTACCGTGTATAGAGAAGGAGTACTTAGAGGAAAAGATCACGGGGAGTCGTGTACTAAACTTAAAGATTTGCTTAGTCAGAATGAAATCAGAAGCCTGGTTCAAGCAGCAGTTGACGAATACAAACCTAATAGTAACCCGTTAAGTGATGATATTTTAGAAAGCATTTTCAATAAGCCAAAATTATTTTCGTATTTTAGAGCGTTATATGGATCAAAAATATGGATAAACGGAGAAGAAGATAAGTATAAAGTTACCAAATCTGATTATTTAAGATATATATATTCTAGTTTAGTTTATTATTATTATCTACTAAATTATAGGAAGTCTATAGAAACTTATGTTATAGAACAATTAGGAAACCAGACTGCTGAGGAACTTGAAAGAGAAATTGGCCTTATCAGAACTCTTATTAGCGATATTAAAAAGGAAATTGATGATATTAATAATAATACAAGAATAAAAGTAATTAATTTCGATATTGTATCTCCTAAAAACGAAGCAAGAAGATTAGATCAGGAACTCAATGTATTAAGTAATATAATTGACTTTATCAAGAACTACCAGAGGCAGTCACCACAGACTGCGGATTATTTAAATTTAGTTTTTCTGACAACAGTCGGATCTGATGAGACGGAATTATCTTTACAGCAATACGGATCAAGCATAAAAAAATTATCAGATGAACTAGAGTCAATTAAAGAGTCTCTACATGAGCTAAAAGGAGTAGGAAAGCACCTTAAAGAGAAGTCTCTTCCATCTCAACCATATAATGTAGACTATCTTAAGATAAGATATACACAAGTTACAGAAAATAACCAAATTAAAGAGTTAAATAAGAAACTTAATGATCTTAATAGTAAGTTATACGAATTGTTGGAAGAAACCAATACTATAGATACTCTTATGCGTGAGATTGAAGGACATATAAAGGATATTAAATCTGAATGGGGTGAAATTTATGAGTTACTCGGACGTAAATAAAGATAATGAGATAAGTAAAATTACTAATGAGTTACTAGATATTAAGGAAAAAATTAACAAAATTAATAATATATTAGAGACAAAAATAAAGAATTTACTAAATAAATCTAAGCAATTTCATATTGATATTAATGATATTTTAAATACTAATGATATTACTGATATTAATAATATAATAATTAATATTGATAATTCGTGTGGAAAAAATCTGCTTAGAAATAAAGAGACGTGTAATGCCTACATACTCGATCTTTTAAATAAGGTTAATGAAATGTATATGAATATTAAAAACTGTATATTAAAGGAATTACTTAAGTCTATAGGGTTCAATATAGAAATTTCATCAGAAATTGACGATGAAAAACTTGAGCGTATGATAAATTTTGTTTCAGAATTAAATGATATAGATAAGAATATCTTTAAAGACACTTTTGGAGATAGGTCTTTTAGAAATAATATAGAACAAATTTATAACCTTCTTAATATATATTATGAAAATTTTGTATACAAGTCATATGGTTTAAGCGTGAAATATGATCTAGATGTTTATACAAAAAAAATATTATTTAAAATAATCTCATATACAAATAAATTAGAAGATACTAATTTATTTTTAAATCATATACTAAATAAGCGATATGTAGATTATCTAAATAAATTCATAGATAACATAAAGAAATACACAAATGAGGTTAAAAACTCTATATTGACAGAAGATAGTATAATTCAACAATATACAATTAAAGGAATTACGGATCTGGATAATTTGTTCAATGATTTAAATAAAATAAACGAAGGAATTGAAGTGTTTATTAACTGTTATAAAAAGATATCAGATTTAGAGAAGATTTTTGATCGACTAGAAAAAATAAAGCTAAGCAATATTCAATTAAATGAGTTCAATAAAAAATTATCTAACGAAATATCTGAAAAGATTAAGGATTGTAGAAAATATGAACAAATAAGTTCAATAAAGAAGTTTATCAATGCAAAAACTGAGCTAGGAGATTTTGAAGAGCATATCAAGAATACTTTAAGTCCAGTAGTCTCTACTATAAAGGACTTGTATGATTCTTTTACTAATTTACAACGATTGAACTTTTTTAATTGTGATCAAAAAATTACAGAAATGAAAAAATATTTAAGTGACCTAGAAATTATTAATGTATCAATTTATAAACAAATATATACATACATCATGAGTATTCCTGCCATAGATAACGTGATTAATGATTGTATTAGAGAACTTGTTAATAAGGAACCCATTGAATTAGATCCTTTAAAAGCTGATATTATAATAATAATAAATACATTAACAGAGATAGCCAAAAAAAGCAATATAAAGATGAAATTAAGGATTGAGTGGAAGAAAGATGAATAATGGAAAATTTTGTGAGATATTTTCCAATAAATTTTTCCCTCTTTTATATGCAAAACATTTTAAGAACGTTGATATACTTCCGCATCAAGTGTATGCTTTATACGGATTAAAAAACGTTATAAACGGTAAAGTTTCTAGTGGTTTAGTAACTGAGACTGGAAATTCTATTCCTTATGGAGTATTATTAGCAGATGAAACCGGCTTAGGTAAAACTGTTATAATTAGCTTATACTTGCTTTACCTGAAGATTCGAGGACTAGCAAATAATGTACTCATAGCAAGTCCCAAGTCTATTACATATCAGTGGAGAAACGAACTACTTGATAAGGCAAGTTTAAAGTTTGAGGTAATCAATAGTGGAAGAGACTTTGAGAAAATTAATAATAACAAATTTAATATAATTGTATCAATTGATCTTTTAAAAACAACAAAAGGAATACAGTTTATTGATAAACTAAATAATTACCAAATAGACGTTGCTGTAATAGATGAAGCGCATCATGTTTTATCTGCTAACGATACGCTTAGAAGAAGAATGATAATTAAAGTAAGAGAAAAATCAAAGAGTTTATTACTAGCTACAGCAACACCGTTTAGAGGAGTAGAAGAAGAAGAAGAATTTATAAGACATCTTTTAGGGCAAGAGTATATATTCATTAGGAGAATAAAAGAGAACATCGTGGATACAGATGGAAATCCTATCTTTAAACCTAGAAAGAGTCTTACTAAAAAAATTGAATTAGATTTTCCGTGGAATTTCATTTACGATCGTCTAAATAAAATGATAGATCGATTAAATAAAGAGAATATAATCAAATTGATATTAAAGAAGAGATTAGCATCAAGTGTTTATTCCTTTTTGATAACTTATAATCATATTATAGATTCTAAAAATATTGCTTCAGACAAAATAACTGCTGGAACAGACGATGTGTTAGGAAAAGAACCAGACAGTAAATATCAATTCACTTATCCAAAAGTACCTCCTGCTATTGAAGATTACTACAATTTTAATTTGTTAGAACCTAAAGAGGAATACTTGATCAGAGATATAAATAGACTATTAGGAGAATTTAAGAGTAAAATAATAATATTTACGGAATATCTTTCAACTTTACGAAGGCTCGAGAGTGTGTTTGAAAGACATAATATACGATTTTTATCGGTTAATGGAAAAATAAGACAAAATGATAGACATGAGATTATTAGGCGATTTAAGAATGATAAGGAAATTAATGTGTTACTAGCTACTGATGTTGCAGGAGAAGGACTAAACATGCAATTTGCAAGCTTACAAATTAATTATGATTTACCGTGGTCTCCTTTGAAATTAGAACAGCGTTTTGGAAGATTACATAGATACGGTCAGAAGAATAAAGTATATCTAATGAACCTTTATGTAGAGAATACTCTGGACAGTAGAATTGTTGAGCTTCTTATCAATAAATTTGACGGAATTTCAAAGCGTCTAGGAGTAGATTGGATATTTGATTATATAGGTGATTTTGTAGGTGAAAGAGAAATTTTGCAAGTAATACAAGGCAATCCAATATCTATAGATATGAATAAGATTAGCTATATTAGATCTTCTGTAGCATCTCCTAAGGAAATTAACTTAGATTATGTCAAGGAATTTATAATGAAAAATGAATATATTCTTAATAAAAATAAAGAATTATTTAATATCATTTATCTAATAGATAATGCTAGACAAATAGCAGAGGAATGTAATACTAAATATATTTCTTGAATAGTATCTATTGAATAAAATAATTGTTTGTAATTACCAAAATGATGAAATAATTTTTAATCTTTTTAGTTATATAATATTAAATTATATACCTAGTGTTCTCGGGCATTTTAACGCATAAAGGATTAGTGAAGCTGCGCATAGAGTTTTTAGGTATTCATATTGTTTTGATAAGTTGTTTGTTTCCAGTAATCTTAGATCTTTTTGATCTTCAATAATTTTACTAGCTATCTTATTTATAATATCATCTTCGCTAGAGGCACTGGTAATAATATTATTATATCGTGAAATTAACATTTTATATATGCAATTAGACCACATAAATCCTTCCTCGTAATACAATCTTAATTCATAAGGTAAAATGGAATATATTACCCATAAATCGTCTCCTAATTCTTCGTTAAGTATCTTATTCTTCAGCGAAGAATATTTCTCTCCTAATATTTCTTTATAGAATTCTTCTCCTAACATAATTCTAAACTCAATTTTAATTTGATCTGTGTAAAATACTAATCTTCTATATTTTCCTAAACACGATGCTAGACCTATGCATTCTGTTTTAAACTCCTTATTTGTCAGAAGGGTAAAATAATAACCGAGATTTTCTACTATATATCCAATTAAACTATTTATTCTACCTCTGTTCACGTTTTGTTCAGTCAGTATCTCATGTTTTTCTGAATACGAAATAAATATAATTAAATATATTTCTCTTAAACCTTTATTTATTAATGGATCAGCAGACTTTTCTATAATCCAATTCAGAAAGACTTTAAACTTATCTAATAGTGATTCTTGACCAGTTCTTCCACCAGAATGCTCACTTGTTCTTTGCTCTATTAAGTAAAGTTTATTATCTTTTCTCGCAATAAAATCTATTACTTTTTGTTGTTTGGAATACTTTTTTTGATAATATTCACTAAATAGTGTATATTTAAATATATTTACCCTTTCATCTACTTGGTAGCCAAAATTTTCTAGAAAAGATCTAATAAGATCCTCATATATTGAGCCGAATCTAGGGCCAGATGAAGCAATAAAAAATCTATTTGAGATGTATAATGGGAGAGCTAGTTTTTCTGATATTGATGAAGGATTTTGCTTAAAGCCAAAATAGAAACTTTCTATATCAGTTATCTGAGAATTAATGATATTAATATTTTCATAATTACAAAGAATTGGAACCAATATATCTTGTAGTATAGAGTTAATATACTTTAACTGGATCTCTTGGAATTTTGTAAGTGATTGCTTAAACAAATACTTCTTAACTGTTAATAAGTTCATATATCATTCATGAGTCTACTAATACTTAAGCATTATTTATGCAATATAATCTTATCATGAGGTATAAAGCAGCTTTTCTTTCTTGTCATCAAACACTTCAATTAAGCATGCGTATTTCCATTTAGATTTTATTTCCTCTATATTTTCACATTTTTCTTCTGCAACTTTGATATATAATGGGCCTATACATGAGTATATTATTGCTATCATACGATATTGTAATTCCGTTTAAAATTAAGCGGGGGGAGGAAGAAATTAATTTTTCTTCATAATAAGTAAGTGCTCTGTCGGTGTGCGTTCATCTTCTAACTTTGTAGCAGGGTTCTTATCAACTTTCTTCATTCGTCTAGATACTATTTTGTCTATGAAAGTTACTTCGTGCTTCCAGCCTAATGATTCTAAATGCTCCTTTAATATTTCGTCTATGGGTACTCTAAGCGTTCTTACTTTTACTGGTCCCACAAATATTCCTAAGGTTCTTGCATTAACCTTACCAAAGAAGTATGCCAGTGACCTAAAGTAGGTAATATAAATGTCGACCAGTTTCTTATTTCCGAATTCCTCTATTTTTTCTAGGTATTCCTTGAAGGTTTTACTCCTTATTTCTACATTAGGGGGTTTATTATAGGGAATTTCCTTTTTACTCAGCTCTGTTATTTTATTATCGTCATAGCCCAGCCAATATAGTTCAATTTTAAACGTCCTTATATATTCTTGGGCTTGTAGATAGGGGGGTGAAGTTATTACAGCATCTACATTTGGAGGGCTTTCGCTTATAACATCGATACCTCCATAAACTCTCCCACTGGAAACGCATTTACATAAAGATTGAAATTCCTTAACCTTTCTTATAACTCTTTCAACTTCTTTCCAATACATGTCTCTCATTATTTCTTTCCAGTTAGAATTTAACAGCTCGTTGACTCTTTCTATTGCAAATTTTGATTTATATAATTTTGGGAACTCCAGTTCAGCATAAGAGAAATATTTCGTAATTTTAAACAACAGTACTGCGACTAAAGGGTTCGGATGGTCGTGGTAATATGCCCAAAGCCTTGATAACTGAGCTATGAATTCTTTAGGATACCAATAACCTAAGTTTTTCCATTTAGGTATAAAACTTTTGTTATAATTAAAGTCTATTTCAAAAGTCTTTTCTGAAATTTCGTCCTTCCACGTTTCTGCTTTAACCAGGGTTTCAATTATTGGATTTAAATCCCACAGAATATAATTCCTCCCCGTTATCTCGGCCTCAATTGCCACGGTAGCAGATCCCGCAAATGGGTCAAATAACGTTTCTCCTGGCTTGGTGTAAGCTTCTATGAAATACCTTACCACGTTCGGAATAAATTTTGCAGGATATGGATAGAGATCGTGTGTAGCATAATTTGTCCTTAATTTTACTAGCTTCCTAAACATCGCATAACGATACTTATTATTTAGAAAATCATCAATGCTAGTTTGCATCGATCTCACCTAAAAGTTTCTCTATTCTCCTTCCAAGTTCATTATCTATTTTTTGTATTCCAGGTAAAATTTTAACTCCTATTTCCTTAAGCTTGTCTAAATCTATTATTTTCCATCTAGTTGTATCTATTGTAGAAAGTACCAATTTAGGTATGTATATAATCTTCAATACCACATGATGTTTCCATTCCCTTTCTGGCCAGCATTTTTCACTTAATTCCGCCATATCTATTATCTCACCCTCCATGACTATACCACCTTTTAAGCGTGACTCAGATTTATTAAGATATAAAAATGCTCTCACTTGATTTTCTAGAAGTTTACCAGATCGATTAAATCCCCAAATGAAAGAGTCTTGAGGATATTTTGGTATAAGTTTAGATTTTCTCGTTTTGTAATCGTCAAGTGAGTAGAGGAAGTTTGTAAGTGTTCCCTTAGGGTGATTCAGGGCTCCTTTGCAAATTGTAATATATCTCTCGGTTTAGACTTATTTAATGGAGGAACTACTGAATATATTTGATCATATCACGAAGAAATAAGGGTTCTTGTAATATTACAAGGATGAGATAACAGGTCGAGAGGTTGTAGTTGAGGGCTATGGCCCGGGCGGTCCTCCAGGGGGAGTGGCACTTGCCGAACTCTCCAGGAGGGAGTTGAAGGGCTGGTCGGGTTGTTGGACCTGAGGAGGGGCCAGAGCTCCCTGGGGGCGAGGAGGTAGGAGAGGGGGGAGCCACGGGTGGGGACGGACTCGGCGAGGGAGAGGAGGAGGTCCAGCAAGACCCTCACCCTCCTGCTTCGTTTGAGGTGGACCGGGCAGGTCTGCCTCGCGACCTTGATCCCGGAGCGGGAGATTGCCGTGTCTAGGGCCTTCACCCCGTCGGCTACGACCAGGGTGAGGTTGTACCTCCTCCACAGCCTCACCA
>Ga0208548_100793_pt1 | contig 11189 bp, 9 predicted proteins | sample ECH_Chost_MetaG_FD_187133 | JGI IMG/M metagenome (GOLD analysis project Ga0208548, IMG submission 187133) | Hot spring microbial mat communities from Yellowstone National Park, Wyoming, USA - ECH_C host_MetaG (SPAdes) (version 2) | ecosystem: Environmental > Aquatic > Thermal springs > Hot... | reverse complement strand
AAAAGCTTACGGCAAGTTCGTCTTACAGGACTGTTTGCGTTGTCGTTACGAATTTCCAAGGAATAACGCAAGTAGCAGGATCAGAGGCTAGCGAAACACTCGGATACTGGATTAGCGAACATCCCGCATACGACGGTCTATACTGGCAAGTGATTGGTAGCGGCGCTTGCGCTACAATCACTTGGACGTATACGAACTACCAGATTTCGGACAACACCCAGCTTTGGTGACACGTATGAGGCTTGGAAAAGTGCTTCTAATTTTTACGCTGGTTGTAATTACGATTGGAGTAACTAGTTTTCTATTTTTTAATACATCGGCGTTTCCAGGTACGCTCTTACTCGCTTTACTTCTCTTGTTCTGGCCACTTTTTCCTCTTTTGCTTTTTCCTTACTTTTATGAGAAGCTTGGCGTTATCGACAAACGCGCATTTGTGTATTGGGCTGTCGCAATAGCCACTTTCGAATTTTTGGCGTTTCCAAGCGTTCGTTTTCTTAACAATGGTATTTACTATAAGCTTTTTTCTGCATTCTACTATTACTTTCAAGTTTTTGTTTTGCTTGTCGTAACAAAAATTTTGAGTAGCTCACAAACCAGAAGTTAACCCGCAAGACGAAGGTTTACGCTTAAATCAGCGACTTACTGGTTTGCGTGTGTCACACTTTGCTTTTTTGCTACGCACTTTCAGGCTTTTACGAATAATATAAAAAATGTCTCACAAAGATTGCGATTCACGTGTTTTTGGGCTTCTGCGAGCTTTAAAGGATTGAATTTCGGTAATTCCAAAAGCCAAAGCTTATGCATCCTTAAAAATTAACAAAACCAATGACAGCCATTCTCTTAAAGGGCGCATCAATCGTTTACGACACATACACAGGTAAACAGCTATGTAATTTAAACGTTTACATCGAAGACGGTTTGATTCAAGAAATCACAGAAAAGAGCACGGGTTTTAAATCAGATTACGTTGTCGAATGCAACAAAAAAGCGGTTTTGCCAGGCCTTGCGAACACCCACACCCACCTTGCGATGACTCTTTTTAGGGGTCTTGCGGATGATTTGCCCTTACGTGAGTGGCTTGAAAAAAGGATTTGGCCGCTTGAAAGAAAGCTCAAAAGGGAACACGCGCTTGTCGCGTCAAAACTTGGGTTGATAGAGCTTGTTAAAGCGGGTGTAACAGCGTTTGCGGACAACTACTTTTTCGAAGACGCGCTCGTCGAAGCCACAAAAAGCGTTGGCTTGAGAGCGCTTGTGTGTCCTCCGATTTTTGACGGAGAGTTTGAAGAACACACGCTTTCACACGTGTCAAACCTTGTTCTCTCTCAGCGTTGCGACGCGCTCGTGAAATGGGGTTTTGGTCCTCACTCGATTTACTCGTGTAAAAAAGAAACGCTAGAACAAATAGGCGCGCTTTCTAAAGAACACGAAATAAGGGTCACCATACACCTTGCGGAAACAAGATGGAGTCAAGTTTTGTGCGAAAAAAGCTTTGGAAAAAGAGAAACGGATTTGTTAGAGGAGTGCGGTCTTCTTTCACCACGCACGCTTGCGTCACACGCGGTTTGGGTGACAAAACAAGAAATAAGAAAGCTCGCAAATTACGAAGTGAGCGTTTCGTTTTGCCCAGTTTCCAACATGAAGCTTGCAGAGGGTGGTGTGGCTCCAGTTCCAGAGCTTTTGAAAGAAGGGGTAAGAGTGAGCTTTGGCACAGATGGGGCGGCGAGCAACAACTCTTTGAGCGTTCTAGAAACGATAAAGATAGGCTTGTTACTCATAAAGCATTCAAGATGGGACCCCACGCTTTTAAAGCCACACGAAGCGCTTTTGATCGCAACCAAAAACGGTTACGAAGCGCTTGGCTTTCCAAAGCATGCGCTGCAAACTGGTAATGCGGCCGATGTGATAACACTTGATTTGCGCACTCCTTCTGTGATTTGTCACAGAAGTGTGCCACTACCAAATCGCATCGTCTACGCGCCAGTTGCTACCGTGGACGTGATCGTTTCGGGTAAGCCCATTATGATAAACGGAAAAATTCTCACAATCGATGAAGAGGAAGCCAAACAAGAGTTCACAAAGGCGCTTGAAGATTTTTAACCCAAAATGAGTTTGTCTGCGGCCTTCTTCAATTCTTCGAGTAGCCTTTGTTCGGTGGCTTCTATGTACACACGAATAAGCGGCTCTGTGCCCGATGGCCTTAACAAAACCCAAGAGCCGTCTTGCAAAACCAGCTTGAGTCCATCGATCGTTATTTTCGTTTTTACCGGAATACCGTTAAGTCTTTCAATTTCCTGCGCTCTTAACCTTTCAATTCTTGCCTTTAATTCCTCTTTTGCCGGGAAGTTGTACTGAAGATAGTGATACTCGCCGAGCTCATCTTGAACCCTTTCCCACACCTCTTTTAAGCTTCGACCCTGCTTGCTTATCGCTTCGCAAAGAAGGCCACCGCTCATTAGACCATCTTTTTCGGGGACAGACCAGCCGTAACCTATTCCACCACTTTCTTCTGCGGCAAGCACCGCGCCGCTCATGAGCTCCTTTGCGAGGTATTTGAAGCCAACTGGTGTTTCTACGACGGGAATTCCGTAGCGCGCACAAAGCTTGTCAAGCTTGCTTGTCGTGGAAACAGACCTTGCCACTTTCCCCCTTAACCCCTTTAGCCTGAACAAATAATCCGCGATCACAAGAACGAGCATGTTTGAAGAGTAGTGCTCGCCCTTTTCATCAACCGCGGCAAACCTGTCCGCGTCGCCATCGTTCGCAATCCCAAAGTCCGCTTTGCTTTCCACAACTTTTTTTGCAAGCTCTCTTGTGTTTTCGCGATTGGGTTCAGGGCTCAGACCTCCAAACTCAGGGTCAGGATATCCGTGAATCTCTTCCACTTTTGCGCCAAACCTAGAAAGAAGGGTGGAAAGATAACCAAAACCCGCACCGTACAACGGGTCTGTGACTATCTTTAAGCCTTGTAAACGCGTAAGGTCCACATTTTTTGACACAAACTCAAAGTAATCGGCCATCGGGTCAAACCTTTGCGCTTCAAGCTGTTGCGTATGCACGTCGCCTTCTGGAAGGTACGACTCGATTTCTGACGTGATTTCCGGAAAAGCTGGTCCTCCGTAATCCGGAATGAATTTAAAACCGTTGTAAATCGGGGGATTGTGGCTTGCGGTGATCTGAACTGCGGCAAGCGCTTGCGTGCGCACCACGGTGTACGCAACGACCGGAGTTGGCGTTGGCCTACTAGTCAGCTGAACTTTGTACCCCATTGCGCCTAACACACTAGCTACATCAAGCGCAAAAACACTCGAATTGCGTCTTGTGTCGTAACCCACAATCACGCTTTTTCCTTGTTTTTTTGATAGGTACTTGCCAACCGCGTACGCAAGCCTTCTAACGTTTGTTCGATTAAAGTCAGCGTCCATCCTGCTTCTCCAGCCATCTGTGCCAAACCTAATTTGTGAAGTAAACATCAAACTGAATTAAACACACAAAATTTTATTCTTTTCTGTCCTGAGTTAATGCATCCGCGCTTTATACGCTCATTGACGAGTTATCAGCATGTTAAAAGATAAAGGTTAAATCACAAATCGTGAATTGTGTGATAAGTGATGGACAATAAAAAAATTCTGATACTTGCGGTGGACGTTGACGACGATGTCTCAAAAATAGGCGTCAAAACACCAGTCGTCGGAAGAGAGAGTGTTTTAGACGCCGCTTTAAAGCTCGCGCTCACGACACCTGAAGACACGGACGTGAACGCCATTTTTGGTGCGATAAAGCAGTTCGACAAGCTAAAGTCAGAGGGTTTTAGCGACATCGAAATCGCGCTTGTTTCTGGCTCCACAAGCGGTGGTGTTGAAGCCGACTTGAGAATTCGGGAAGAAGTTTCTGAGTTGGCTCAGAAGCTAAAACCAAGCGGAACGATATTCGTGAGTGACGGCGGAGAAGACGAAAGAGTGATACCAATCGTTCAGTCGGTAATCCCTCTCTTTTCTGTGCAAAGGGTCACGGTGCAATATTCGAAAAACATCGAAGAAACTTATAGAGTTCTTGCGTCGTACATCAGAAAGGGACTTACGGAACCAAGACTTGTGAAATACACGCTAGGACTTCCTGGCGTGCTCATCCTTGTTGTCGCGATTCTTGCTGTGTTTGGTTTTATAAAGTACGTCGCTTATTTCGCAGCCTTTTTGCTAGGGATCGTCATGGTTTTTCGAGGGTTTAGCGTTCTTGACGTTATACACAAAAGCTGGGAAAGCGACCCAATACACTTGATCGGAAGAATCGTCGCTTTAATAGTGATCGCCGCTGCGATCGCAACCGATGTTGAAATAGGCCAGAACTACACAAACAACGTGAGCGCTGGAGTGGAGCTGATAGTGAAAGACACTTTCGACTACTATGTGGTCGCCATGGTGGTTTACTTTTCATCGATAATCGCAAGCTCATACATGAAAGGCACTTACCGATTCTGGAAGGATGTAACCGCGATTTCTTTCATTTTGAGCGTAAGACCCGCGATCTTTTACCTCATAAATTACGTGCTCAACAACATAAGCTCAATCGCAGCGGTTGAGCAGTTTCTGATAAAAATGTTTTCCGCGCTCATTTTGAGCGTAAGCGTTGCGATTTTGAGTTTCAGACTAGAAAAATGGGTGCAAAACAGGCTTCTTGCGACCGCGCAAGGAGCTACACAATGACATCACACGAACATCATAAAAATTATCACCACTGGGTATAGCAAAAGAGAAAAAAGCGCATCCCTTTTTGTGAGAACTAGGTCATAGGTCGCTTTGAACCCATACAGGTTTACCGCAATAAGTAGTGCGACAAAATAAAAGTGCTTTCCTATCAAAAAGTTGCGACCTAGTAAAGAGTTCATCACGACTGCTAGTCCAAGAATGAGTGTGTTGCTCTGAATCTTGCTTCCGACCATGTTGGAAACCGCAATAGACGCCGCTTCGCTCGACTTTTTAGAAAGCACAAATGAAGAAACTAGCTCAGGCGCTTCTGCAGCAAGCGGAATGAGCAACGCCGCCATATAAACCGACGGAAAACCAAGTGTTGCGCTCAGCTTTACAATTGAAGAAACAAAGGGTGACGCGGTGTACGTAAAAATGAAAACCGCGGTGGCAAGCTTAAGCGTAACACCCGCGACCTGTTTTTTGTTCGGCTTTATAAGGCTTCTTATCACTTTTCTGTCGCTACTTGAAAACTGGTTTAACCTTTGCTCGAGTTTGCCCTGTCTGAGTTTTTCGCCGTTGATACCAGAAAAAATGTAAGCCGCAAAAAGCGCAAGCATCACAAAACCGCTCCAAAAGTAAAACGCACCAAAAAGCGAAAGCGCAAGCACAAGCGCGGCCGCTACAACTAGAAAAGCGAGCTGCACTCTAAGGTCTTTAGGAAGATACAAGTCGCTTTTGTTGAAGTGGGCGTTCGCTATTATCACAAAAAAGTAACCAAGAGTGAACGCAAGCGCATTTCCTCCGAGCAACGCGCCTAGCGCAAGCACACCCGATGACGTCAGAGCCGCGGCTATTATGATAAAAATATCAGGAAGGTTTGTGATAAATCCTAAAACAACGCTTCCTATAAAGGTTGGAGGGTACCACTTTCTCAAGTCATCGGACGAGCTTGCAACTAGCTCACTTGCAACTATAATCACAATGATGTAGTAAATCGTTGAAGCTGTTAATGAGCCAAGAGCAATATTTTTTTCATAAAAAATTAAACACGGTTTATCTTAAGTTTTTTGAATTATTCAGGCTTGCTTTACGAGAATCTCCCCGTTTTGTTCTATAGTGACTGTAAAAGTGTCTCCCACTCTGTAAGGCGTCGGAAGGTTGTCCCACTCCTCGGGTGTAAGGTAGATCGTGAGTCTATTGCTGTACGTTTTTACTGGTCGCAAGAATGCTTTGGGTATCGATTGCAAAAGAGGCAAAAAAGCCTTGGCTTCAGGAGGGGCTTCAGGGGGTAAAGTGAGCACCGCTGGCTGTTGCGTCGATTCGTACGAAAACTCCACACAAACGTATTCGTTTCCGTTAGCGTCAAAAGCGGGGTGAATCGCCGTCACTTTACACTCAAACTTTATTGGCATGATAAAGGAAATTATGAGCGACCAAAATATTAAATGAGCGAGCATCTACCAAAATAGCTTTCTGTTTCTTTCACACTTCCGCGATTACCCCTTTACACGTTCCAGTTCCGAAAGTGTCAAAAACACTTTTTACCACCTTATACGTGTAATATTTTGTATGGCTCAAAGAAATGCGTGGGTTGTAGAGACCGATAAAGCGGCCAAAGAAGCTCAAGTGGCGGTTGTCGGCCTTCCTGATATAGGACTTGTTGGCTCTATTTCTACAACTTATTTGGCCACACATTTGAAAGCAAGAGAAGTGTGTTACATAGACTCAGACGCGCTTCCTCCAGTGATGGTTTTGCACAACGGTGTTCCGAAAGAAACCACAAGGATTTTCGATTCAAATGAAGCAAAGATACTTGTGTCCGAAACCCCTCTTCCTCCAGCGCTTATGGTCATCGTTTTAAAAGTGGCACTAGAGTGGCTAAAAAAGAACGGAGTAAAAGAGGTGTTCAGCTTGGGTGGGATACCTGTAGAAAACAGGGTTGAAATCGAAAAGCCAGAGGTGTTTTTGATTAGCTCAGACGCCAAAAAAAGAGAGCAAATACGCGCTAGCGGCTTGAATTTGATGGAAGAAGGTGTGCTAGTCGGACCATTTGCGCATGTGATGAGGGAATCGCTTCGGCTAGGAATAGCAAACACCGTGATTCTAGGACAAGCGTTTCAAAACATGCCTGACCCAGAAGCTTCTGTAGCGGTGCTTGAGACGCTTGCGAAAATCGGCGGCCCAAAGGTGGATTTGACTCCTTTAAACCAAATGGCAGATCAAATAAAACTCAGGTCTAAAGAAGTGCTTCAAAAAATAAGAGAACACGAAGAAGGAGGGTACAACCTTCCACTCATGTACGGGTGAAAGCATGAGCAGAAGAACAATATTCGACATAATCGATGAATTAGAAAAGCAATCCGAAAGGCTCACGGAAGAAATTCTTGAGGATATGCGAAAGACTTTAGAAGAGATCAGAACTTTTCACACGAGTGCGATTTACGGATACGAAGAAATCTGTGCAGTTCAAGAGCCAGCTTCTCAAATAAAAGAAACAGAGAGCGAAATCAAGATAGTGGTCGACCTTCCATTTGTGAAGCCAGAAAACATTTCGATTAGACTCACACAAAGTTACCTTTTGGTTGAAGCAAAAACGGATAAATGGATACGCGGAAAGTGCATCATTTTAAGAAAGGTGATTCGCTTGAACACACCTGTGGACAAAAAACAAAGTAGCGCTCGATTCTGGAACGGAAAGCTTTCTATCACCCTAAAAAAGAAAAGTACTCCGATTAAAGTGGATTAATCTCGATTTTTATCCACACTTTCGAGCCATCTAGATCGACTGGCTCGACCTGTTGAACCACTGAAGGGTCGAAAGCAACCTCGCTAGCCAGCGTTTCGCTTTTAACGTACTCTTCGTGCTTTAACACCGCTTTTGAAAGCCGTTCGTCTTCAAACCAAACTCTGAGTTTAATCTTCTGGTCAAACTCCAGGTTAAGTTCCTTTCTTCCGATTTGCACCCTCCTTACAAAATCACGCACCAAACCTTCTTCTTCAAGCTCTGGTGTTGTTCGTAGATCAAGAAACACGTGAATTCCGCTTCTTTCTGCGTGAGCAAAACCTTCTTTCGGCTTGAGCACCACCCTGAACTCCTCCTCGGTGACGCGCTCTTTTTCGCCGTCAAGCTCAACTAGTGCGTATCCTTTTTCCGCTATTTCTTGAGCTATCCTTTGTTTTTCTTGATTCGCTTTTTCTATCAACACAACGCTTTTTACCTTGAACCTTTTTCCTATAGCCGCTTTGTTCGGAATCAAGTCGTACACCCTGTATTCCGAAAGGTTTGGAAGACGCTCCACCTTTTTCACGTTCACCTCATCGACGACAACTTCGTAGTTCTTTTCGACGCTTTTCCACACTCGATCCTGGCAGTACACCTTTGCCACAAGTAGTGGTTGCCTCGTCTTCACACCACCTTCATTTCTTGCGGCGCGAATCACCTCAACCACATTTCTCACATCTTCTATCTCCTCTAGCTCCTTTTCAAAGACAAGCTCTGGATTGTATTGTGGGTAAGAATTGAGGTGAACGCTTTCTGGCATCTTCTGCTTTAAGGCGAGCTCTTGGTACATCACTTCGGCGCTAAACGGAGCGAGCGGCGCTATGATTTTCGAAAGTTCGAGCAAAGTGTGGTAAAGCGTTGTGTAAGCCGCCCATTTGTCAAGGTCCTTTTCTTCCTTCCAGAATCTTCTTCTTGATCTTCTTATGTACCACTGGCTTAGGTCGTCCACAACGAACTTTTCGATAAGCTCAACCGCAGCGTTGAACTCGTAAACATCTAGCGCTTGTCTTACACCTTTTATAAGAAGTTGTAGCTTGCTTAGCAACCACTTGTCCAGAGTAGACGTTTTTTCAAACTCCACAGTGTGCAAAGCCGGGTCAAATCCATCAAGCTCTGCGTAAGTAAGGAAGAACGTTACACAGTTTTCAAGGATTCCAAAGAACCTTCGCTTCGCATCCGCTACACCTCTTTCACCAAATCTCACAACGTCCCAAGGGGTTGTTCCGAGTAACTGCCATCTTAGTGCGTCTGCGCCATATTTCTCAATAAGCGTCCAAGGGTCATCGTAGTTCTTCTTGCTCTTTGACATCTTTTCTCCTTGTTCGTTGAGCACAAGACCTATGACAAGACAGCTTTTGAAGGCCATCTGATCAAAAAGAAGTGAACCAAGCACATGAAGGCTATAGAACCATCCCCTCGTTTGGTCAACACCCTCTGTTATAAAGTCCACGGGGAAGTTGTTTTCAAACTGCTCTCTGTTTTCAAAGGGATAGTGATACCTCGCAAAAGTTGCGGCGCCGGAATCGTACCAAACATCTATTACAACTGGTTCCCTTCTCATCTCTCCTCCGCATTTGTTGCATCTTAAAACGAATTCGTCGACGTACGGTCTGTGCAATTCAAGCCTTTCTGGCTTTTTCACGCTCTTTTGAAGAAGTTCTTGTACGCTTCCGATAACCTCAATTTCTCCGCAATTTGAACAAACCCAAACTGGAAGCGGAGTTCCCCAGTAGCGGTTTCTGCTCAGCGCCCAATCAACCATCTCACGAAGGAAGTCACCAAATCTTCCTTCTCTAATGTGCTCCGGAAACCATGCTATCGAGCTATTAAGCTCGATTATTTTTTCTTTTCTTGCAGTGGTCTTTACAAACCAAGTTGGCCAAGCGTAGTACAAAAGCGGAGAGCCGCACCGCCAGCAGAAAGGGTAGTTGTGTTTGTATCGTTCGCTTTTCACAAGCAAATTGCGCTCCTTTAAATAGCGAATTATCAAAGGATCGGCGTCTTTTACGAACAAACCCTTAAACTCGCTCACTTCAGAAGTGAATTTTCCATTTGAATCCACTGGTTGGAAAAACGCAAGCGAGTTTGCTTTGCACACCTCGTAGTCTTCTTCGCCAAAAGCGGGCGCCATGTGAACCACACCAGTTCCTTCCTCTAACGAAACACCTTCATATCCCACAACCACGTACTTTTTGCCTTCGACCTTTTTTGCGTAGTCGAAAGGAGGTTCGTACGACGAACCGATGAGCTCAGAGCCAGAAAAACTTTGTAAGATTTGCACGTCGCCAAAAACTTTTACTCTTTGTTTCGCACAAATCAAAACGTCGTCTTGATACTTAAAAGACACGTATTCCGCATCAGGCTTGACCGCAAGAGCTATGTTCGATGGAAGGGTCCAAGGTGTTGTGGTCCAAGCGACGAGCTTTTTGCCAGCGTGGATGCCATTTAAAAGCCTGAACTTTACGTAAATCGAAGGGTCTTCAGTCTCTTCGTAGCCCTGCGCCACTTCATGGCTACTAAGAGGTGTGCCGTCTTTTGGGCAGTAAGGAACGACTTTAAACCCCTTGTACAACAATCCTCTTTCGTAAAGATTTTTGAGCGACCACCAAATCGATTCAATGTATTCGTTTTTAAAAGTGATATACGCGTGTTCAAGGTCGAGCCAAAAGCCAATTCTTTCTGTCATTCTGCGCCATTCTCTTTCGTATTTGAAAACGTTGGCTTTGCAAGCTTCCCCAAATCTTTCAATTCCGTAGCGCTCTATTTCTTCCTTGGACTTTAAGCCAAGTTCAGCCTGAACCTCTAACTCAACAGGAAGACCGTGCGTGTCCCATCCGGCTGACCTTGGCACATAGTAACCCAACATGGTTTTATAACGTAGCACAACGTCTTTGATCGTTCTTGTTCTTATATGCCCTGGATGAGGTAATCCATTAGCTGTGGGTGGTCCTTCTAAAAACCTGAAAAGAGGCGCACCTTTTCTTGATTCAACGCTTTTTTCAAAGATTTTGTTTTCGTTCCAAAACTTTAGTATTTCTTCTTCTTTAGAAGGTCCAAAGATGCCACTCTTAGGTCTTTTAAACAACCACTTTCACCTCGTTAAAGCGGTAAAACGATCTTTGTGCGCTAAACAAAAAGACTGATTTGTCTATCGCCGGCCATCTTTAAGCCCAACAACCCACGTTTTCGCATCAATTTAAGTGTTTCACTCGGTGTAGAGAGTTAGGGTGAGCTACCCTCCTCCTAAGGAAGGAGCTTCCTGCTTCAGCGACCGCGCTCGATCCCCGCTACAGGGTTACGGAGGCCTCCACAGGTGTCCCCGAGCTACGCGGGTGTGAGCGTTTTTGCGTGAAATCTTTCGCAATCCCCGAGGGGCGAGGTTTTGGAAGCCTTATAACTAGGGTGCGGTAAATGTTTATCCTTTTTGCACTTTTGCGGCAATTTTTAAGCGCTTGATTCTATACTTACTTATGAAATGCGAAATACAATACCTTGAGCGTGTTCCAGAAAATTTCCCAAAAAATGAGGTTGACTCTTACAGAGTTGAGCAATCCGAAGACGGTTGGTTATATCTCAGGTTTGATTTACAAAAATGGGGGTTAAGGGGGGCGGAAAGCCTCGCCTCTCTGAGGCGGGGATGGATAGCCCCCTTATATTTAAATATGAGTTCTTCTATTTTTCTCTTAGTGACGCTAATGACGCTCCTCCCCAGCTCGATCGGG
>Ga0208548_100792_pt1 | contig 11204 bp, 5 predicted proteins | sample ECH_Chost_MetaG_FD_187133 | JGI IMG/M metagenome (GOLD analysis project Ga0208548, IMG submission 187133) | Hot spring microbial mat communities from Yellowstone National Park, Wyoming, USA - ECH_C host_MetaG (SPAdes) (version 2) | ecosystem: Environmental > Aquatic > Thermal springs > Hot... | reverse complement strand
TAGAAATCATAAGGTTGAAATACTCTTACAGTTGATTGAAAAGGAGAATAATGCAACCTTACTTTTTGCCTCAAAATCTCCATATAATAACGCGGTTGCATTAAAAGAGTATTTAGAGAAGGTATTGAAGGTTTGATCGCTTTATTATAGGCTATGGGTTGACCACCCTTTGAAGTAACTTTACTAATATGGGATCACCTTTGTGGAGTAATAAAAATAATACAAATAACGAGACTTAAAGCAAGAGTGGAAGAAGTTAAGTTAGGAGAACAAACTACCGGAAATATATACGGGCCTGTCGGTCTTTGCTTATGAATTTAAGCGAATACATAGATTTTACTTTATTATTTAGCAAATTTTCCTAATTATGCCATTTTAAAAAGTTTTTTAAAAACTGAAAATCATTAATTAATATTAATTTACAATTGAATTTCAATTTATTTAAGAAATATACCTTGAATTATAAAAAAGTAATATGTACCATAAAAATTTATTAAGGTATATTCTTATAAATTATCATGAACAATTTGATGATAGACTGGGAATCTGTTAGTAAATTAGATGATTGGGCACGGAATCGATATCTTAAATTATTAAAAGAACTTGGCGAAAGGGAATTTACAAGGAATGATGCAGAGGAAATATTAAAGAAAAATTACCTGGATCTTGAGAATATTGGGAAGTTGTTTTCCGTATTGAGAGAAAATGGACTGGTTCAGGTTAGAGAAGATAATGAGGATAGCCGAAGAAATATTTATAGATTTATATTCTTGAATAAAGCTATCAATGTGAAAGGGAAGGTTAAGAGAGATGACTTGATTGCTTTATTGAAAAAGGCTTCTGACCTTATAAGGACAACTGTGGATTATAAGGTACTCCTCCTGTTTTTGTTCTATAAATCCGTAAGTGATGTTTACAATTCCAGAGTGAATGAATACAGAAAGGAAGGATATGAAGAAAAAGAATCCTATATTATTGTAAACACTGAATATTTGAAATTATATGATGAAAAAGAAAATAAATTATACACATGGCAAGAAGTTACAAGAAGCACTGATACCATAAAAGAATTGACAAACGCCATAATAAAGATTTCAAATCTAGATGATGAACTCAGTGATTTGAAAAAAATTGTACAGGTAACCGGATTAATTGGATTAATGAGTGAGGAGAATAGGCATATTCTAACAGGATTAGTTCAATTATTTAACCAGTATGATTTTTCGGAAGCGGATTATGATACTCTTGGCGATGGATATCAGTGGATATTATCATACTTTGCACCACAGAGGGCGAAAGAAGGGGAGGTATATACTCCAAAAGAGATAATTAGATTGGCAATAAAACTTCTGGACATCCCAGATGGTACGGCAGTTCTTGATCCTGCAAGCGGTTCAGGAGGAATGTTAATTGAATCTTATGAATATGTAAAAGAAAAGGTATCTAAGCCAAACCTTAAACTCATTGGACAGGAGAGAAATGAAATAATGGCGGCCATTGCAAAAATGAACATGAGATTGAGGGGTATCGTTTCCTATGAGATATATGTAGGAGATAGCATCGTAAATCCTAAATTCTCAAAGGCAGATTATGTAATAGCCAATCCACCATGGAACCAAGACGGGTATGATGAGGGAGTATTGAGCAGAGAAAATATAAAAGAAATATACAACAGTATTGTTGAAAGCGGCTATCCTCCAAGAACAACAGCTGACTGGGCATGGGTGCAAATGATGCTTTATTTTGCAAAGAAAAAAGTTGGTGTAATATTGGACCAGGGTGCTTTGTTTAGAGGGGGTAAAGAAGAGAATATTAGAAAGGGTATTGTTAAATCAGACTTGATTGAAGCTGTCATACTTCTTCCTGAAAAATTATTCTATAATACTTCAGCAGCTGGTATAATTTTAGTATTCAACAAGGAAAAGCCATTGGAATATAAAGGAAAGGTTTTATTCATAAATGCCAGTGAACTTTATGTAAAGCATCCTGAAATAAGAAAACTTAATCAACTTTCAGAGGATAATATAAATAAGATTGTTAATATATATAAAGATTTTAAAGACACCAAAAACTATGCTAAAGTTGTAGGGATAGAGGAAATAGAAAAGAATAATTATAATTTGAATTTTAGTCTATATGTTCAAAAAGAATATGAAAATGATGAAATAGATATTTTCAAAGAATTTGAAGAACTTAAGTCCTTAGAAGGGCAGAGACAGAGCATTATTGAAAAGCTTGAAAATTATTTAGAAGAGGTGAATAAGTTAAATGGAAGAAAAAGTTGAATTTTATAAAGAAACTGAGTTTGGTGAATTTCCTAAGGATTGGGAATTAAAGAAACTTAAAGATATTGTAAAAATAGAATCTGGTAAAAGAGAAAGGGGCGGTGGAAAAGGAAATGGAGAAGTTCTAAGCCTAGGTGGAGAAAATATATCGCCAGTCGGAAAATTAATCCTTAATTCTCCAAAATACATTTCTAAAAAATTTTATAACAGTTTAAAATCAGGAAGGGCAAAAGAAAAAGATATATTATTTGTAAAAGATGGTGCTACTACTGGTAAAGTTGCGTTTATCGATGAATTACCTACTAAAGAAGTTGCAGTGAATGAACATTTATTTATAATTAGGAACAAAACGATTAACGTCGATCAAAAATTTTTATATTATATAATGAAATCTAATGTGTTTCAAAATCAAATCAAATCTGTATTTCATGGAATTATAGGCGGGATAACTAAGTCAGAAATGGAAGAATTCTATGTTCCTTTACCCTCCCTAGAAGAACAGCAAAAAATTGCTGAAATTCTTTCAAATATTGATGGAGCTATTCAAAAAACTGAAGAGATAATAGATAAGACTGAAAGCTTGAAAAAGGGCTTAATGCAGGAGCTTTTGACGAAGGGAATAGGACATAAGGAGTTTAAGGATACAGAAATAGGAAGAATACCGAAGGAATGGGAAGTTTTAGAATTAGGTGACGAAAAAATAACTGTTTTTATAAAATCAGGGAATACTCCATCAAAAGAAATCCAAGAATATTGGAATGGTGGCATATTATTTGTTACCCAGGGCGACATGACAAAAGTAAATAAATATCTTTATGAAACTTCTGAGAAAATAACTGAACTAGGATTAAAAAATTTTAATTTATTTATTATTCCAGAAAACTCTATTCTTTTGTCAATGTACGGAACGATTGGGAAAGTGGTCATAAATAAAAATCCTGTTACAGTTAGTCAAAATATTGCTGCAATAAAATTAAATAATAAAAACGCTGATCAAGAATATTTCTTTTATGCAATTCAATATTACTCTTTTCAGTTTAAGAAAAAAGCAAAGATATCTACAATGAAACATTTAAACATAAAAATAGTCAAAAAAATATATTTACCACTTCCTTCACTTCAAGAACAACAGCAAATTGCCTTAATTATTTCGACAGTTGATAAAAAGCTCGGGATTTTAAAACAGGAAAAAGTCAAGCTCGAGAGGATAAAGCAATGGTTCATGGAGGAGCTGCTTACTGGTAGGATAAGGGTGAGGGTATCATGATTGATTTTGATGATAAAATTCCAATTATATCAGCACCTGAAAAGCAAGATTATGTAACAATCGAAGAGGAACTAGAAAAAAGAGGTTGGAAACTTCTGGGGGATGACAATATTCCCCCAATTATTAAGGAATATATACTAGAAGACATATTTTCGAAGCAATTTAAGAAGTTAAATCCTAATCTTGATGAATTAGAAAAAAGAGACCAAGATGAGATATTAGAGGAGATCAAAGAGAAACTGAAAAACGATGATGAAAAACAGATAATTAATTATATTAAAAATGGGATCAAGCTTTACATATCAAATAAATCGAGAACATTTACCTTTAAGTTGATAGATTTTGATAATCCACAAAACAACGATTATTTGCTGGTGCCACAGGGTAAATTTGAAGGTACTCCGGAGAACATAAAACCTGATTATTCTTTATTCATAAATGGAATTCCTATAGTTATTATAGAGGCTAAGTCTTCAATCAGGATAAATTCATACGAAGAAGCTATTTCACAGATAAACAGATATGAACAGGAATCTCCTGAACTTTTCAAATTTGTTCAGATAGCCATTGCATATGGAGACAAGCAAGTTTATCTTCCGGTGTGGCCAAATAGATATAAGAAAAAAAGGTATTCCAAAGATTTTGTATGGAAGGTTCCAGAAAATGGAGAATTGAAGGAGAATATTTTTGAATTCTTGAAGCCCGAAACTCTACTACAAATAATAAAATGGTACACTTTTATGGGTAATGATAAGGATTCAAAAATCATTGCAAGATACAATCAATATTATGCATCTGAGAAAGTGCTCAGAAGAATTTCGAAATATCTTAATGGAGATCAGAAGAAATCAGGCTTAATATGGCACTGGCAGGGTAGTGGTAAAACATATACAATGATATTTATTGCCAGCAAATTCTTCGAAACCTATTTTGAAAGGAGTCCCATAGTTTTCTTCCTTGTAGACAGAGAAGACCTCCAAAAACAGCTTTTGGAGGACTTCATAAGCAAACTTGACATAGATTTCTTTAAGGAAGAATATTTAGTTGAAATAGATAGCATTGATACACTCCAGGAAGAGCTGGAGAAAATAAGCAAAAGTACCCAGAACCAGAATTTAAATGTAAAAAAAATCTATGTGGTTTTGATCCAAAAATTCAGAAAAGGAGATTTTGAAAAATTCACAATACAAGGCATTAAGAAAAAAGAAATTCTATTCCTAATAGATGAAGCCCATAGAAGCCAGTATGGAACGCTTGCATCAGTAATCAAAAATATATTTCCGGAATCAATGAGAATTGCATTTACAGGTACACCAATATTCAGGGAGAAGGAGAAAAATACATTCAAGGAGTTTGGCTATGAGGATGAACCTTATCTTGACGAATATTTCATTCAGCAATCGATTGATGATGGCTTCACATTACCCATTGTTTACGATGTCATAAATGAAGGTAAGAAAGATGCAGATGGTATAAAATTAATACTCAGTGACGAAGATATTAGGAATTTTATACAGAGCTGGGAAGAGCTTTCTGAAGAGGAAATAGATGAATTGGATTCATTTTCAGAAGACACTCAACTTATTATAACAAAGAAGGACATCTCTAGGCATCTTAATTTTATTAGAATATTTTTAACTAACAAGAAGAGAATAGAAAAATTAGCCAGCTTCATTGCTGATAGGATAATAGAGGACACTCAAAATTTTAGATTTAAAGCTATGATTGTAATGGCGGATCGAAAATCTTGCGTTTTTATGAAAAAATACCTTGATGATGTGTTGTCAAACAAATTCGGGGAGGAAGCAAAGAAATGGAGCCAAATTGTTATGACCTACACACAGAATGATACGGGGGACATATTGGAATATAAAGGAATATTAAAAGAGGAGTGGAACAGGGATTATGACGAAATAAATAAAGCAATTCAGGATGAATTCAAAAAGAAGGAAGATCCTAGAATTTTAATTGTTACAGATATGCTCATAACAGGATTCGATGCACCGAGGTTGAGAGTTATATATCTCGATAAACCTCTTTATTATCATAGACTTCTGCAGGCTATAGCTAGAGTTAACAGGCCTTATAAAGATGAACTTGGTGAAAAAGTAAATGGGCTAATAGTAGATTCTGTAGGACTTTTAGATCACCTCAAGATGAGCATTCAAACATATGAAGCTCTCATAGATGAGGAAACAGCGAAGGATCTTTTGAGAAATGTGTTCTACGATCTAGATTCCAAAGCTAAGGAGTTTGCAAAAACCCTTGAAGATCTTAAGAAAGAACTGAAAAATTATAGGATAGATAACCAAGACTTTTCAATAGATATAGAATTTATGAAATCTCTCCAAATAAATAAAAGTCCGTTCTTCAGTGATTATATTAAAACTGAAATCATGCCAAAAATAAATAAAATGGTATTTTACTGGGATAGAATAGACATCTTGAGAAAGATGCATGAAATTATTGAGGAATTCAAAGCTCTTGGATCACATAAGGACAGGATAAGATATGAGGATGATGTAGCCTTAATTCAGTTCATTTACAATTTGATACTTCAAAAAATAAGAAACAAAAAATTACCGAAGGAGTTCTGGGACCAGTTGCTTGAATTAGTTCACAATAAAACGGAAGTTGCATATTTTAGAGAATTATATAAAGAAATTATAGGCAAAGAAACATTGGAAGACACTTTTGAAAAAATAAAACAAAAAAAAGGAAGTAACAAAGAGATTGCTGATGCCATAATAGTCTTAAGGGCATTCCTAATTGATGAAATAGCAAACCCTGTTTACAGAGCAATATATGAGAGACTTGAGGTAGTGAGGGAGGAATGGATAAAAAGGCATGATGATCAAGAGCTCTGGAACCAATTAATAAAACTAATTGAAAATACTGTTAATTACAAAAAAGAGATTCAGGGATTAACTCAATATGATTACATAACAAAAACGGTTGCCAAAGCAATAACTTCCAAATTGAATATTAATGTTGACCTGGAACTAAATAATTTCAAAACGGAAATAAAATCAATCAGCAAAAAGAAAATTTTGTGGAAGGAAGAAAAAAAGAATCTCAAAACAGCATTGATGAAGGACCTCTTTCATGAGATAGGTTCTTCAAGGTTGGAAGAATTGGATAAATTGGCTGATGAGATGGTAGAATACACGATAAATAACATAAGGGATGAAAGAAATGAATAAATATAGAATCATATTAGAGAAAGCTAAAAAAGAATTTGGAATAACGGACAAAATCAAAATTCTCACTAAAGATATGAAAACAAAAGCTGCTTCCATTTCATTTAAAACAAGAACCATTAGGATCAACAGATTGCTGGTAGATAACGAGGATTTTGTACATTATTTGATTTATCATGAACTCACTCATTATAAACTAAAAACAGCTTCCCATAGTAGTGCATTCTGGGAATTATTGTATTCTAATTTAGGGGAGGATAAGGTAAAGAAACTTGAAAGAAGCATTATCAGAAAAATTCTTGAGTTAAATCAAATAGATTATTGCCAAAATAATTTAAATCATGCATCTATTAAAAATAAATGAAAGTGAAAAGTCTTATCTTTGCAATTTAAAATTTATTTCTTCTATTGATTTATACTTGGTTAAAAAGATGAAATTCTTTTATATATAGATGTTCCTTTGTTTTTATAAATATTATATTTGGTCTTTTTTGGAATTTTATATGAAACTGTAAAATTACCCATATTTACCTAGAATTGTCTATATGAATTTTATAAATAAAAATGGATAATTATATATATTTCAATGCCTTTTACAAATATATAACCCCCTTATCTTTTATTTAAAGAACATTTGTGATATTTGAGAACATTCTTGGATGTGAATTCCTGTGGTATGCAAGACACAGAAATTATGATGTTACCATCGGCATGAAAATTGTGGTATACAACCTCATGATTTTGATGAATCAGATTTATCAGAGACCCTAGAGAAAAATAATAGATGTCGTTGTTTGAAGAAACTTGAAAGATCCTATAATCATTAATTAAAAATACGATCATTTATATATTTTTGTTTATCTGGGAATGACATATTGGTCTACCATAAAAGACACCATTTTAATAGAGAAAAGTTTATTTGACACCTCTATAATTATTATTTGGATGCAAGATATAGACAAGGATCTATTCTGTCAGCTCAATCTTGGACAGGTAAACATGAATCAAACTTTATTGGGGCCTCCAAGATCTGGCAAATCCACATTTGTCCATTATAATAATCTAGCATTAAATGAGGAAAAAATAGGGTTTGTTAATATTAAAAAGGAGGAGTATTCAACAGAAAAGATTTGGAATAAGATTAGAAATGCAATTACGGGTAATTCGGAAAAGATTTTCGGAAAACTTATAAAAATTGAAGAATTTAGAGAACAGTTCGGTGGTAGAATTTCTGAAAAAGATATGGAACTTCTAGAAAACTCAAGTAATGGAAGAATATCATCCAAAATTATAGACCATATTGAAACTCTTCTGAAGGATAATAAAACCCCACTATTGTATTGGCTAAATAAGAAAGACATTGAGTTAAAGGGTTACAGTAATGAAGAAGTTTTAAAACTTGCAAAAATAAACTGGCTTGGAATTGATTACTATCCCCCTAAATTATTAAAATATGATATTGAAAAGTTAAAAGAAGCTCAAGATAATTACGAAAAATTTTGCCGTAAAATGCAAATCCCCGTAAGTGGTGAAGATTTCTATAAAATGCAAAGGTCAACGTTTTTTATAGGTTTTGTTCCAGAATCTGCAGGAAATGTGCTCTCAAAACTTACTGGCTTTTTAGGAAATTTACCACTGCCAGGAATAATACCTCCATTAATATCAGCATTAGTTGCCCCCTTGATTTCCGGCGTAATTGTAATGGGTATCATTAACTTTATGGCAAAAAAGGAAAATATAGATGAAAAGGCCGAGATTATAGAAATAATTAACAGCTGGGGAAAAATGGATGAGGAATTCAAACATATTGTGGCTGCCAAAATTGCATTTGAAACTGGCTTTACCGAGGAAGAAGTTTTCGACGCATATGAAAAGCTCTCTGGTATTTCAGAAAATAAACTCCTTTCTAAAATACTGGATCAAATAAAGCCAGAATTAGATGAATTAAGAAAACAAATTGAAGATTTGAGGGAACAACTTTATTCAAAGGGTACTGAAAAAATTAAAGACATTAATATGTTAAAAGATAAGCTCAACATTCAGGACAGAGACGAGAATTTAATTGGTCTGGGTAATTCTGAAAATGACCGCAAAGTAAGAGAACAGATCAAAATAATAATAAATAAATCTCAAGATCATATTTGCATCATAGAAGGAGAGGCTGGATCAGGTAAAACAACTCTCTTGTATATGATAGGCAAGTCTCTGCTGAATAAGGGGAGCAGAGTTTACTACATTGAAGAATTAGGACCCTTCTCATTTCTAGATTTCCCCAAATTAGATGCTTATGCAATTTATGATGTGAAAGATCCAGAAATTGCCGAAATACTAAGAAATAAGTTAAATGAAGCTATTTTAAACAAAGTCCCCTTAGCCAGAGTAATAATTTCCGTAAGGACCTCTTACTTAATGGATTCTAAATTTAATGAACTTAGCAAGAAAGACGGTTTTAATAGCTTTTATAAAGCGCAGGTGGGTTATAGTAAATCAATTTTGCTGGAGATGGCGAACAGGAGTTTAAAAAATTCATTTCCAAACATTAGCCAAGATTATTTAGACAAAGCATCTAAAACATTGGCCGAGAAGTCAGAGGGTTTGCCATTATATATTAAAGAAGCAGTAAAGGCGCTTGAGGAGAAGGGATTTAGCTTAGAGCTGTTAAATAATCTGCACAGCGGTACAACGAATATGATATTATCGATATTATCTGAGGAGGAGGAGAGAGACAGCTCACTAATATTCGTTTATTTTCTTGTCTCTAACTATCCAAGATTTCCTCAAAGGCTGCTGAAATACGTCGAAAATTTTTTCGACATTAATAGTAGACCCAACTATATGGATGAAAATTCCGGCGGAAAACTTTCACTCCACTCGTGGTACAGAGATGTACTTTACAGCCTAATGGATGTAAGAAATCCAGCAGATATCATCAACAAGCTTGATATATCAGAGAATTCAAGATCATTGATATATAAGCTTTTGGAGTCTATGAAAAAAATAATACAGAAAAGAAATATTTTCAATAAAATAAAAGATACTTATGAATTCTCTTTTGAAGATTTCATAAATAAGTATCCTAATAATCCTATATTGAACGAATTAAAAAAAAGCATTAAAGAATTCTTCAAACATCCTAACTCAATCAGACCCTTAGACCTTTCAGACGCGATCCTCCTTTCTTCCATTATAGGATATGTGGAAAGCGAAATTAGAAGGAATGATAATAATCACTATGGATTTAATATATTAGAAGAAAAAGTTAATTATTCTCTTATTGAATTTTCGAGTCTTGATGCATACAAAGAACTTATCCGTTTTCTAGTGAACGTCTTCGCTGTAGAAAGTTCCAGAATTTCAGAGAATGAAATGAGGCCATTCTATCTCTTTTCACTAATAGCTTTTATGAATTTGTTCTATGATAAAGCTGTCAATGCTTTACAAAAGGAGTTCTCAAACATAAGAGCACAACACGAGATGAATTATGAAGAAATTTATTATAATTCTCTAGATTCTTCTTACGGAATTCAAAGATACATTAAAGCTTTTTTTTCGGCACTGAGATTAATGGGTTTTCTCGCCATCGGTCATGATAATTCTTTAAAACAAATTTACCGAACAGCCTTAATTTATACATTAGAATTAGATTTTGAAGATGCAATACAGGAGTACAATAAGGCTATAGAGCTCGATCCTGCCAATCCTATCTATCATAACAATAAAGCAAACATTCTATATGATATGGGTAAGTACCAAAATGCAATAGAGGAATTCGATAAGGCTATAAAGCTCGATCCTAACAATCCTAACTATCATAACAACAAGGGACTTGCACAAGGTAAGCTGCATAGGTACGAAGATGCAATAGAGGAATTCGATAAGGCTATAAAGCTCGATCCTAACAACCCCATCTATCATAACAACAAGGGACGTGCTCTAACTCTAGTTAAGCCGCATAGGTACGAAGATGCAATAGAGGAATTCGATAAGGCTATAAAGCTCGATCCTAACAACCCCATCTATCAATACAACAAGAGACTTGCTCAAGATAAGCTGAATCAAAACTCAAAAAAGCTCTAGAAATCTACCTTGCCCAACTAGGTAAAAGGGCGTGATCTTACGGTATGAATTGTTGATTGCAAAATTGATAACGGAAAATGGAGTTGTGATACAGCTGCCGGAGAAAAGTACAAAACAATAGAACGATAATTGGATAAGAAACCCTGGAAATATGTAAGAGTCTACCGGCCAAAAATTAATCACATCTTAAGGTATATATCAGCGGTACTAACGCAGGTAGTAAAACTTTATACCAATATTAGAAAGTGTGGTTGTATAATAGTGTGTTAAGCAATTATTAATCGGTCAGAAAACATTAAGCCGCAACTTTAGTAGAGGTGTTTGATGCTCTATGACAAACACCTCCGTGGATTGCATAGAAAGGAAAGATAAAAG
>Ga0208548_100791_pt1 | contig 11210 bp, 13 predicted proteins | sample ECH_Chost_MetaG_FD_187133 | JGI IMG/M metagenome (GOLD analysis project Ga0208548, IMG submission 187133) | Hot spring microbial mat communities from Yellowstone National Park, Wyoming, USA - ECH_C host_MetaG (SPAdes) (version 2) | ecosystem: Environmental > Aquatic > Thermal springs > Hot... | reverse complement strand
TCCTCTCCGTGTTTTAGTCCGTACACTCCATCGCTTTGCCAAATCATTTTTTGGGGGTCTGAGCGTAGAAAACCCACATTTACTATATTGTTTGTGAACTCTATTTAAGCCATCCCCAAAGTTCTTGACCTACGGTTATGTAATGATAACGTAAGGATTTAAACCAACACTTCCAACTCGAGTCCTCCCACTCTTCCTTATCTACTTCTATTTTTTTAAAGTCGTTCACGTCGTCTATCTCAATACCGCATTCATATACTGCATTTTTCTTTATATAGATAAGTGGTGTACCCACACTCATCGCCTCAATTGCAGATATATCGTCACTTAACGCTATGTAGAAGAGGGAATGAGAAAGTAAGTAGTATTTCATGTCCTCATTTATTGACTGGAAGTCTAAGTTAGGTAATACAAGTTCCGCTCTCCTCCCTTCAAACGCTTTCAGTATCTCATTCGGTATGTTTTTACCCATCATTATGAACCCTCTCCTAGCGTTAAAATCGAAGTTTATATGTTTTTGAGCCATTTCGTCATTGACTCCCCACGGGGTCACCTGCTCTACTTTTATCCCGTTTTTTTCCATGTACTCTTTTAACCATGTTGATGTTGCAATTATTTTTCGGTTATCTATCAATAACGGGTTACCTTTTCCCGGTCTATCGCACCACACTATCCCGCTACTCGCTACGTCGCATTCCCCTACATAAAAATCGGCTGGTTTGAAATACGTTTTTATTATATCGAACCCATGGTATTTTTTCATATAGTATATTGTCTGGTCTACTACCCACTCGTAACCACAGTCCTTGCACGGTGTATATATTTTTTTTACCATTTATGACACGTTTATTCCTATTTCGTAGTTATATGCATTGCCTACATTGAACGTCACTGATACCGGTAGTTGCATGTATGCCAAGTAAGTACTACCGATCTGGTACAATACTATCATTGTCGGTGAACTGCAGTTGATGTTTGACGTTATTATTGCTGTACCTAAGCCGTTGTATACGGGATAGCATAGTTGTGGCTGTCCGTTGCATGTATAGATGAACGCAGTTACACCTTTCAGTTGTTGTGGTGATGATGGTGTGGGTACTGTAGCCAGCATCGTCGCAAGTGGTATGTTAGGGAATTGCGATTGCACTGTAAATGCGGTCGATGGTATTAACGTATATGCAATGATTAGGTGTATGAAATATGGGTAAATTAATAATTGACCGTTCAGTGATTTACAATCGTTTATTGGTAGGAAGTATGATGTCATAGTGTTTTGACCTGTATTAAATATTGAGTTTACTACAATTTCTATAGTCCACTCAACTGACAAGTTATCATCTGTTGATGACTGGAAGCTCCCCGTTACAGTTGCTATTTTGTACAATATTGTACTTCCAATTACTGCGTACAGGTCTATCTCATTAGCGTTAAAGTCGGTAGTGAACGTTGCGTCAAATGTTATTGATAGTTCGCCTCCATTTTCCACTATTGATGTTATTTTCGCTAACGCTATGGCTTGCGGTACTCCGTTGTTTCTAGGTATCATTGCTATCCCTGTAGGGAAATTAAAGGCGAAAGCGGATTTCTGTGTTGCGTAGTAATAATAGTAAGTACTCTCGTATCCGTCAATTAGAAGCGTTTCCAGTAGGGATATATATTCTGCTGATATTGTCATAACCTCCCACCTGTAGTCTGTGTTTCGAATTGGTTAATCACTGTTGCATTGCCATACGTGGTAGATATTTTTATTGATACGTATTGGTTTATGGTTCCACTGTAGTAACTATAAGCTATTACTAATAACCCATTACTTGTTGTAATACCTATGAATACCGGCATGTTTGTATAGGAGCTGTATACTTGTCCGTTTACTACTAAGTTCACTTGTGAGTTGCCGAAGCCTACAAGTTTTGATAATATCGTTATTTGGTCGCTTCCAACATGCATTGTATCAATACCCTGGAATGTCGATGGGTTAATGTAGTCGATTAGTTGCGATTGCGGGAAAGTCGGGTTTTGTTTCAACACGGTGTTCCATGACGGTACTAGGAATAACCCGAAGAAATATAATATCGGTGCTACTAACGTCTTGAATGTGACAACACCCGTGTATTGCGACATCGCATTAACAGTGGTGTAACTGGCTCCCGCTATTATGGTTATCTCGTATTCGATGTTCAAGTAGTCATGTTCGGTTTTTGATAGCGGTCGGTTAAGGTATATGTCTGCGATTTTGTACAACAAAGCGGACTGTGTCGATGCCCATATCTCTATCTCATCAGCGGTGTAAGTGAACGGTGATGCGTCAGTGCCACTATACCTTATTGTTATTGTTTCCTCTTGACTAGCGTTTATTACGTCACTTACATTGATTGATGTTATTGTTGTCCTTGATACCGTAACGTTATTGTTTTTCATTATCGCTATTATTTGATATGGTGCAAGCGTTGTTATCGCTTTTGTTGCTGATGTTTGGACGTTTACTACACCGTTTACAAGGTAATTAAGGATTGTCAGTAGTACTTCTTTCGATATCATCATTTCACCTCATACGTTAGTCCGATTACTATGGGATACGTTACTTGGTTTGATGTCGGTGGCAGTTTCACATTTAATGTCGCACTGAATACGTTGTTGTTATTAGCTATTGTCAATGATGTTGTTGGTGCCGATGACGTTAATGCAGTTATTGTCGGTGTCCCATTGCCTGTCGTGGTGAGCTGTAGTATTATACTGAAACCGTTTACTATTAATCCCGTCCCTATTAACGATACTGTCCCGCTTACTCCACTTACTGTGAATGATGTTATGCCAGGATAGTTACTGAATGGGAACACCTTCTGGAATATTAATCCCGGAACTAGTAAGTACAGGAATGAGTAATTAATGTACAATGATGGTGTATTTTCCAGTGTGAGTGTAAAGTACACCGTTACCGCTTCGGTTTGACTTTTACTATAGTTCAACCCGGTGTTTCTCGATATTAAATACTGTAGTGTCCCATTATTTTGTGTATAAATATCAACTTCATCGAATGAGTAAGTGTTATTGCTTGTGTCATAAAATAGGAACTCTACACTGTTAATACTTAGCGATACTTGGTACCCTGTCAGTGTTGCTACTACGTTGCCACTACTTTTCAGTACTGCTACAACACCTGTCGGTGGATTAGTTGTGAACGTTGATCCACTGTAATAGTAATAGTTAAACAACGTCGCTTTCTGATTTTGTCCGAAGATAATCATTGTTGATACTGCTGATAGATACTCTTGCGATAATGTCACTTCAACTGCACCACGTTCTGTTTATCAGTCATTGTAATTATACCTAAATCGATTAATTTCCTTAACATCAGGTCGGGTGTGGACGTGCATTTTCCTAATAATCGGTATAGGTCGGTGATAGCAATGTAATCCCCACTATGATAGTAGAACCGTAATTGTATTTGGCTACATAATAACTCGTTTAATATACTCAAAAGTCAATTGCACCTCCTTTCGGTTCCGGTTGTAATTGTAGCTTCCTGCTCGTGTTTACTTTTAATATTACGTCAGTAGTATCACCTACTTGTACTTCTTCCATCCCTATTATCGGCATATTCGCCAATTTGACGAAGTCTTCTATGAACTTCTTTTTTATCGGTAGTTTGACCGTGGCTTTTTCCGAGTATTCGTTCAAGTCCACAGTTAATCCGTTATCTAACTTTATCGGCTCCAGTGGCACTTTCGCCGAGATGTATATGTTTATTTTGTCGCCATCGAGCGATATCTTTATAAACGTCACGTCGGTTCCGAATTGTTGGAACAGTTTCTTTAACGATATTTTTCCTATCAAGTTTCCGTTATTATCTACTTCTCCTCCTTGTATACTGTTCAGTATTATTTGTTTTACTGTGTTAGGGTCGATCTGTGACATTATAGCACCCCGTAGTAAGTCATAATGGCTAACGATCCTGCGAACTGTATGAACCTTATGGGGTCTTCCTGGAAAGTTCTGTACAACCTTCCTATATATTTATAGAACGCTTTAACGTACTGATATAGGTAATGTAACCCTAGCTTAATGTAATGTGATATTTTATTCCCGACATACCTCAGTCCTTTTCCGATCTGTTCAATGATTTGGGAGAATATCCTACCTAATCCCGTTAGTCCCATAAGTAGAAATACGAGGTTTAGCTAAAAAATATTTCACTACGTCGTCACCCATGTAGCGTTATAGAATATTAGTACTAACTGTCCTGCTTGTATCATTGCTCGTTGTACCGGTGCTATCAAGTTCACGTATCCACTACTTGCGGTTACCACGATGTCTAAGTTAGTGTATGTCGTTTGTGATGTCGTACTTTGGAATTGGTAATAAATTGATATCGAATTATTGGTAAACGATGGCGTCACTTGAATATATTGTCCATTATATGTTACATAGTACGTTGGTGCCAATGTCAGATATCCTACACTTTGTATTAAACTTATTGCGTACTGTACGTTTTGTAGCGGAGTGTTGATAAACGGTGTCTCGTTTGACGGTGGTGAGAAGAAGGCGAAAACTAGGTATGGTGTATAATAATCCTGTTGAGATATGTTAAACGATATTGTCCATGTCACTTGTATTGATCCCGATGGTAATGTAACGTTACTTACTTGTGCCACCAAGAAACTACCTAATGACGATGATACATATAACTGTAATATGTTTGTTGATGACGGTGCATTGGTTACTATGAATGTGAATATTAATTGTAATGTAGTTGATACTTGTTTATAAGACAATGAACCGGGGTACGACGCTACCAATATGTTATTCGATAATAATTGGATTGTATATCCATAATTCGATACGGTTCCTCCTACTTGAGCGTATTGTATTATCGCTTGTATTAATTGTTGTTGGACTTGGTTCTTGTACTTGTAAATGTTTCCCTCTGCGTCTCTTATTTCTACTTCTCCGGCAACTCCTACTCTCATTCACTTCACCTAATCAGTATTATATGTGGCAGTTATCGGTAATAACTGCGGTGATGTATAGTTAATAGGTATATATACTGAGTACGGGTACCAGTCTGCAATTTTTATTAGTGACCAGTTTGCGTAGCCACTACCGTTTCTAGCAGTAACGATAACGTAACCTACACTTGGCGGAGTAAACGGTAACGTTACAGTCTGAGATGCTATTGTTTTATTAGCTGTTAAGTCGGTCACTGTTATTGTCATTGATGTCCCCGATACTTCTATTGTTAGTATGAATGTGTCTCCTGCAGTCATGGGAGTTCCAGACCCACTTCCACTACTTGCCAGTATCGTTTGCTTATACCCTGACGATGTCCACCACGTGACTGAAATCGGTTGTGACGCATATGGGTCGAATTCTACTACGATTTGGTTTCCACTTCCGTATGCTAAATTGCCGTTAGTCATCCCACTTACTGATGCAGTATTGAACGCTATTGGTGGTGTTGTACTATAAAGACAGATGGCGAACCCGTCTCCCAGTGGAGATGACCCGGAACTGAAAGTGAATTGCATTATTAGGTTTTGTGAACTCAAAATATAGTAGAAGACAGTGTGTTGTGACCCTGATGCAGGTACCAGTTGCAGTGCGAAGTTATTGTTAATTGTTACTGCTGACGGTGCTGTGGTATAATCTAGGAAGGTGAAATAGTGGACGTTAAGGTACGTTATTGGGTTACCGTTTGTAAGATCTTGGAAATATGCATATAAGTACCGACTGTAGTTGTTTAAGTTAAGTAGTGCGTTCACGTTATTATCATGAACATATAATGCCTCAAGGAAGTTGGTACTGGGTATTGTCTGTGGTGGTATTAAGTTCGGCAGAACTCCGGTATCGTCCTGCACATATATCGCCCATTCTATTTGCGTTACTCCAGTTATTTCTTGCGTATATGTTATTGATGCCAATGACTGTTTAAATAATGACATTGAATAGGGGTACAATATCGCATTGATGAGGTTAATGGGTTGTTGAAAGGTTGCAGTGAAAATTAACACGTATCCGTTCCCATATTGTTGTATCGAATAGGTAGCGTTCGCAGTTCCTGCATTAGTTTGGATTAACGGGGTCTGAATGCTCGATGGTGTTGATGTTGTGTAAGCCACTAAATTCAGTAACACTGAAAGATTGACTATAGTATTACGTTTAATAATTTTACCCTTAGCAGTATACAGTGTTACTTCTCCATGTATTCTAGGTCGTGAATTCAATCTGGACACCAATGTATGGTGCTATTTGAGTTGGGGAGTATATTTGAAGATATATAGGGTTAGGATGAGAGTTTAGTATATAACATGAATTACCACTACTAGTATCAAAACTACAAAAAATATTTTGTCCTGTCGAAGTTCCTGCAACAAAATACTCCATACAGTGCATATTGTAAATAATTAATGTTATATTTACTACTTGTGTGAATGAGTTCGATGATCCCTTACTATAAGTATTGTAGAACATATCAGTAAACAATTGTGTTGTCACGAAGTTTGATTGTGGATATTGTGATGATAATCCTATAGGGGAACAGGAAAAAGCACTAGCTAAGTATTCTGAATTTGCACTACTTTGCACACAATAACTACAACCATTACCATAGCCTGCAAGACAATTAACACCACCCGCTTGGGGTGTTAGTGTTGGAATGTATGTAATATTGCCTGACGGTGATACTGATATTGTTATTATCCATGTCATTGTCAATATTTCATCAGAATTTTTAGTTATAGATAGGTTTGCGGTTGCTATTGGGATATTATATCCTGCACTTGTTGTTATTAACTCTTCGCTTGTTGCAGTATATGAGCTTGTGGTATTGTCTCTAACTGTGAATGATAATATTATAGAGTTTTTTTCTAGAGAAATAGCTGGGGGAGTAAGAAAAAGTAGTGTAACTTGTGTTCCTGATGATGTTGTAATCACGATTCCCGTTGATGGTGCGTTTACCCCAAGATATGTCACGCCTGACATATACGTTTGGAATGCGTTAAGTAAGTTTTGTAGCCCTGTTGTTAATATAGTGTTCCTTTTTTTTGCAATTATAACTTGCTCTGGTGTATTACGCTTCTCAATTTTAGCGATTAAGAACCCAGTAACTTTAGCTCTGACCTTCAGGAACCTCTTTTCTAATCCTAATTTATTACACTCCATGTCATTATTTTAGGCAATAAGTTTATTAAGGTTATGCTATGGTGCAGATGAGCTGGAATATACTGATACTGACGCAGTTGCAGTGTCGGATTGTGTATATTGTCATGGTGCAGATGAGCTGGAATATAATGATACTGACGCAGTTACGGTATCGGATTGTGTATACTGTGCTGGTAATATGCCACTTAAGAATACTGATGTCGATGCGGACATAGAGTCACTCATAACGTTCTCTATCTCTAAACACATCTGGACACTACTTTCCACACCCTCATTTATTGCACCGCTAATGCTACTGACAGGTGCATCATTTGCCGGTGGTAAGCATATCGGTACTCCAAGTAAGTAAGTCTGCACGCTTACTCCTCCTTGGAATTGTACATTTACATTGTCTTCCTCACTTACTTTAGTTACCTTCAACTGTGCATATGGCAACACATATACGCCATTTGTCGTACTGAACGATATGAATTCCCTAGTTGTTTGTACGATATATCCGTTTACACTCATCTGGTCAATTGCTGTGGCACTGTTCGGATACGGTGATACCAGTTTATTATTGATTGTCGGTAATGCCGTCAATATCTCCGCATCGTTCTCTCTAACACCTACCACATACTTCTCAAACGTATACGGTTGGTTTAATTGTACTGATGTCCTCGATGGTTGAGTTATCGTAGGTGGTGTATAACTTGAGGACACGGACTGGAACGGGTTCGGTATATTTATCTTGCTGGTGACACCGGATTTAGGTGGAGTATTTACTTGAGTCCTTGACAACGCACTAACACCGGTGATTTCAGGGAAGAACGATTGTATTGCTGACTCAGTTAATAACGAAGTTAATCCCGCAATGAACGGAGACCCTATCTTCAATAAAATTGGCGTAAGTGTCTTCTTCGTAGCCATGTTTTCTGCCAGTCTATCGAGGGATTTCATTTCCTCGAAGAACAGGTTATACGAAGCTACCTTCGGTAATACCGATGCTATCTTAGATGTTACGTATTTTGACGCTTCCTCAGGTGCGTACTTCAAATCGTTAAATATTTCACCCACATAATCTACGGCTCCATTGAACAGTCCTTCAACACTAGATGCGAATGTCGTTAGTGCATTCAGTATATCACTACCTACCGCTACTAACCCGTTCCATATTGTTGCGAAAAACGATCTAATATCGGTATAAATGTTACCGAATATCACGGGCAGTTGCAGTAACGAGTACCCGATTTCTCTAAATCCGTTATATAGCCACTCTCCTGCACTACTTAAGGCATCACCGATGTGTACTATCCCGCTCCATATCCATTTGCCAATATATTCAAATGCATTGGAAATTCTCTGAAACGCACCGTAGACCGCACTAGCAACGATATGGAAAGCCTCATAGAAGAACGTACCGAATGAAGTAGCAAATGACACCAGCCCGTGCCATATTGCTCCTCCTAACTGTCCGAAAATTGTCGCTATATCGTTTCCTATTGATAGGATTCCGTTGTATATCCCCTGAGCTATATTTGCTATTGAATGAACGACTCCCTGTATGGCGTTTTGCACACCGTTCACGACGTTTGACCCAAAGTTCACTACACCGCTAAAGGTATCAGACGCACCACTGAAGAAATTAATAATGTCCTGTTCTGTCCCGCTGATGAAACTCATACTAACTTTATATACTCCGAGACGAAATAAAAATGTATGGGAAAAATCAAAGTACGTGACGAGGTAAAAATAACTGTCGTCAAAAAGAATGAGAATAAGAAAAAATGAGGTAAAATATTTTTTCCTGCTTAAACTCTTCCCTAGCCCTACTTTTTATTTTCCATGATAGTTCCTTATACTCATTTTCCGACATCGATAATGCATATTTTACCGCTTCAACAACGTCCTCGTATTCGTAATCGCACCAGTCCTCCCTCGTTTTATGTGAAGGTATCGGTATCCCTTCTGCGTATTCACTAAACGCATGTCCGTTTACGAATATTGGTACTGTACCCGCTACCATCGATTCGAGTACGGGCAACCCGAACCCTTCCGTATGAGACAAAGCCAGATAAAAGCGTGATTGTGCTATTAACTTATACACTTCAGTCCTCGCTAGCGACATGAATTTATAGCACCACTCCTCTCCACTGCATTCGTTACTTATTTCGACGTACTTCAATCCTAATTCTTTAGCTACCTTTCTTGCTACAGTCAAACCTTTATGGTCGTCTTTAGTGTTATAGCCGATTGTTATGACATCGTACTTTTTCTCTTTTACGTTATCAACTATCCGTATCTCGCCCGGGTCGTAAGGGTGTGGTACCACTTCTACACGTTTAAATAACTTCGAGAATAGTCTGGCGTTATAATGTGATGTTGTGATTAGTAGGTGGTCTTCCTTTTTCTCGACGTCTTTTATGTACTGATATGGTGAGTCTCCCCTAATTACACTCCTAGGTGACTCCTCATCGTCAATTGGTCTACACTGTGACCACCATAAATTTACATCAATAAACTCAATGTCACCGTTACAACCTATTTTCTGTAATACGATATCCTTGCTCCTGGTTTTTACCCAGTTGTAGAATTGGCTCGCAACGATGTCGAAACTACAATTGATACATTGTTTAGAAATTATCATGTCGGTCACGTTCATATGCAAATCTTTACTCCGTTAATATAGTGACATACTCCACTTATATGCAGTGTACTGCTTTGTAATTGCATATGTATGAATATATCGACCGGGTTATTCGTGTAGAGTGAATTATTAAGATAATTGTCCAGTACCTCTCCTAGTTTTTGTTTCCATGTCACCGGCAAATAGAAGTTCGTTGATAGGAAAAAGAGTACTATGAAAGTAGACGGTTTTGCTATCGCAGGGATAGCGATAGTAGTCGGCACGTTTACATCTTCTACCCTTTTAATTACGTCCTGTATATCGTTCATTATAACGTCACTATCCAGAAATAGTATGTTATCGTTTATCTTTGAAATTATTTCCTTAATCATTTTTGCTATCCTTATCCTCCTATTAACTATCTCTACTTCGTTAGAATTACCGGGCTTTATCCCCGTATCAACGTAATGGTAACTAACTCTATTATCATGATAGACCTCTCCTATAGTATACGACCTATCAATAAATACATCCGTCAATCTATTTTTTTCTATTGCTTCTCTCAAGTATTGGGCTTTTCCCAGAAACGTCACAATACGTGTCATGTCATGAACTTTTCCCATTCACGATTATATGTCTTTACGACCTTGCTGGATACAAACATTTATATATGAAATATGAGGTAACAAAATATTATGAGCTGGAAAGTCATCAAAAGAGGGTTATTTGTAACTATAGAGGGACATGAAAGAGAAGGAGATAAGGAAAGATGTACCGGTTTTCTGTTTCAGGAATGTAAAAAATTTGATGTAGGGGAGTGTCATGATTATTGGTCAGCTTGCTGGGACAAGTTCAGAGTCAAAGTTTTCAATAAAGTGCAGTACGAAGGAGACCATTACCACAGTGCCGAACATGTATATGATGTTTCTGAAATGAAACACTTATTAATTATAGCAGGATCCTTATTGTCACTCGTAATCATTTTATCTTCTGTCCTCTAACCCATAACTTATTTATATTCAAGGTTTTATTTTTTTTATCTATGAAAATCGCTCTTGTTAGGGACTTTCATGATTCAAGTTTCGGGAGGCAAGCCGTGTTATTAGAACGTGGTCTGAAAGAGTTAGGACATGAGGTTACACCTTTCGATAAGAATAAGACCGCAAAAGCTAACTTACCGTCCATATTTCAGGATTATATCTATTATACAATTTTCAATACCACCTTATTCTGGAAGGGAATACCTAATTACGGTAAGAACATCGTGTTTGAGGTTAGCGATACCGATGCTATATCACATTTAGCATTGTATTTTTTCAGACAACAACCGGTTAATGAGATAGTTGTACCTTCTAATTGGGCTAAACAGGGGTTTTATACTCTCAAGTTGTCAATTCCGCAACAAATTCACGTTATCCCTCACGCCTTAAATCCCAACATGTTTTAC
>Ga0208548_100782_pt1 | contig 11275 bp, 7 predicted proteins | sample ECH_Chost_MetaG_FD_187133 | JGI IMG/M metagenome (GOLD analysis project Ga0208548, IMG submission 187133) | Hot spring microbial mat communities from Yellowstone National Park, Wyoming, USA - ECH_C host_MetaG (SPAdes) (version 2) | ecosystem: Environmental > Aquatic > Thermal springs > Hot... | reverse complement strand
AATAAAAGGAGTAGGGAAGAGCTGGTGAATTTCTCCAAAAATATTCCCTGAAAAATGAAATAGACAGCCTGATTAAGCTTTATAATGAATTCCTGTGATGATTTTCCAAGCAAAGATTCCCCGATCCCGTTGTTAAGGAGATTATTTCACTGAAAGAGTCACTTCAGGGAACTGTAATATTCGTCTATCTTTCTTATCCCCTCTTCAAGGCCAACCTTTGCCTCGAACCCTAAATCCCTTTTAGCCTTCTCAGTGCTAGCAAGGGTGACCATAACGTAGTTCTTCATGGGATTTTCTATGTATTTAGGCTTTATATCAACATTCAGCCTCTTCTCCAGCATTCCCAGCATCTCATTTAAGGAATAAGATTTCCCTGTTCCAACGTTGTATATTCCATTGTGGCTGCTTGCCATTGCCCTTTCAAGAGCATCAACCACGTCGTCCACATATACAAAATCCCTTTTCTGTTCACCGTTCCCGTATATCACGGGCTGTTCCCCCCTCTTTGCAGCCCAGAGGAACTGTGTTACAAGGTTCGCAAAATTCTTCTTGAACTGTTCCCTCGGTCCATATATGGAGAAGAAACGCATCTCATTCCACCTTATACCATAAAAATCCTCATATATCTTGGCATTCCTCTCCTCGAATATCCTGGCTTCAGTGTAGAAATCCGTCGGGTTTATAACCATATCCTCCCTGTGAGGCGGTTCCAGTCCATTGTAAACGGAGCTTGTGGATGCGGAAACCATCTTCACGCCAGTCTCCCTGATCATTTCGAGGGCTGCGATGCTACCGTTGATACTTTCAAGAAGCCTTTCCCTGCTCTCCCTGTACATTGGGGAAGCGGAAGGTTTACCAAGGTGGTAGAGACCGTCCATATCCTTCCATTTTCCCGTCTTATAGAATTCATGGAATGCCATGTGGTAGAATTCAACAGGAACATCCCTTATTAATTCTCTTGAACCTGTGTGAAGCGGGTCAACAACTACAACATCGTGACCTTTTCTGACAAGATCATGAACAAGATTGGAACCTATGAATCCGGCGCCACCCGTCACTATATATTTAGCCACACACATAAAAGGGTTGTTTTATAAATAGATTGTGATTCTATTTTGCAGAGAATTCGGGTCGAATTCTATTGGGAATACTCATTTGTTAGTGCAACATTACAAGAAACCACTTGATCAACGTAGAAAAATGGGTTGGTCTGGACAGGAATACAATTAGACGTCTGAACTTTCAGGGGCTTACTCTAATTCCTACTCCCAGAAAGAGTGTGAACAAGATTATGGGGAAATTGTTCAAGAGGTACCGGATGCTGATTGAGGCGAATATGAAGAAGACAAAGAGAGAACTTAAATTTGAACCAGCATATGACATTAGAGCGGATTGAGAAATATCCTAAAGCAGTAGAAATGGCCTTAAATCTCTGATTCCAGGAATCGATTTTATCAGCAGAGTACAATAAAATTGTTCGATATGAGGTTAAATCCACTTGAATTTTCTGTAATAGAGCTCCTTTGTCCATTCTGGGACATACTTATAGAATCTTGAATGCCTTAACCTAAATGCCAAGAGCGATATACTTCCACCAAGAACCATTTCTAGAACCCTAAATTTGCTTTCGCTTTCATATTCATATTTTATCGGTATTTCCTTTATTTTCCCCCCACTCTTTTTAACATAATAAAGCAAAGGAACATAAAAAAAGCCATTGCTAATAGTTACCCTGCCGAATGCACTCTTTGCTATATCAGTCTTTATAATCATATAACCGCACTGAGTATCATTTACCCCGATGTTAAAAAATAATTTAACGAGTAAGTTGTATCCTCTTGAGGGGAACCTTCTGTAAAGAGGAATATTATTTTCTTTTACCGAGTATCTATCAAATATTACCATATCAAACTGTGGTAAGAATTCGAAACCCCGCAAAATTGATTCAAGGCGAACCGAGCCATCTGCATCCATCAGTATAGTGAATTCTCCCCTTGAATCGTTCACGACCCTTTTGATCGCAAAGCCCTTGCCGCTCCTCCCATTGTATTTATTGTAACTTATGAACGGGTAGTCCTTAGAAAATTGTTTTATAATTTCTTCAGTACCGTCATTGCCGTCCAGTGAAATTATTACATTCCAATCAAGATGATTTATTAAAATGAATTCAGATATTTCCTGAAGTACCCGTCCTATCCTCTTCTCCTCATTGTATGCCGGTATTATGATCGTGACGGAAGGGATATTTGTAACGTCGTATTTTTTCTGGACGGATTTCATTTATTTCGCATAAATTTATACTATTTATTAATTTTCATGAATTTTTTAAATCACTCTCGACCATTATCCTCACAAGTTCCCTGAATTTTACCTCAGGATTCCATCCAAGCTTCTCCTTTGCCTTTGTGTAGTCAGCCTTATAATTATCAGATTCAAGTGGTCTGTAGAATTCCTTGCTTACCTTTATCATTGTTTTGCCGTCATCAGATACTCCGATTTCGTTAACCCCGCTCCCCTTCCATGTTATATTTATACCGACAACCCTGAACGCCTCCTCTGCGAATTCCCTGACAGTATGCTGCTCTCCAGTCCCCAGTACAAAATCATCAGGATAGTCCTGCTGCATCATCATCCACATACCCCTCACATAATCTTTAGCATAACCCCAGTCCTTTCTTGCATCTAGATTACCAAGAATTATTGGTTCACTTGATCCCTTTATTATCCTTGCCACACCCAGCGATATCTTTCTTGTTACAAATTCAGGTCCCCTCACCTCACTCTCATGGTTGAAAAGTATTCCATTCGTCATGTACAGCTTGTAGGCATCCCTGTAAGTCCTTACTGTCCAAAATCCCGCGAGTTTGGAAACCGCATATGGGCTCCTCGGGAGGAAAGGGGTGTTCTCATTCTGTGGTGATTCCTTAGGTTGACCGAACAATTCAGATGTGGCAGCGAAATACATCCTTGTATCTGGAGAATAATCCTTGACAGCGTTGCACACATTCAACGTTCCACCTATATTGACCTCGTATGTTGAAAGAGCATTCTGGAAACTGTAACCAACGAAACTCTGCGCGGCAAGATGGTATATTTCATCAGGTTTCTCCTTCCCCAGTAAATTGGAAAGAAAATTACCGTCTGTTATATCACCATAATGTACCACAATCTGTCTTCTGATATCATCTGGAAGCAGTTCCATCGTACCTCTTGTCATGGAACTGTTCCTTCTGAGTATACCATGAACTTCGTATCCCTTTTTCAAAAGTAGCTGAGAGAGGAAATAGCCGTCCTGTCCCGATATGCCTGTTATGATTGCTTTCACTGTTAGATATCGTCAGAATCGTATATTAGTATTTCGTTAGAAAGGAGGGTTGAAGTATGTCATTATTCATCTGCAATTTTATGAATCAGCTTATCCCACATCTCTGCTGTCTTGTCCCATGAATATTTCTTTGCAACTTCTATGGAGGAGGACCACCATTTTTGAGGATTGGTAAGGATCTCAAGTGCCGACCTGGCAAGAGCATCCCTGTCACCATCCTTAACTTTCAGTCCATTTATGCCATTTTCAATTGAGTCAACAACGCCCGGTACATTATATGCTACTGTTGGAGTCCCAGCAGAAGATGCCTCAAGAATAGAGTATCCCCATCCTTCTGTCACAGATGTATGGATGTTGAGCCAGGAGGATGCGACAATACTTGAAAGTTCCTTTTCATCCAGCCTTCCGGTAAAGGTTACGTAATCCTGTATCTTTAATTCCTTGACAAGATCCTTGACCTTGGTCAGTTGGGGTCCCGTTCCAACAATAATCAGCTTCAATCCATCTATTCTTCCGATCAAATTTTTTAAAAGGTATACGCTCTCTTCTGGCCTCTTGTATTTTCTCATCCCTCCAAAATAAACCATTGTTGGGAATGTTGATTTCTCCATAGGATGAAATAAATCCCTGTTGACACCAGGAGGTATAATATGGATCAACTCCTCATTTATGCCTAGGTTTTTAAGATCAGCATTGGATGTGCTTGATTCTGTTACAAAGGGTGTTTTCCTGTATAATAAAAAGTAGCATTTTTCAACTGATGTTATGATCTTCGCTAGCAAAGGATTTACCTGTCCAGGAAGAGATCGGGCATGAAGGTGGCGGAAAAAAACAATATTGTGTTTGCTCATAAAGGTTGAGAGAACCCACGGCACAGCATGCCCGAGATCGTTGACAATAATGTCGTATTTATTTTTCAATAAAAATATCGGTAGTGCAAGATGTGGTCCCAGATTTTTCCCGTATCTGAATATGGCAATTCCATCTAGGTCTTCTCTTGGCCTGCAACCCTTCCACCCCCCTGTTAAAAGAGTTATTTTATGCCCTTTCTTAGCAAGCCTCGTGCATACCTCATATATAGTGCGCTCAGCACCTCCAGCTTTGGGATTCATGGGATCACGGTGTGCAAGCCAAAGTATGTTCAACGGCACAGAATAGTTGCGCTAAATATAATTGTTTCTAGGAGATCCTCCCTGAAGATCAGGGTAGATTTTAATAATAATTGGCCTTCAAGAATTCAACGAAATGCGAGATTGTTTACCATCAATCTCATAATCTGCTCTGCTTCCTACCTTCTAAGGTGCTGGATTAATTAAGAGAGGAAATAGAAAATGATAATAGTATTGTGCATGATGTATCTGTAGTCATTTTTTTAGGCTGGTTCACATACGTAGTAATCCGAATACTTTCCGACTATGACCTCTTTTATTTTCAGGCCAGCACCTTTGAGCACTTGCTGAATTTCATCATGCTCCCAGAAAAAATAAGCCTGATCGCCAAGCCTTCTGGTGAATTCCGTTCCCCTAGCTTTTTCCATTAAAAAATAAAGTATCATAACACCATTTTCAGTTAGGTAACCCCTAAGCTTTTCTATATATGATTTAACCAATGTTTTATTTATCCTTTCGAAAACCCCCTTTTCGAACACTAAATCCACATTTGGAATATCAGGGAAATTAAAGCCATCGTACTTCAGGAACTTCAGGTTGTTAAAATTATACTTTTTAGCAAGTTTTTCCGCAAGGCGTATGTATAGAGCATTTATGTCAATTCCATAGCCCATCCTTACTAGATTAGCTATTCCGAATAAATTCTTTCCAGGTCCGCAGCCAAATTCCAGAACAGTTTTATCTTTGTCCAGATAAGAGAAGAAAATTTTCATTTCTTCTTTGCCTATATTTACGTATCTCATTTTAGATAAATAACTCCCATTGGTTGCTATCACTGCAGTTGTATAAGTTAATCCAGTAAGGCGCCACACAAACTTGCTGGAAAGTACACCTTTGATTGGATTTCTCATATAGTTCTATCCTTCAGTTAATCAACGAGAATTTGTAGCAACCTATTAAATTTATCGCCTCTTCACGCTCCAACACAATTTGGGCTTTTCAGTACTTGAGGAGATTAAAATCGACTATTTTTACATCACTGATTTTTATTTATTTTCTGATCAAACTTCCATAGTTTACCATACCATCCCTTTCTTTTAATTCTTGTCAAGCATATGGGAGGAGGAAATTATTGCGGGTAGAATGAAGGGACGGTGTATGTCTATAGTATAACGGTTACTCACGAAGAAAATAAAAGAACTCAAGGTCTTAATTTGCTAACTAACAATAGCTTATTGGGCCTTAAAAAAATTCAAACTACCAGGAGGAGCGAGAAACCATGAATGATCTCTTTTGAATTGCTTTCCCAAATCCAGTTTCCCATGCCTTGCAGAGATCGCAGGATCCATAAGCAGTTAAAAACGCAGAGTAAGAAAAGCCTAATACAATATGGATATGGAACCTCGCATCTCTGACATCGTAAATGAAATACCTTCCTGAGGTATAAAAAGAGTCGTAACAATGACCGCCGTTCTAGAACCCGGGCATGAATGCACTGTATGAGGATGTTCACGGAGACATGTTCCCAAGGCCAATGTGGCGGCAAAGCAGAATGTCATACTGGAAAGCAGATTTTACAAATATATATAAATGGTAAAAGTTTGGTTTTATCTTGACTCCGTACACTGATCCCTGATCAAAAAAGAAAATGGATACCCCTTTTCATGGGTTTCGTGAACATCTGAAATGATTGAAGCCGTGAATGATAGATACTTACGTAAATTTTTAGATTCGAAGTGAACTGTCTAATTATAAGGACGATAAAGAATTACAGTTAACACCATCATGATAAGAGAAACATTTCCAAGCAACAGAAACTAGACAAAAGACGATTTATACCCAAAAAAGAAGGCCCATCAAATCCTAATTCCAAAAGTTCAATGATAATTGCTTATACATAATGGAATTTCAACCCTTTGAGAAATCCGGAATTACACAAACTGGGCCTTCAATGATCATAATGGGGTGGGCCACACACATCACTGAATCATAAGTCGCTCGAAGATTTCTAATAGGTGATGTTGAATGAATAGTTTAGAAAGGAATGGATAGGAAAAGAAATTGAGATGTAAGAACACGTTAAATTCCTAAAATGAGCCCAGAAACTGTCTGAAGAGGGCGGATTTCCATCAGTTACAGTATTCTTCCAAATTCGTATGCAAATGCCCTCGGAATCTGTACCATATATCCCATTCCAAATCCAAGTTTCCTTATATTTAATGAGTTTCTGTCTAATCGGTGCAGTAAATATGAGATATCAGAGGGCAAGTCAAGATGTTTTAATGACTTGCTTGACTTTCCATAATGAAACGCTTTTCGCATTAATGTAAAAAAATCCGGATCTCTATTATAAATTAATTTTTTTGAAAATTTAATATTTTGTGAAATCTTAAACGTTGCATAATAGAGGACGGAATCTTCATGTGATATTATATTGTACACAGCCTCTGGTAACTGCCCAATCGCATTCTTTACAAGTTCCTTTTTATAAAGCCTAGGGACAACGGGTAAATATGGTGATACTTCTTGTTTCGCAAGATTCTCATTTCTGATTCTCCAGTCGTCCAAGCATCTCGAAGTGAAACTTTTGTATAAAGATTTTTCTGGTATTATGACCATATCCTCACTTACCTTTTCTAGTTCACCAAGCAGACCATCTTCGGGTATCTGGTCACTATCCAGTAAAAGAACTTTGTCGAAGTGCGCGTTTTTAATCCCTGTGATCTTTGCTTTGAACCTGTTTGAGTCTTCTAATATCAAAGTTATACCATCAAGATCATAATCTTTCCTATTGCATACTGCAATGATTTCCTTTTCGACCTCGTCATTTTCTTTAAGGTAGAAGACAAGTTCCTTCAATTCAGACGTCCTGTATGACCTAGTTATGATCGAAATTGGCATCGCAATTCTATTATTAACTTTAAAGTATTAACGTTTCTTATGAGAAAAATCATGTTATGAAATTCAAGATTATCTAATACTATACTAACCCACTCTTAATAATTAGGTCTGATTCTTAGGACGATCTTCCTAAATATAGCATAACTGTAAACCTCATGAACTCAATTGTACTGATATCTCATTAATGCATAATGGGAAATTTATCAAAGCTGCATAATTTCAAGATCTATAAGGGAAAATAAATGTCTTTAAATGACAGTTGACAATTAATGATATCCCCTTAGTATATCCTCCGTCTCCTTCACGAATCTCTCCACAGAAAACCTATTCTTGTAGGCACTTAATGCATTCATCAATTCTTTTTGCATGATATCATATTTTTCGCAGGCGGTATCGATCAGGCCTGCAATCTCTTCTGGATCATCAGGATTCTTTATAAGCATGGATGCTCCCGGGATGACAAGGTCATTCATCGGTGGACAGTCAGTTGTTATTACGATATTCCCGCTGAGATGGGCTTCAAGCAATTCTAAGCCAAAGCCTTCTTTCAGGCTTGGAAAAACGAAAATGTCAGCTGCGTTATAATAAAGGGGAAGAACATCGTCACTAACATCTTCAGCAACGACTATCCTTTCTTTTCGCGAGTTTGGGAGTAATTCAAAATCTTTCTTAGAGAATATTAATTTACCAACGCGAACAAAGGTTACATTGTCGTTTTTAATGTATCTAATCGAATTTATGAAATTTCTAACATTTTTAACATATCCATCCTTTCCAACACTTAGTGCCAGAATTTTATCTAAAGGTAAATTCAGCCTTTTTCTTGCTTCATTCTTATCTCTAATAACATACCTGTTCTGATCAACGGAAAGTTCAACTACCCGAATCTTACTTGAAATATCAGGGTATTTTTCAGCAAGCTCATGCGCAGTATTAATTGAATCACAGATAATTGCCTTGATATTATCTGACTTTAAAGCCTTAAAATTTTTAATTAGGAAGAATTTGAACGGGTGGAAGGGAGCATACTTGAAATGTCCCATATCATGCACTGTTATATAGATGTCGCAGTTAAATCTTAAGTGAAATATATTTGCCATCATTGCGAGGTCCTGCTGGTCCAACAGGATAGAGTCATATCTCTCACCAATACTGTCTAAAAATTTAAAAAACTCCCGCTTGTTAAGAAGGAAATACTGAATAATATAATTTTTGAAGAAATTATCCGTTTTTTGCCCAAAGAAGAATGTTTTCCCATTTTTCGATCTCGGAAAATCATCTGGGTAACCCCTACCAAACAATGAAATATTTAATACATCATATTGTAACTTACCATAATTTAAGAGTAAACTTGCATAGTTACCCACTCCCGTTTTCTTCGGACCAATATTAACCAATAGAACTCTACTTCCCCGTTCCATCGAGACTAATATAGCGTTTGTATAAAAAATATTTCCTATCGAAAGGTAAGTCTAGTAATCTCAGTGCTTCATTATTTGAGAATTAACTACATGGATGTGAAATCAGGTGGGATTAAAAAAACTATTATAGAGGTATGGAATTGTTTATACCTAACTTCGCCCTTTAATATCATTATAATTGATATTAATATAATTTCGGAATCTTAAATATTCCTTTATTCAAACATAATTTAATGTTTAAATATATATGATTTCCTATATATTAATTCTATATATATGCCTATAAGCAAGAACATGGAACATATAGAAAAGTATCCCGAGTATTGCAATAACTTTTGTAATTTAAATATTATGTGTATCGTGAAATTCCCTGTTTTTGAAAATGATAATAACCAGGCATTCATGAAACTATTAACCAATATATGTTTCACCTTCATATAGCTGGTATTTTTTATGCACCAGTTCTGGTTATAATTTTGCCCAAGCACCAAGGTAAAATTCCCGGTTTTATTAACTTCAATATTAACTTTTATATTAGTAGGATTTAAAAAATCAATATTTTTAATCTTTATATTGGAGAGCGATTGATTGGAAGATACTGATGAATCCGTAATTACAAATTTGGTGGCATTAAACATTTTTGTGAATGGAGTTAAACCGGTAATTAAAAAATGATTATTTGAATTTTGTTTCGTATTATTAGGACCTAAAAATAATTGCAATTCATCTATATCATTATATGATGTATTTAAAATCAAGCCATTTTTAGTATACTCTGAAGTCAGCCATAAATGCTCGTTTGAAACTGTATTTGCCTGTGCGGTAATTCTAACATTTTTATTTGCGGTAAAATTTAAAAGTATGTGATTATAATTTTCTATGGATTTGCTTATATTACATATATTTAACTGGAAAAATGGCCAGGTCACATTAATTGTATAATTAAAAAATATCGATAAATAGCCATTTTTTATTGTTATATTGTCATATTTATTCCCCCAGTTGGTATACGTATAATTAATATTTTTGTCAATTAAATTGTTACCATATTGAATACTAATGTTTTTTGAATTTATTGATATGGCGGGGTATACTAAATTATGCCCTTCATTATATTTATATAAATAATAAGGTCCAAATTGATGTATGAAAGTCATATTTGTGGAATTATTAAATACGGCCAAAGTATTACTGATGGAGAATGGGGATATTATGGGATTGTACGTTGAATTATAATCTCCTAAGACTAAAATATATTTAATGTTTAATAATGAAAGATAATAATCCATTACCAAATAATTTTTCTCATAAATGGCTGAATTTAAGTCTGTTAATTCAGAGGATTGCACTGATGATAGGCCGTTTAATTGTGTAATAATTGGATCCTTAAGTAGATATTCGAGAGGATTTGTACCTCTGTAACCACCGTTTGGGTATAATTCCTCTGAATCATCAATAAAAATAGGTAATGCTAAAATTGTACTGACGTTTGGTCTTGAATTAAGATAGATTGAAGTTTCTTCTACGTAATCCGGTATATGAACTTCCGCACTGGGTACCCCATGTGGGACTGCGGAACCATCCAGTAGTGGATAAGAAGGGATCATTACAATAAGTAATATTATAATTATTATTAAATGTTTTATAATTTTACCACGCCTTTGAATTTTTTTCGTTAACTTTATACGTGCTTTATTTTTAAAATCATTATTTATTTGATTATATATGAATTCCAATAGCATATATATAAAGACCCCTATCAATATAGAATAACTTAGGTAAATTATGGGTGAATACCATAAATGCAATGTGTCAAAAGCTCTTATATATACGATATGGTAAAATAACCAGTTATAAATAAAGCCTGTTGGTCCTCTCAATCCGGCCTGCAATAAAATGCCAGTTATTGCCAAAAAATAAAAATAATATATATTTTTATTAAAATAAAATTTAAATCTTCTTAGGAATAATAATGATGAAAAGGCTAAAATAGGGATAGTTATATTTATTATTATAAAAAATGGATAACTTACATAAAAATTAAACCATTTCCATCCATATAACGGTGTGGCAGTAGATTTTAATGTAAATCCAGTATTTAAAAAAGAATAAAAAATGCCATTTGAATTAAGCAACGTCCAATAATGTAACGTAGAAGTAAAAGAATTTCCACTAACCTGATTCAATGTAGATGACAGACCATAGAAAATTGGAATTAAAAAATATGCAAGAACTGCTATTGTTGAGATTATCAATATAGTAACCGAGACAAGAGCCTTAAAAATATTAACTATTTTGATATTGATTAAAAAATAAAATATTAAAAAAGATATTATAACGTATGCCATTAACAATAAATATGGGGTATAGAATTCAGGTAAGAAAAAAAATATTGAAATCATAAAGATAAAATCATATTTACCAAAATATATCATATTTCTGGAATTTATCAATATTTTATATAAAGATAATATGATTAATGGAAGCAGCGAATAAAACACAAAAATATTCGTTGGGTC
>Ga0208548_100781_pt1 | contig 11307 bp, 3 predicted proteins | sample ECH_Chost_MetaG_FD_187133 | JGI IMG/M metagenome (GOLD analysis project Ga0208548, IMG submission 187133) | Hot spring microbial mat communities from Yellowstone National Park, Wyoming, USA - ECH_C host_MetaG (SPAdes) (version 2) | ecosystem: Environmental > Aquatic > Thermal springs > Hot... | reverse complement strand
TCATCTCTTGTGAAATATTGTGGTTGGCTAAAAGAAAAATTCGTAGCTTACTGCCCACACTACCCTGCACTATAACTATATAATTCCCACTGTTGATAAAAAGTTTCAATTCCTTCTAGGATGCTTCACGAGGTAATGCACCCGGTACGTCTTGGGCTCATACCCAACTTTCAATTCCTTCTAGGATGCTTCGGCTCAATGATGACGGTAAAGTGGCGACGGAGCAGGAGTCTTTCAATTCCTTCTAGGATGCTTCAACAATACTTAGCTTCCATAAACCAGTTTTCGTCAAGCAGGCCTTTCAATTCCTTCTAGGATGCTTCAAATTTACATAATAATGTTGACAACTCGTCTAGAGGAAGCTTTCAATTCCTTCTAGGATGCTTCAAGACATTAAAGATATAGTGCCCATAGGCAAACTTTCAGACTTTCAATTCCTTCTAGGATGCTTCCAATTCCATGTAAATGCGAAACTCCTAAATGATAAAGCACTTTCAATTCCTTCTAGGATGCTTCAAATAATAAAATCATTCATTGAAAATGGCTATTTGGTAACTTTCAATTCCTTCTAGGATGCTTCTTGTAAAAAATATGGGCCTGACATGCCTAAAACGTGCAGATAACTTTCAATTCCTTCTAGGATGCTTCGACAAATTACAGAAATTATAACACTGAACCAATATTTACTTTCAATTCCTTCTAGGATGCTTCTTAGGCAAGAATTACAAACAACATTAAAAGAGTTTTTAAACTTTCAATTCCTTCTAGGATGCTTCATGAACCGACCCTGGTAGTCATCGCCCCACCTAAAACTTTCAATTCCTTCTAGGATGCTTCGGCCTTCTGAAACGCACTTTCCTTCGGGTGTGCGGCCAAGCTTTCAATTCCTTCTAGGATGCTTCCCTTGAAAAGCTACCTCACGTAAGAGACGCAATAAACTTTCAATTCCTTTTAGGATGCTTCAAAGATTTAATCTAACTGAAAAAGACGCAGAGGAAATAAACTTTCAATTCCTTTTAGGATGCTTCTTCCAAATATGCAGGATTACAAAAAATTACTAAAGTCTTTCAATTCCTTCTAGGATGCTTCTCGGTTGTTATAGAAACAACTGACTGCCCACATTACGAACTTTCAATTCCTTCTAGGATGCTTCTTATTTGTCTTTTTCTTATTGGAATTAAGACAGGAAACTTTCAATTCCTTCTAGGATGCTTCGACGGGGTAGTCGTTGAGGTGTTACAGGCTCCGAGGTCTGCCTTTCAATTCCTTCTAGGATGCTTCATTGACTTGAGTGCCATGTGCGATTGAATAATTATATTTCAATTCCTTCTAGGATGCTTCAAGAGACAATTAGCCAAACTATTCCAGTAGGAGGAAGGGAATAATTTCAATTCCTTCTAGGATGCTTCTACAATCCTTCTATGTTGCGACCTTTTACGATGGCAACATATTTCAATTCCTTCTAGGATGCTTCAGCAAATTCAACAAAAAGGCAATGTAGTTTTAGTAAAATGCTTTCAATTCCTTCTAGGATGCTTCTGCAATAATAACAGAAGAAGATATATACGTATTTGCCATGGTATGGATTTTCAACTGGAGTTAATGTCTATAATAACAGAAGAAGATATATACAACATTCTAAATCTTTCAATTCCTTCTAGGATGCTTCATATGCAAATCTTTTAACATTACGCCAGTATTGCCTACCTTTCAATTCCTTCTAGGATGCTTCGTATAGTAGAGGTGAGTGGGATGGAAGGAGAAATACTTTCAATTCCTTCTAGGATGCTTCAAGTTGCGTTAGGCCTCTGGGGAGATATGAACGCCTTAAATCTTTCAATTCCTTCTAGGATGCTTCCTGAGATAAGCTGAATTGGTATGGGTTATAGCCGTAATATCTTTCAATTCCTTCTAGGATGCTTCAAAGTAGGGTTAATAAGCTGTAACCTTTCATAGGCACGTCCTTTCAATTCCTTCTAGGATGCTTCTGGGATGATCCCAGGGTTGCAGAGTACATCCCCATTGTCCTTTCAATTCCTTCTAGGATGCTTCCTATTGACATTGACGCATTGAAAGAGCTTAGCCTCTTAACTTTCAATTCCTTCTAGGATGCTTCTTATTAATTAAATCTAATGAAGTTGAAGAATATTACTTTCAATTCCTTCTAGGATGCTTCGCCATTATCTGTTCCTTCCAGGCCTGGCCCCCACTCTCGCCTTTCAATTCCTTCTAGGATGCTTCTGCTTTTTGTATATATTCGTCTATCATTTTTTTATCTATCTTTCAATTCCTTCTAGGATGCTTCTTCAGGGAAATCCTTCAGGGGGAGGAGACAAATGACCTTTCAATTCCTTCTAGGATGCTTCGCTGGAAAAACGATGATAACACAAATTGTAGCCGATTACTTCTTTCAATTCCTTCTAGGATGCTTCTATTGGGGATAAGAGAATGAAACAGGTAAGAGTTCAAAACTTTCAATTCCTTCTAGGATGCTTCGGCGATACCATATATATGGTAACGCTAGGTTTTAGACTGGACTTTCAATTCCTTCTAGGATGCTTCTGTGGAGGAGCAACAGGGGCAGTCTCGGCTGGGTGGTGACTTTCAATTCCTTCTAGGATGCTTCTTCATAATCTTCATCATCCTTTATCACACGAATTACGGGCCTTTCAATTCCTTCTAGGATGCTTCATGTGCTAGTAGAACTGTCCGTTATCGTCAGGGTAATTACTTTCAATTCCTTCTAGGATGCTTCCAAAGTACTAACGAAGGAAGAGATAATGAAAATCTATGACTTTCAATTCCTTCTAGGATGCTTCCTGTAGCTGCAATTTCCTTCCTAGTAAGCCCGACGCTTTCAATTCCTTCTAGGATGCTTCTACAAATAGTCCCACTCCCTGGAGGCTACCTCCAGGGCTTTCAATTCCTTCTAGGATGCTTCAATAGTTGCAGTACCTATTGACGGGATGTTTGTGGATATAGCTTTCAATTCCTTCTAGGATGCTTCTCATTACCTATAACTTCACTTGACCTAGTCAGAACTTTCAATTCCTTCTAGGATGCTTCCAAACCCACCACGCTGTCGGCTATGCAGTCTTGGGCCTTTCAATTCCTTCTAGGATGCTTCAACGCTAGCCCTCAGACTAGAAGAGGGCAAAGTACTAACTTTCAATTCCTTCTAGGATGCTTCGTCGCTTATCCCCGTCTCTAGCGGTTTTTTGAATGCCTTTCAATTCCTTCTAGGATGCTTCTCAAAAAACGGCACCCCGAATTATTAAAGAGAAATAGCTTTCAATTCCTTCTAGGATGCTTCTACCTAAAGCCCGTTTTACTCGGTGCGGGCGTAGGACTTTCAATTCCTTCTAGGATGCTTCTTAAGGAGACTGGGAGTGCCGCAAAACGAATGGGACTTTCAATTCCTTCTAGGATGCTTCTTAGGGATATAACGAAGGAGGAGTTCTGCCAGGCTGTTAATCTTTCAATTCCTTCTAGGATGCTTCAGGAATGGAGTAACATTTCCTAACGGCGAGACTGTATTCTTTCAATTCCTTCTAGGATGCTTCCTAAAATAAGTAATTTCCTCAGGTCAGGGAAACTCCTCGGCTTTCAATTCCTTCTAGGATGCTTCCTCTGAAGGGCAAAAAGGTAGTTGTGATGGGCTATGACGAACTTTCAATTCCTTCTAGGATGCTTCACTTTTACAATATGATTTAGAAGATGCACAATGAAAACTACCTTTCAATTCCTTCTAGGATGCTTCATCAGATTGTGGAATCAAATTTGGATTTGTTGAAATCTTTCAATTCCTTCTAGGATGCTTCAATTAGCGGCAGGACGACGACTGCCGGATATGGAAAATTGACTTTCAATTCCTTCTAGGATGCTTCAGCTATAAATTATTCCAAGGAAAATATCTAGTATATCAGCTCTTTCAATTCCTTCTAGGATGCTTCTAGCCAGGAGCCCACTCCCCCCCTTGGGGAGTGTAGGCATCTTTCAATTCCTTCTAGGATGCTTCAGAGAAGTCAACAGGGTGAGTGAAATGACAGTCTACATTGCTCTTTCAATTCCTTCTAGGATGCTTCATATCTCTTCCAGTGTCGCACAATTTTTACGACCCAAATCTTTCAATTCCTTCTAGGATGCTTCATAGAAAAAGACCCCATCGCGTGGGTGATGCAACGGACTAACTTTCAATTCCTTCTAGGATGCTTCCTCCATTAGTCTACCACCCACTTGAGGAGTTCCTCCCCACGCTTTCAATTCCTTCTAGGATGCTTCCAAGGAAGCCCTAAATAGGTTTGCTAAGGAAGTCCTTCAGCACTTTCAATTCCTTCTAGGATGCTTCACTTTATTGAAGACAATGCGGAGTGTATGAAGGAGGCCTTTCAATTCCTTCTAGGATGCTTCCAAATGCCGGCGATGAAATTTACATCGTTACGTTAAACTACCTTTCAATTCCTTCTAGGATGCTTCCCCAACAGCCCGATAAAATTACTATTAACGGGCAGGAAATCTTTCAATTCCTTCTAGGATGCTTCAACAAGTGTCTGCAGTTTTAAGCCAGTATGGAGTAACTGGGCCTACTTTCAATTCCTTCTAGGATGCTTCACCAGGGCGAATAAGATGGCTTACAGGAGAAGAAGAACAACTTTCAATTCCTTCTAGGATGCTTCACGGACGTAGCAGGATGGTACGGTGATGACGTTCTCTTTCAATTCCTTCTAGGATGCTTCACGTCCTTACTTTACCTCTTTCTGAGGTGGAAGAATAACTTTCAATTCCTTCTAGGATGCTTCGGAGACGGGAGAGGTCATAGAAGATAGAGTTGTAGACCAGCTTTCAATTCCTTCTAGGATGCTTCGTAGGGGAGGAAGACGATAAACGCACTATATATTAACGTCACTTTCAATTCCTTCTAGGATGCTTCAACGTGATAGCCTGAAGCAGAAAACGGTAGAAATTGTGAAGCTTTCAATTCCTTCTAGGATGCTTCCAGTTAGAGTGTGGAGAGAGGGATGAGAGAGAGAAATAACGCTTTCAATTCCTTCTAGGATGCTTCCACGCCTGAAAGGTCTCAGGCGTGCTATTTCGTCACCTACACTTTCAATTCCTTCTAGGATGCTTCCATTAGATTTGAAAAAGAAGTTATAGAATTTAGCACAACTTTCAATTCCTTCTAGGATGCTTCGGGATAGCTAAGTACATCCATTCCTCCAGTTGGAGAGACCCTTTCAATTCCTTCTAGGATGCTTCCGCAAGGGGGTATATCGTCAAGGAAAGGAAAGATAGGATCCCTTTCAATTCCTTCTAGGATGCTTCTAGTAAAAGAAGCAGCTATTCCGGAATTCAGACGTAAGACTTTCAATTCCTTCTAGGATGCTTCATACTTGTTTTATTTCAGGGAAGTCTTAAATATAATCCTCTTTCAATTCCTTCTAGGATGCTTCCTAATCGCCTCTTTGATTCTTGCTCCGTTAACCAGCTGTACTTTCAATTCCTTCTAGGATGCTTCAAATAGGAATGGGATGTTATCCATGAATTTATGGCAAATTATTCTTTCAATTCCTTCTAGGATGCTTCGGGGACTCGGACTCCCTAGGGGGTTAAGTTTTTCCTAGGGCTTTCAATTCCTTCTAGGATGCTTCAAACTATCAGTCTGGCGGCGTTAGCAGGCCCTATACCTTCTTTCAATTCCTTCTAGGATGCTTCTCAACGAAGAGGATATCAACTACATTGTATTATTCCTCTTTCAATTCCTTCTAGGATGCTTCGTATGGCCAGATTGAAAAAATCTTGTTGGATAGTTATTACTTTCAATTCCTTCTAGGATGCTTCTTCTGGTGTATACGTCTGTCAGCGATTTTGGCGGACAACTCTTTCAATTCCTTCTAGGATGCTTCTATGCCTTCCCGCCCACTGTGTTGAGCGATAATAAAAATCTTTCAATTCCTTCTAGGATGCTTCCCAAAACCCGTTTACTTCTAGCACTGTTAACTCAACTCTTCACTTTCAATTCCTTCTAGGATGCTTCTGACGAATAACAAAAAAAGTATTTCTTGCTGAAAAGAAATACTTTCAATTCCTTCTAGGATGCTTCATCACATTACCTACTATAAACCTTAATATCGGTAACTTTCTTTCAATTCCTTCTAGGATGCTTCAACATAAACCCATCTAATCCCTACCAATTTTACCAAATGTTCTTTCAATTCCTTCTAGGATGCTTCTTGTAGATTGTTAAAAAGTCCCGTGAGGGACAACAAAACCTTTCAATTCCTTCTAGGATGCTTCATTGCCTCATCTAGTTCCTGAATTGGATAAAGATGCAAAACCTTTCAATTCCTTCTAGGATGCTTCTTATTCGCCCACGACACCCCGGCCCGGGACGAGCCTCAGGAAGACCTTTCAATTCCTTCTAGGATGCTTCGGCTATTTCACTTGTCGAGTAGCCCTTACGGGCTAACTCACTTTCAATTCCTTCTAGGATGCTTCAAATTTAGAGCACAAAGACATATTTCAAAGAAACTTATCTTTCAATTCCTTCTAGGATGCTTCGGAAAATGAAAAGCCCAAAAAAGAAGAAGAAATAGACTTTCAATTCCTTCTAGGATGCTTCCCAACCCGTTCAGGGAAGTCCTTGGGGCAGGTCAGGATAACTTTCAATTCCTTCTAGGATGCTTCTTCGGAGAGCTGAGGAAAAAGCATGAGGAGGAAACAACGAACTTTCAATTCCTTCTAGGATGCTTCGAAAGCCTGCCAGGGTTGCAAGACTTTTTTGTAGCCACCCTCTTTCAATTCCTTCTAGGATGCTTCCTCTTGTTTGTGGTATATAAATTCCAGTATCCACATGAACTTTCAATTCCTTCTAGGATGCTTCTTCTTCTTGTTTGCCGTCTTTTATCGCTTTCTCTACTAATCTTTCAATTCCTTCTAGGATGCTTCGAGAAATATGGGAAGGACATCCTCCCCATAGTGATAATCCTCTTTCAATTCCTTCTAGGATGCTTCATGGATGGCCCTCTTTGAAGCAGGAAGCCCTATTATGGTCTTTCAATTCCTTCTAGGATGCTTCAGAATGACAAACCTCTCTTCAGGACGGGAAGGAGGTCAGCTTTCAATTCCTTCTAGGATGCTTCTTAACACAATTACAACAAATTACAAGACTAGGAATATTTAACTTTCAATTCCTTCTAGGATGCTTCCCCGGACTTCTCCGTATTGTACTACAGCGGGAAGTATAACTTTCAATTCCTTCTAGGATGCTTCATATTGAGGTAGGAAAGATGAAAAGCATAAGGATAAATGCTTTCAATTCCTTCTAGGATGCTTCAAATTGAAAATTCTCCAACTTATAAAGTACAATTACAAAATCTTTCAATTCCTTCTAGGATGCTTCCGGGTATACCCGTGATGGTGCCCGCCCGCGTTTACATTCTTTCAATTCCTTCTAGGATGCTTCAGATGCGATATCGCCCCCGAAAGGCAAAATGTCCGCAATGCCTTTCAATTCCTTCTAGGATGCTTCGATTTACGGCCCAGTCCTGCAAGAGCTAAGCGAGTGCGGACTTTCAATTCCTTCTAGGATGCTTCGACAGGCAGGAATATGAGCAATGGCTAAGGTGGCAGAGTTCTTTCAATTCCTTCTAGGATGCTTCAACATGTAGGAAAGTTTGTTCATGAAGTCGTCGTCTAGTTTCTTTCAATTCCTTCTAGGATGCTTCGAGGATTATCAAGCTCTCACTCCAGTTTCACGTAGTTTCTCTCTTTCAATTCCTTCTAGGATGCTTCCCAGCGGTACCATGATGATATTTTCCTGTTCTGGGGAAAACCTTTCAATTCCTTCTAGGATGCTTCTAGAACAACATTATTTAATTCCTTGATTTGTTGAAAGTCGTCTTTCAATTCCTTCTAGGATGCTTCGTTAATTAGATATGAAAACTATCATTTTTCAGTCTATGACTTTCAATTCCTTCTAGGATGCTTCCGAAATAACGTATATATCCGTGAAGGTGGAGAAGAGAATAAACTTTCAATTCCTTCTAGGATGCTTCAACACGGGACGTCTAGGCTGGACTGTCTCCATAATCCGTCACTTTCAATTCCTTCTAGGATGCTTCTGCTATAGATTTGACGGAAAGTATGTTACCGTACAGAACTTTCAATTCCTTCTAGGATGCTTCCTAGGATTTGTGAAGAAGGGAGAGAGCTTCTGAGCACAGCTTTCAATTCCTTCTAGGATGCTTCAACTTTATAATTGTTAGCTTAGCATTCCTAAAATTAACAAATCTTTCAATTCCTTCTAGGATGCTTCGACATCTAGCAAGTCATCCCAACGAAAACGCCTTTCAAAACTTTCAATTCCTTCTAGGATGCTTCAGACAATATAACGGCTATTATGGTAATACCGCACCTATTTCCTTTCAATTCCTTCTAGGATGCTTCGAGGGAAAAACGCTTCTATCATTGCGTATGCTACACTTATCTTTCAATTCCTTCTAGGATGCTTCTGCCAGTGTTGCGGCATCTGGATCGGTGCCAGTTTCAGTCTTTCAATTCCTTCTAGGATGCTTCCACGACCTCGAGATTTACGCTATAAACCACCACCTCAGCACTTTCAATTCCTTCTAGGATGCTTCCTATGTATTACGGAGAAAAACTGTAAATGCTGATGTGTAACTTTCAATTCCTTCTAGGATGCTTCGGCGGAAAGTTACTCCCGCTCAAAATTACCATATACACTTTCAATTCCTTCTAGGATGCTTCTACGTAAAACTAAAGTAAAATGCATAACTTGTTATTTCCTTTCAATTCCTTCTAGGATGCTTCTAAAACACCACCTCCACCCAAACCTGAACGAATCCCAACTTTCAATTCCTTCTAGGATGCTTCCTTGTTAATAACGGAAACAGGATTTTCTACTACCATGGCTACTTTCAATTCCTTCTAGGATGCTTCGACTGATCACGGCACCCTTTGGGGCCGTGGTTATTTACACTTTCAATTCCTTCTAGGATGCTTCTCAACAGATCGAACATCTTTTGGCACTGCGTGTTTTGGTCGCTTTCAATTCCTTCTAGGATGCTTCCTGAGGCGTCATGGCAGAGAGTCGCAGGCGATGAGTTTGGCTTTCAATTCCTTCTAGGATGCTTCTTCGATAAATTTGAAGAAGGAAAAATATACGTATTCAGATACTTTCAATTCCTTCTAGGATGCTTCGTCAAACCCGACGACTTTTGCACCGTTAGGCTATGTCGGTACCAACCTTTCAATTCCTTCTAGGATGCTTCCAAATTTAGTTCGGAAGTCACCTATTACGTTTTAATACAACTTTCAATTCCTTCTAGGATGCTTCTTGGACATGTCTGCCGTTCACGACGTCAACGCATTGGCTCTTTCAATTCCTTCTAGGATGCTTCATCAGGCAAAATATGCCATAAAAATAGTTAAGAACAAGAAAAACTTTCAATTCCTTCTAGGATGCTTCTAGTAAACGTCAAAAGGGTATGATAAGATGATAGGTCTTTCAATTCCTTCTAGGATGCTTCACATGTTCGCACTTAAGGAGGGTTACGGTTCCGTTTTATCTTTCAATTCCTTCTAGGATGCTTCTGGGAAGAGTTAAGGAAAGACCCCATTGACTGGTTCCTTCGACAATCCTTTCAATTCCTTCTAGGATGCTTCCGTCGCGGGGATTTACAACAACCCCAGTGACGTTAGCTTTCAATTCCTTCTAGGATGCTTCGTTATTGTTAGAAGCAAACTAGTGGAATTAGTGGATAACCTTTCAATTCCTTCTAGGATGCTTCCCGGAGGGTGCGGTGGTTGTTTACAAAATAGAGGTAGACGACTTTCAATTCCTTCTAGGATGCTTCTTTTCCTTCTCACGCTAATAAAGGTGGTTAAGAAATGGACTTTCAATTCCTTCTAGGATGCTTCATATGAAGAGATAACGTTTCCCTGATGTTGGGGAGTAAAACTTTCAATTCCTTCTAGGATGCTTCGTAATGCATCGATACGGCGAAATACTGCGACAACAATAACTTTCAATTCCTTCTAGGATGCTTCTAACGGAAGCGAAATAGAGGTGTACACCAGTTTAACGGACTTTCAATTCCTTCTAGGATGCTTCTCCTGTACCACGTAAGCCCTGAAGGACTTCAGGACTTTTATGTCACTTTCAATTCCTTCTAGGATGCTTCTTGGAAGAACAAAAAGGGAGCAAGGCGAAGATTGAATCTCCTTTCAATTCCTTCTAGGATGCTTCTTCAACTTTGCACCAGTGAAGCACCATTTGATAGTGTTCGACTTTCAATTCCTTCTAGGATGCTTCCGCACCACCGCTACAATCTTTTTACGTAGCGGCATTAAACTTTCAATTCCTTCTAGGATGCTTCGTATAACAGTCAATTAAGCGGTGGTTATAACGGTCAATTACTTTCAATTCCTTCTAGGATGCTTCCGGGTATAAGCAGGCTGATTATATTATTTCTTTTTACACGAGCTTTCAATTCCTTCTAGGATGCTTCATCCGACGTGTGGTGGAAACCCACAACTCCCACCACTTTCAATTCCTTCTAGGATGCTTCGGAAATAAAGTTGATTTATGACGGGAAGTGCCCGAGATGCGCTTTCAATTCCTTCTAGGATGCTTCTTACCCCTCGGGTTCGTATTCGACGTTGAGTGTAAACCTTTCAATTCCTTCTAGGATGCTTCATATCACCTACAGTCTTAGCGACGTTTTGCCCTCCCGCCTTATCTTTCAATTCCTTCTAGGATGCTTCGACGAAATATCTGGTGACGGACTGGTAATAGATGATCTTTCAATTCCTTCTAGGATGCTTCTTCCCAGAGTCGCCTTCATCAAGAAAATTAAAGTACTTCCTTTCAATTCCTTCTAGGATGCTTCTTCTCCTGACTTGTTTCACTCATCAATACTAAAAACTGTCCCTTTCAATTCCTTCTAGGATGCTTCAACGTGACTATTTATCAGAACGGACAACCCATGGTAACAAACTTTCAATTCCTTCTAGGATGCTTCGGATACACAACGGTTACGTTACTTGGATCGGCATTCACATCTTTCAATTCCTTCTAGGATGCTTCGAAGGATGGGACAATATCGCATTTCGTGGAGGATTTAGGACTTTCAATTCCTTCTAGGATGCTTCGGGAGAATTTACCAGTAGACCTCCCCGCACCCGAAGAAGACTTTCAATTCCTTCTAGGATGCTTCTACTTAAACAGGTAAATGGAGGAGCCATACCCGATAATCCCTTTCAATTCCTTCTAGGATGCTTCAGAGA
>Ga0208548_100780_pt1 | contig 11324 bp, 13 predicted proteins | sample ECH_Chost_MetaG_FD_187133 | JGI IMG/M metagenome (GOLD analysis project Ga0208548, IMG submission 187133) | Hot spring microbial mat communities from Yellowstone National Park, Wyoming, USA - ECH_C host_MetaG (SPAdes) (version 2) | ecosystem: Environmental > Aquatic > Thermal springs > Hot... | reverse complement strand
ACAAAATCTTTTATATTAAATATTATTTCCTTCTCTTTTTCATTTATTTTATCAAATAAAGAATGAACAATTGATCCAAATATTTTCTGTTCAGTATCTTCTTCCGAATATCTTAAAACTCTTTTTAGATAAACTTTTCTAGGACAAAAAATATAATCTGTTATATCTGTTACTCTAACAAAAATATCATTTAATTCCACGCTCTATCTATATTTTTAATATTTATAAGGTATAACATCGATATATTCTGTATGAAAATAAAAACATGGATTGATAAAGATACTTGCATTGGTTGTGGAACCTGTATTGCAATTGCACCAGAAATATATGAATTCGATTCTGATGGAAAAGCAAAAGCAAAAGTTGAAATTGTTGAAAATCCGGATTTAATACAAAAAGCAAGAGATGCTGAAGTTGCATGCCCAACACATTCAGTTAAGATAGAAGATGTAAATGGTTAATGAAATATATAGTAGATATTGATTATAGTAAATGTATAAATTGTTTGGCATGCTATTTGATAAATAAAAACATTTTTTCAATTGAAAATAATAGGATAGTAATAAAAAATAATACAATTTCTTCTGAAGAAGATATAGAAGATGTAAAAATTGCTGCAAAGGCATGTCCTACAAATGCTATATATTACGAAGAAATATCGGATAAAGATTAATAAATTATGAAATATTATTTTTAAGTATGGCATTTTATGATACGTTTATAACATTATTGAACAACCTTGGCTTCTTTAATGTTATATTGCCATTCCTATTAGTTTATGCTGTAATGTATGGTATATTGAGTAATTATAAAATTTTAGGTGATCCTTTTGCTGAAGGAGATAAAGGGAAGGTTACAAGAAGTTTAATATCGATTGTATCTGCAGCTACTGGGTTTTTTATAGTTGGATCTGCAAATGTTGTATTATCATTAAGAACACTAATTCCATATATAGTATTATTTTTATTAACAGTATTTTTCCTTATCTTGGCAATTTCTCCATTTTTACAGAGACAAGAAAAGAGTGGAGAAATACAACTTGGTAATAGAGCAAGAATAATATTGTTAACATCTGCAATAATTATCTTTACATTAATAGTAATATTTACACTTGGCTTATATAATTATGTTAATTCAGCAATAACATCCTCAACACTTTCTCCATTACAACCATTTATAGAAACAATAGCAATTCTCGCAATAATGTTCGGAATAGCATTCTGGGCCGTAAAACCTGAAAAAAGCCAAAAATCAGAACCTCCAAAATCAAGATGACTGGTTTAAGTCAATTATCATTGCAAACGGCTTTTACACAGTTAAACTTTAATCAGTTATTATCACAATATGGATTCATAGATTTTGTTTTACCATTTTTATTAATATTTTCTTTGGTATTCATGATATTAGAATTATCCAATTTATTAAAAGTAAGTCCCGATGATACTGTAGGCAGGAAATTAAACGCTTTATTTTCTATAGGATTTGCTCTTTTATCAATATATAATCAAAATTTAGTAAAATGGTTATTATCTTTTATTCCTAATGCTACTATAGCTATAATTGGATTTACTTTAATAGTTATTATATTAACGATTACAAATAAAAAGATACCCTCATGGTTAAGAGGATTATTTGCACTCCTTGTTGTAGGAATAATATTATGGTTAGCTATAAATTCTTTAATTATAATAAATCCTTCTGCAGGATCTTCGCAATTAGCATCTTTATTATCATATACACTCAACTACCTTATGCAATCTGGCATATTAGCATTATTAATTGTATTTTTACTTATATTCTTAGTATTAATGTGGATAGCCGGTGGTGGAGAAAAGAAGGAGGAAAGGGGAGAAGAAAAAAGCGGAGGCCCAATAATATTAAGATCTAGATAAAATGGATCTATCATCTTTTATTTATACCTTATTTTCAGAATATGGAATATTTACATTTGTAGCACCATTTTTATTAGTATTTTCATTATTATATGGATCTCTTAGGAAAATTGGTCTATTTGGAAGGGATAATCCAAGTAAGGAAAAATTGTATGCAGTAATTTCTATGGTAATAGCATTCTATTATTTATATAATATATCTGATGTTATATTTACATCAAACTTTATATCTTTCTTCTTTTTTGAAGTACTTGTTATATTTTTCATTCTAATGATTATCGCATTATTAGCTGGTATATCAGAACCATATAAAGGGGATGCAGAATTTGAAAGGTATAAGCAATATTCACATAATGTTATTGTTGGATTTATAACTCTTACAGTTCTATTTGCATTTCTATATGCATCTTCAACAGATTTTAATGGATTTGGAGCATCTGCTCAAAATATTATATCAGAAATAATGCTTGAATTAATATATACTGGTTTACTCCCATTCCTTATAATAATAGGATTTGTAATTGCAGCTCTATATTGGGTATACCACAAAGAAGAACGTCCAAAGAAAAAACGTAATAAGATAAAAATTATCAATGCAGCTGGAGAACCTCTATTTTATATTGTAGAAAATACAAGTGATAGAAAATAATCATTTAAAAATTTTTTATTATATAGATTAATGACAGTATTTATATCTAGGGATAAAAAAATTGGAGAGATTGTTGAATATATAAAGAAGGGGGAAGATATAATTGTAACAGATAATAATGGAAAACCTTTTGGAGTTTTAGAAAATTCTAAAGCAATTAGATATTTATATAAACCAGATACAAAAATTGAAAAGGTAATTAATAAAATAAAACCATTAAAAACAAATAATATAATTGATATAGTAGAGAAATTAATAAATTCTAATTCTAGAGTAACTTTTGTGAAGGAAGATGGACAAATAAAAGTAGTTAATATATTTGATGTATTAAAGGATATATTGAATGATAAAGATATTTTAAGAAAAATGAATTTAAATGAAATAATAAATGAAGCTTATACAATATATGAAGATGAAAATATTAAAAAAGCAATTGGTATAATGAAAGATAAGGGTGTATCAAGATTAATAGTATTAGATAAAAATAATAAAGTATCTGGAATAATCTCATTAACAGATATTCTAAAATATATGTTAATTGATAATAGTAATAATATAAGAACGCCAAATGAGAAAGATTTTGATATAAAAATAAAATCTATAATGAGTAATAAATTAATATTTGCAAATAAAGATGATGATATAGAAAAAATAATTAATTTAATGATAGAAAATAAGGTATTTTCATTGCCAATATTAAATAATGGAAATTTAGTTGGTATAATAACAGCAAAAGATATATTAATAAATTATTTACAATATAAAAAGGAAAAAGAATATAATTTGGTTGTTCATGGAATATCTTTAGATGAAATAGACATAAATTATATAAAGAAATTATATGAGAAATTTTATAAAAAATATAGAAATGTTTTGGGAGAAAATATTCGATTACAATTACATATTAAAAAGGTAAATGAGGATAAAGAAAATAAAAAAATATATTACCAAATTAGAGCAAAATTAATATATAATAATGGTAAATTCTCTATTGATGATCATGGATACGATCTATATTCAACAATAAAAGATATATTTTCGATATTAGAAAATGAAGCTGAAAAGATAAAACACAAAAATGAGGAAAAATATATGCTCGAGAGTATGTTTAAAAATGATATAATATATTATCTATAAGATGATATTAATACCCGGAGATAGCTTAAAGAAAACAGATATTAACTCATATGAAAGAGAGAACAATTATTATTCAAAATATATATTATTATTAAATGAAGATAAAACCACAAGGCTTTTTGGATATTACATACCGGAAATAAATGATATTGTAATTGGAAAAGTAATTGATGTACTATCTAATGGATGGATAATTGATATAAATTCGCCATATGTAGGAAAATTATCTTTAAAAGATATTGGAAAAGATCCAAATGATCTATATACTTATGGTGATTATATATTATGTCAGATTATAAGAATAACAAAGAATAAATTAATAGATTTAGATATTAAGAAAAGGGAAAAATTAAATGATGGATTAATATTAAAAGTTGATCCGGCAAGAATTCCAAGATTAATTGGAAAAAATTCTTCAATGTTAAATTTAATTAAAGAATATTTAAAAATTGATATAATAATTGGAAGAAATGGTAGAATATATTTAAATGGCAACATAAATGATGTATCTAAAGCATTAGATATTATTAGATTTATTATAAATAATTCGTATAAGAGGGGTTTAACTGAAAAGGTTAAAGAAATTTTGAAAAATAAATAAGAATGGTAAAAAGGTTTGATGATAGAGAATATAATGAACTAAGAAAAATAAATATAAAGTTAAATGTAGTAGATAATGCAAAAGGATCTGCGATATTCTCTTTTGGTGATACTGTTGCATTAGCTGCTGTATATGGACCAAAACCTTCAAAAATGTCTTTGGATTATGAAAAAGCATTCTTAAGAGTTAGATATAATATGTTAACATTTTCTACACCTGAAAGGAAAAAACCTACACCAGGTAGAAGAGAAATTGAATTATCAGAAGTAATTAAAAGAGCATTAGAGCAAGCATTATTATTAGAAGAAATTCCTGGAAGTATTATAGATATATATATTGAAATATTAAATGCAGATGCTGGAACAAGAACTGCAAGTATAAATGCCGCATCTTTGGCATTATCTTTAGCAGGTATTCCAATGAAAGATCTAGTAATAGGTTTAGCAGTTGGAAAGGTTGGAGAAAAAATTGTTGTAGATTTAAACAAAGAAGAAGAAGATTATGATTCTGAAAAATTAAAGAAAGACTCTGAAAAATCAAAATATATAGAATATTATGGAGAAGGAAGAGCTACAGATATACCAGTTGCAATAATTCCTTCAGAGAAAAAATTTACTTTAATACAATTAGATGGAGAAATTTCAAATAAAGAATTAAATGATGCATTAAATTTAGCATTGGAAAAGGCTTTAGAAATAAAAGATTTAATGAAGAATAATATATTAAAGCATTTATCTTCAAATAATTTTATTTATTAGTATTTTTTATAACAACTTTTATAAAGTACAAAATATTCTTAAAATCATATGAGGAAAAATTATAAATATCTAATGATTTTAACTTTTGTCTTAAACTTTACTAATATTTATTCACAATCAAATAACTATATTTATACATGGTATAATGAATCTATAGGTACATTATATATAGATAAACAATTATTAGAATCTACTGCTAATGCTCTTTCACAATATTTGGGTCCCATAGCACCAATTATTCTAGAAAATTTACCTTATATAATATCATTTTTTGCTTTATTTTTTATATTTAGAAGATTCTTAAATATTATTAATAGTCAAGCCTCAGAATCTCATAAAATTGTAATTCCGGCATTAATGTCTATAGTCTTAACATACTACTTTTGGCCTTTTGTTGTACCAATATCAATTACTGCATTTATAATAAAAGTATTTAGAATTGGTAAATCTAAATTAGAAAGTTTTAAGGAAACCTTGGGCAGGATTGATCCTAGATTAGGAGGTATTTTTTCAAAAGCAACATCAGATATTAAGAATTTTGATAAAGATAGAGATAAGATTCTAAAAGATATAAATAAACTACATAAAATAATAAATCACCCTTACATAAGAAGTTTATTAAATTCTATAGAAAGAGATATAGAAACTTTAAATAATATAATATCCCAGCTATTAAAAGAAACCGAAAATAAAGAATTAACTCTATATAAATTAAAAGTTTATTCATCACAATTTGATGCAACCTATCATAATGCTAAAAATAAAATTGAACAGTTAAATAGAACAATAAATAATATGTTTAGCAATTATTCTTTCTTAAGAAGGTTTGGAAATAAGATATTTAGAACAAATAAATTTACACCAAAATATTTAATGGAACTAAGAAATATACCAAAAGACTTGAATGTGAGATTAAATACTGCATACACAGAGGGTCAGAAAACATTCGCATATTTAAATGGATTACTAACTCTTGCAGATGCGGATAGTAGGAAACTTGTAGTTCAAATAAATAATGAACTAAAAAGAGATGCTAATGCTCTTTCATATTTAGGTAATCAAGGTAAACCTATAGTAAGAAAAGTACAAATGACAGAAAATGCTGTCATTGCTACTTATAAAGATTGGAGAATATCTCCATTAAAAAAAGTGGAAACATTATCTAAGGTTCGTAAATCTACAAAAAAATTATCTAAAATTTTACGTAAATTTAGAGGAAATCCAAAAAAATTATTATACTTTGCCGCCAAATATTCTAAGGTAACAGCTAAGATAACAATTAAAATACTTATAGGTATTATAAAAATCCTTAAAATACGTTAATTAGATCTAATTTATAAGATTGATATATTCTTATTGAAATATTTACAAGAGTGCAATATCTATAGCATCTATTATAACGTATTTAAAATTATAAAAAAATAAAATGATAAAATTACATTTAAGAGGATAAAATCTTTAGAAGGATCTATTGATAAGATGCCTTTTGCTATCTTATAGTTTATCTAAAAGATTTAAATAAACTTTAAAAAATATCTCAATTTTTTATTTCCCAAATATTAAAGAAAATCTATTCTATTTAAATTCTCCGGCATAATTTACCAATCTTTCTAAACCTAAATAAACATTAAATTTCAAGTAAAGAATTAAATGATACATTAAATCTATCAATAGAAAATATTTTAGAAATAAAAACTTTATGAAGAAAAAAATCTTGAATATGTATAAACCCATTACATTATAAATTTTTATTTATTTAATATTCTTTTATTTAACTTTTCTATATTTATTCCTCTTTTGTTATAGTTGTAAGGAAATAATTTATAAATTTCAACAAATTTATATAACAAAATGGAAGATACAAAGAATATTAATAAGAAGTTACGAATAACTATGTTTACTACCCTATTCTTAGTAGGATTTTTTTATTCAGTATATTCCCAAGAAACATCTGCACAAAACAATGCAGCAATAAGTAGCTTAGAATCAAACTATATTATCCAATGGATTATTAACTCTTCAATTAGCGGTTATTCAACTGCAGGTCAATCTTTAGCTAGTTTTTTATCTATTAATGGAATACCATCTTATGTTTGGACTATTATGATATTTTTAATGACTGCTTTACTCTTTGTTGCAATATATACATTTCTTTTTGAAATATTTATGCAAAAAGCTAATATAACCCAAAATGAAACAATAAGAAAATCAAAGATATTATTTATATTTGTTCTAAGCATATTTTCTGCATTAGCAATAGGTTATGCTATACCATTTTTACTTAATCTTTATGGACTTATTTTATTAATACTTGTATTAATAGCTTTATTTTTCTTTGGAAGGGCTGCTATTTCTTATGGAAAAAGCTTTCATCATTCAATTAAATCTTTTGCAGCTGATATAGAAAAAGCGTTTTTAAACGCGGAAAAAGAATTAAAGCAAGCAAAAAAAGATCTTTCTGAACAAGATGTGGAATTTCTAGAAGAAGGAAGAGAAAAAATTCATAAGGAATTAGAAAATATAAACAATCAGCTTAGCACTGCAGATAAAAAATTCGAAACTACTTTGTCTAAATTAGAACATGCATACAAGGATTTTATTAATGATTTCATAAATAGATGTGAGTCTTACTTTAACTCGCTTCAAAATCGAAATCTTCTTTCGCCAAATCAAATAGCTGAAAAAGATAATTTTATTAATAAATTAGGACAAAAAATACGTGATACAAATCGTTCAGAGATATTAAATAACAAAAAATCACCAAAAGATCTTTTTAATGAGATACTAAATGAAATTGATAATCTTAATCAAAGTCTCGATAATCATAAACCAGAATTAAAAAAGCTACTAAATGAGAGCTATGTCGCTATTTTTCATTCATCAGTTAGTCAACATAATCAAATATTCAACGAGATACAAGATACAATAAATGAATATAAAAAAGTAAAACCATTATTGATAACGTTTAATGGACTTGAAGATTCATTTAAAAGAGATATTCAAGTAAGATTTAGGCACCTTTTCCGTGCTCCTGATAGTAGAAAATATGATTTTGGTATATTATCTACATTAAACAAATCAAAAAAATATATAAAAGAAATAGAAAAATTGGTTGATGAAAGAATACAACTTTTAGAAAAACTTCTTCATTAATTTATTTTTCCAATACAAATTTTTTAATTGCCAAACTTTCTGCATAATCATCTATATCTGTTGTAATTATATATCCAATAGATACTTCATGCAATTTATGACCTGCTCTTCCAATCCTTTGTATTAACCTTGTAACCTGTCTAGGTGAATTATATTGAATAACAGCATCAACATATCCAATATCTATACCAAGTTCCAAAGATGATGTTGCAATAATTGCCTTAATTTTTCCTTCCTTAAATAATTTTTCATTTCTTTCCCTTACCTCCCTTGATAAAGAACTATGATGTATTTCAATCTTATATTCTGGTAACCAAACCTTAAATCTTGAAGATAATAATTCTGCCATTTCTCTTGTATTTACAAATATTATTACAGATCTATGTTTATCCAATATTTCCTTTATTTTCCTTAAACTCCATGCTATTTTTGGATTCCAATTATATTTCCTTGCCAATTCTAAATCTTCTTCACTAATTTCTGGATAATATACTTCTATATGATATTTTTTCTCTGAATACCAATATGCAATTTTATGATCCCTATATCCAAAAATAAATTTTGCAGCTTCATCCAAATCTCCTATTGTTGCAGATAATGCAATCCTCTGAAATTCTCCAGCATAATTTACCAATCTTTCCAAACCAAAAGATAATTGTATTCCTCTTTTTTCATTTAATAATTCATGTAATTCATCTACAATAACATATTTTATTGTTTTCAACTGTTCTCTTAATCTTTTTCCTAAAAATAATATTTGGAAAGTTTCTGGTGTTGTTATTAAAAATTCTACAGGTTTTTTGGATAATCTTGCCCTTTCTTTTTCTTCTGTATCTCCATGTCTAACTGCAACAGATATACCTAAATTATCACACCACCATTTTATTCTATCCAATACATCTCTATTCAATGCCCTTAATGGTGATATATAAATTCCTAATAATTGATTTTCAATCCCTTTTTCCTTTAATTCCAATATTTTTGAAAATACTGGTAATATTGCAGCCTCTGTTTTTCCAGATCCAGTAGGAGCAACAATTAAAGTATTATTTCCATTTAATATTTCTGGAATTGCTATCTTTTGAATTGGATAAAAATCTCCAAATCTTTCAAAGAATAATTCCTCTACTTTTTTATTAAGATTATATGTCATAGATAATTTATATATTTGAATGCATTCTTTTTTAAAGTTATACTTGAGCAACAGAAATACAACAAGAAGAAGAAATAATTAAATAGTAAGAATTAGAAATAATATAATAAATAAGAATTTCAATTATTTACATAAATTAATCAAAAATGAAAAAAGATAATAAATGAATTAAACAAATATATAAAAGAAAATGAAAAGACTCTCAAAAACGAAAGAGGATCGTTAAATCGGACAGAGCATATTATATAATATTAAAATTTCTAGTTTTTAATTTCTTTTTCTTCAATTAAAATTCCATCTAATGTATATACTTCATATTTTTCTATTCTCTTTGTAATCGGACCATGAAATTCTCCAACATCCCATAATCCAGCTAAATCAGAAAATGCTGGTAAGATTATAATTACTTTATTATCTTTATATCCAAATACAAAAACTTTTTCATATATACTTTCTCCAATACTTGTAGAAATGCTTTTTGCAAAATGATGATGTCCAACAACATAATATTTCCCTTTTAATTTTGTATTTAAATGTCCATGAGTAAATACAACATTTTTTATTTTCAGTGCTTTTAAAATTTTGACATTATTTATCCCAGAAACCAATTCCTCTATGTCCCCATCATGATTTCCCTTTATTATATATATTTTCTTGAAATATTGAGAAATTTCATTTATAAAGTATGGAATATCCGACATTTCTTGTAAACTTGTTTCAGGTATATTATGTTTTAAATCTCCATCAATGATTAAGTACTTTATTTTATATTTTTCATAAATTTTCTTTATTTTATTTATATAATAATTTACTTGGGAAGGAATATTTATTCCCTTTTTATATAATTCCCTTTCTATACCAATATGTAGATCAGAAATAACTAAAATTTTATTAAAAAATATTAAACCTTCGGTTCCAGTAAATTTAAGCATTAATTAAAATACTCTTTATTTGATTTATATCTTTTGCATTTTTTATTTTTTCCCTTATTTCATTTATTTTATCTATATTATCAATTAATAAAACAATATCCCCCAAAGCTTGTCCAGGTATTCCTTTATTAAATCTAGCCCTTAAATTACCTTTACTCCCATGTATATCAACAATCTTTCCAATAAAAATTTTCTTTCCTGGACTTACCCATATTATATGCTTTCCAATATATTTACTTGCCTCATACTTATTATTTATATTTTCAAATTTTACTATTACCTGATTTGGATATATATGGTGCCTACCCATCCTATAATTTAATATTATTCCTCTCATCTCTATTTTGATATATAATAATCTTTAAATATTTTATTTAGTAAACCAATAACATTATTATCTAAATAATTTAAACCATCTTTACTGAGATCTTTAATCATTTCTTCTCCATATTTTGGATCATTAAATGTACCAATCTTATTCCCGTTATAATCATATACTTCAATTTCATTTTCTGTTGCTATATATAATTTGGATTTTGACAAATATAGATCATAATTTTTATTTTTTTCTTTATCTATTATTGAATATTTAAATCTTAATAATATTTCTTCCCTCTTATTTTCAATTAAATTTCTTATATTCCTAATATGATATAACAAAGATTCCTTTAATTTTTCCAATTCAATTATATCATACTTCTTTTCTTTATAATTCTTAATATCATTTTCCAAATTTTCTAATCCACTATATTCTATTGGCATTTTTTCTTTTACATAATTGTTATATTCAACATTAAATAAATCCTCGAACTTTGTTTTTAATTCCTCATACATTAATATATAATTATCCATAATCTTCTTCTCATTCTCTTTATCAATAATTTGCTTTATATTTTTCATTTCGGATATAAATTTCTCGGCCTTTTCAAATACATTCATTAAATCTTCATATTTATATTCATTCACCTTACCATGTTCAAAATCTTTCCTCATTTTCCATACCTCTGATAATATATTTACATATTCAATATTTAATATTCCTCTATCTA
>Ga0208548_100775_pt1 | contig 11362 bp, 9 predicted proteins | sample ECH_Chost_MetaG_FD_187133 | JGI IMG/M metagenome (GOLD analysis project Ga0208548, IMG submission 187133) | Hot spring microbial mat communities from Yellowstone National Park, Wyoming, USA - ECH_C host_MetaG (SPAdes) (version 2) | ecosystem: Environmental > Aquatic > Thermal springs > Hot... | reverse complement strand
AACTATTGATTGAGAAAATCAAAAACAATTTCAATCAGCGTTATGAATTCAGAAATAAGCAATATGCTTTAGAAAATATCATGTTTGAGAACATAAGAGAATTAAGCAGATACGTTATTGGAAATAGTAAAAGTCTGGAATTCGCAATACCTGACATAGCAATAAAAAGAAATGATAATTCCGAGATCAGGGATAAGATCATGTCAATTAATCCTGAAAAAAGGAAAGAGTTGAAGATAAATAAATCAACTCTATGGTATCAACAGAAAAAGATTAAAGAGGGAAAAACTATAAAGATTTATAATAAGACTAAGGTGAAGATTGAATGAAGGTAATCCAAGATACAAAGTTAATACAGAACGAACTAAATAATAGATTTAACAAAAAAGGGGTGATAAAATAATGGAAAATCAAGAACAAAAGTCTGTGCATGAAACACAAGGTAATAAATTTGAGGGTGAAGACTATATATTAAATATAAACAAAAAAAATCAATTTTATCTAAAGAGAATATTTGATAAAGAAACGCTCATAAATTTTAACAACGAAGTTGAAAAAATACAGTATGATAATATCGAAACTGGCATTGAGAAATATTCAATTCTGTACGAAAGATATATTAAAGAAACTTATAGGGAGCAAACATATCCTAATTATGATAAACAATTTTCTGAAAATGTTTTAAATGGCAAATTAAACTTAGTCTTCGGTGATTCCTTAGAATTATTAAAAAAATTACCTTCAGAATCTATTCAGGTTATGGTAACTTCTCCTCCATATTATAATGTTAGAGAATATAGCAGGTGGAATAACCTTGATGAGTACTTAGATAATATGAAGGAAATAATTAAAGAATGTTATAGAGTTTTAGATAACCATAGAGCTTTTTTGTTTAATGTTGGTGATATTTTTGATAATCCAAATAAGTTAACTAGGTCAACGTGGGGTAAAGAAAGGATACCTTTAGGAGCTTATTTTGTTAATATTTTTGAAGAATCTGGGTTTAAATTTGTTGATGATATCATATGGGATAAAGGAGAAGTCCAAAGTCCAAGGCATAAGAACTCATTTAGGCCATACCCACTTTATCAATACCCAATAAATAGCTATGAACACATTTTTGTTTTTATGAAACACAGGTTAGATAAGTATAGGTATCCCTGTCCTATATGTGGGAGCTTGAAAGTCAATGGAAATTCACAATCAGAACCCGGCGTACAATCTTGGGAGTGCAAGAATTATGATTGTTTTGAAAGAAGTAAATCTAATAGAGGTAAAAGATTTTCTTTAATATCAAATATTAAACAGAGAAATCAAAATAAAGAGAATGAAATAGAGGAAAGATTAATACAGAAATGGCGTAGAGACATTGTTAAATTCCCCCCTGTTATTAAGATCAATTCGCATGGCAAAAATACGCTTGGGCATACTGCTCCTTTTCCAGAAGATATACCAGAATACGCCGTTAAAGCATTTTCATTTATTGGTGAAACTTTATTAGACCCTTTTGCAGGAAGTTTTACATCAGCTATTACAGCAGCTAAATATGGTAGAATCGGTATAGGATTTGAATTGCACAAAGAAAATTTAATTGTTGCTAAGAAAAGAATGGCACAGCTTAATTATGATTCAGGATACAAAGTAATATATTATGATAATAACGACTTGATTATCAAGGAGTATAAGAGAAGGCTTCTGGATTTTGAATAAGCTTTTCTATCTCGCTTTCAAATTCTGTTTCATTCATTGTGATTTTATCCACAGATTTAAATATAGTTAATAACTTATTTTCTAGATTCTGTATTAAAAACTTAATCATTTTTTGTTTGTATAATCTTAAAATAATACCATCATATTTTTTGTCATAATTTATATTTTGCATTCGGTCATCAATCACGTAAATTTTGATTAATGCAGTATCATAAAGATATGAATCATTACCACATTTAAGACAGTTTTCAAGGGTTGTGTTGAATGGTGATTTTCGATCAAAAACACCATTGTACTTGCTCTTTATCATTTTTTCAACATCTTTTTCATTAGATAAGCACTTATCATTGATACATGGGTAATAACGGCTCATTTTTTGCGAAGCATTAGTTGCAGAGACATAATTATTATTTTCATCCTTTATTAAAAATGAATTTATAGAACCACAAAAAAAACATTGTGATATGTCAAATCTCCATGGCGTACCACATTTAGTACATCTAGGAAGAGCTAATAAGATTTCGCTTCTGTTTTCAGACTCTAAATAAACATCAAAATTTAATCTTTCAAACAAAAAATAGGTATCTTTAAAAAGCCTGTTTTCTACTTTTTTATTATTCATTTAGCCACTCCATCAATATTGGTGATATATACCAGTATTTTTTAATGCTGTCCTTTAATCTTTTATCTAATTCTTTAATTATCTTTTTTTCTTCTTGTCTTGACCTTTGAACTTTTTTAATCCAGTCATCTCTATCTAATTTTTTTGCTTCATTAATTTTATCTATGGTATCTTCATATTCCTTAAAAGTGTTGCCATAATTTATTTCCTTAAGTAGTTGATATTTTAGTTCCGCTATCTTCTCGCAATAGTCCTTAAGTTTTGAATCTAACTCTTTATTTTCCATTTTCAAGATGCCATTTTCATTCACATAATCATCAATATTATGTTTGTTATAAAACCAGCTACCATTTTTATATCTAAAAGCATTAATTTTTCCATTTCCTTGTTTAAATGTAGGGGATGAAAAATAACGTTCTTTTGAATATTCATTTACAATTTTTAAAAAATCATAAATAGAAATAATAATGAAATCATTTGTGTGATCAGAATACAAAAAGAAAAAGAATCTTGGATCTGTTTTGATATCTCTTTGCCTGGGTGTGAAACCAAAATTTTGTTCTTCGCCTGCTTCCCTAGTTTTTACTTGAATGAATCTTACAGAATCATTTTTTTTAGCAATTAAATCAATTCCAGTGTCATCTATAGGTATATATGTTTCCCAACCAATTTCTTTAAGATTTTCACTGACGAAAGCCTCACTAAACCTCTTTTTATTTCTTTTATCGAAATTTTCTGGTAAATTTAACGGAAAAATATGTTTATTCGGAATATTTTCATCCATTTTATTAATCACCTTTATATTTATCTTTTATTAATATCTTTTGCTCATGCATAAATTCGCCCCCAGCCTTTCCTATTTTTACAGCAATCCGCCACTGCATACTACAGCTTTCTGGCATACTTTAGAAGATGTATTGACACAACACGTAAGACATGACGATAACAAATTTGATTACGACAAGGAAGGAATAGCACATAGAAAACACATTATTGCTGATAAGATAAGATACATAGGAAAGGAATCCAATAACCTTGAAGATAATCTTACTGGTATTGAAGACCCTGATTATTTAGAATATACAAAGGATCATGAAATTGTTAGAAGTAAAGATTTCAAACAGTGGATTTTAGAAATAAAACCTAAAGATGTCAGGGATGAGGGGATATCTAAAATGGCTTTGTGGAAAATCAAGAATAAGATAAAATTAGATAGAAAGCTTAATCCTAAAACTAAGATTATTAAGATTTTAATTCAGCTATACAAAGAGAGTAGGCCGTCTAAAGAGGAATAATATTTGCATTATTTTATAATTATTAAGTAAAAGGTAAACTTTTTTCGACTTATCTATATCCCCCCCATTAATATTAAGTGGATATAAATAACAACTTTTTATTTTGACCCTTTATATACTTAAATTAGTCATACAAAATATTAATCCTAAATGTTTACTCTTGTCTGATCATATAATTTGAATAAGATCTCATTTATCTTAGTTTTCCTGATTAGACCAGAACCCTTTCTTATCTGAGACTTTGTATAACTTAAACTCTGTTTAAATATTCCCTTATCCTTGACATTTTTAGGTTTCAATGAAAGAATCGATCGTTTGAAATTTTTACTATTGACAATTTCATGATCCTTTGTATACTCTAAATAATCAGGTTCTTCAATACCAATTAGGTTATCTTCAAGATTGTTTGATTCCTTACCGATGTATTTTATCCTTTCAGCTTTGATGTGTTTTCTATGTTCTATTCATTCATTATCGTAATCGAATTTGTTATCGTTGTGCCTTATGTATTGTTTCAATACATCTTCTAAAGTATGCCAGCAAGTTTGTAAAAAAGGGTGGGGAATTTTAAACCGATTTTACACAAGACACAAAAATTATGATGTTACCATTGGAATGAAAATTGTAACATACAGCATCATAATTCTTATGAATAAGATATTGGAGAGGCCCAAAAGGCAGTTAATGGATGTCTCTGTTTTAATCTACTTGGGACACCTTAATATTAATTTATAAAAATATAAAAGGAATGAATATGAAACAGTTCACGAATAGAATACAATAAAAAGACATTTCAATAAATATTTATTTGAGTAACTTTAGACAATGATTCAAAGCGCTTTAATATTGAAAATGTATTTATATGTACGATGATTTTTAACAATAAAAATGATATTAAAGAACTTGAAAATTGGCTTTGGGAGGCTGCTTGTGTAATAAGGGGTGAAATTGAAGCTCCTAAATATAAGGATTTTATTTTGCCATTAATTTTTACAAAAAGATTGTCAGATGTTTTCGAAGACGAGCTTGTAAGTATAGATAACAACATAAATGAGGCTTTAGAAAGCGTGGAAATAGATCACTCATTGGTAAGATTTTATATTCCTGAAAAAGCAAGATGGGAAAATATTAAGAAACAGAATACCAATTTGGGGGAATATTTAACGGATGCAATGCGTGATCTTGCAAAGGAAAATCCAAAACTACAAGGTGTCGTTGATACGATAGATTTTAATCAATCAACATCTGGTGTTAGGACTATTTCTGATGATTCTCTAAAAAAATTGATTAATGTATTAAGTAGAAAAAGACTTGGATTGAATGACGTAGATCCCGATATTTTAGGAAGAGCATACGAATATCTTTTAAGGAAATTTGCAGAAGGATCAGGACAAAGTGCCGGTGAGTTTTATACGCCTATGGAGGTTGCTGAATTAATGGCATATATCATAGATCCTAATCCGGGTGAAGAGATTTACGATCCTGCCTGTGGCACAGCAGGTTTGTTAATAAAAACCAACATTAGATTTAAAGAAAAATATGGAAATGATCCTAGCATTGAATTTTTAAAATTTTATGGCCAGGAAATAAATAGATCCACCTACGCTATGGCAAAAATGAATGTTTTCATTCACGATATGGAAGCTGAAATAGCCATAGGTGATACTATGTTAAGACCTTCATTTACAGTAAACGATGGTAAATCTTATAGATTGAACAAATTTGATAAAGTTACAGCCAATCCCATGTGGAATCAAAAATTCAGTGAAGAAGTTTATGAAAACGATCCTTTTAATAGATTTATATATGGATACCCTCCTAATAATTCTGCAGACTGGGGATGGATTCAGCATATGTATTCTTCATTAAAAGATAATGGTAAGCTAGTTGTAGTTATTGATACTGGATCAGTTTCAAGAGGGTCTGGTTCAGAAGGCACTAATAGAGAAAAGGAAATAAGAAAAAAATTTGTTGAAAATGATTTAATAGAATCAATAATATTATTACCTGATAATCTTTTTTACAATACTCCCGCTCCTGGTGTAATTATAACAATAAATAAAAGAAAAGTAAATAATAGGAAAATATTAATGATAAATGCATCTGAAATGTATGAGAAAGGTCGTCCAAAGAACTTCATTCCTGAGGAAAAAATAAAACAAATTTATGATATTTATTTTAATTGGAAAGAAATTGAAGGAATTAGCAAGATAATTACCCTTGAAGATGTAAGAAATGCAGATTATAATCTTAGCCCATCAAGATATGTTTTACAAATTGAGAAAGAAGAGCTCAAACCTATTGAAGACATACTTATAGAATTAAAACAGATAGAAGAAGAAAGAATGGAAAACGATAAAATTTTGAACGATATTCTAAATCAATTAGGTTATGGGGGATACTTAAATGGAAGAGGATGAATTTAAGGATACAGAAATAGGAAGAATACCAAAAGATTGGAATGTAGAAAAACTAATCAAACATGTGGACTTAATTAGGGGTAAAGAAGTAGGTTCTAATAATTATAATAATGATAATAAAGGTAAAAGGTTCATAAGAATTGTTGATTTATCTGGTAGCAGGGATGAGATATTGTATACAACTTCTAATAATGTAATAGAATGCAATAAAGATGATATATTAATTTCTTTTGATGGCAGTCCGGGAATTGTGGCCACAAACTTTTTTGGTGCTATTTCTTCCGGTATTAGAAAAATATACTTTAAAGACAATTCATTAAATAAAAGATACACTTATTATTTTCTGCAAACAATTTATATCCAAAATATAATAAAAAAATTCTCTACTGGCGTAACAATAAAACATGCAAGTAAAGCAATACCAAATTTAATTATCATAATACCACCGCTTGAGGAGCAGAAGAGAATAGGATACGTTCTTTCGAAAATTGAAAATGCTATAAAAATTCAAGATAGAATAATAAACTCTTTGCAGGAGCTTAAGAAATCAATGATGCACAAACTATTTACTGAGGGGATAGGGCATACTGAATTTAAGGATACAGAAATAGGAAGGATACCAATGGAATGGGAAATAAAAAAAATTTCAGAATTATTTAGTATAGAGCATGGTATATCAATAACTCCTAAAAGAAGAAAATTAAGAGCAAATTATCCAATGTTAAGAACATCAAATATTGGATGGGGCAAAATATCTTTAGAAAAAATAGATCATTCCTGGTTTTCTGATGACGAAATTAAAAATTTAAATTTGCAGTATGGAGATTTATTAGTATGTGAAGGTGGTGATATAGGAAGAACAGCAATGTGGACAGGTGAACTAGAAAAAGTAGGATACCAAAACCATTTACATAGATTAAGAAAGAGATATGATTCAGTTTCACCTCTTTTCTATATGTATTGGATGCAGTATGCTATATTATATTCTCACCTTTACATAAATGAGGGGAATAAAACAACAATCCCAAATCTTTCCAAGTCAAAAATTATGAATTTTAATGTCGTTTATACCACTTATGAAGAGCAGAAGAGAATTGCAGATATATTATCAGCAATAGATAATAAAATATCGATAGAAGAAAAAAGGAAAGATTCATTTGAAAATCTATTTAAGTCAATGCTGAATAAATTGATGACGGGACAAATTAGAGTTAAAACTTTGGAGATTAGAGAATGATTGAGGGAGAAAAAACGACAGTGCAAAATTCAATCATAAGGTATGCTATACAGAATGGATGGGAATATATAAAGCCTGAAGATTGTTTAAGAATGAGACAAGGTGAAACAGGAATAATTTTAAGAGAAATATTTGAAAAACAAATGATGAAATTAAATTCAGATTTCATGGACGGTAATATCATTCAGGATTTAATTAAAAAAATTGAAAATATTAGACCGAATTTAGAGGGAAATAGAGAAATCTGGGAATATTTGAAAGGCCTTAAAACAGTTTTTGTTCCAGATCAAAAAAGAGATAGAAACGTAAAAATGATAGATTTTGAAAATATCGATAGAAATATATTTAATGTTACAGATGAATTCACTTTTAAAAATGAAAGATATACAAATACATCTGACAGGGCAGACATTATATTTTTCATTAATGGCATTCCAGTATTTATTGTTGAGACAAAAGCCGCTCAAGTATTAAATGCTATACCTATTGCGATGGAACAAATTCTAAGATATCATAAGGAAATACCAGAATTAATGACTGTTCTTCAATCTTTTCAGATAACTGATATTATTAAATTTTTTTACGGCCCCACATGGAATGTATCAGATAACACTTTAATTGAATGGAAAATGAATAGGGGGAAAGATTTTGAGTCTATTATAAAATCATTTTTTGATAAAAAAAATGTATTAAAAATAATTAATGATTACATTCTTTTTATTGAAAGGGATAATGAGATAAAAAAAGTAATATTAAAAAGCCATCAAATTAGGGCAGTTGAAAAAATATTAGAAAGAGTAGAGGATAAAAATAAGTCCAGGGGATTAATCTGGCATACTCAGGGATCTGGTAAAACATTTACTATGATAGTTAGTGCTAGAAAAATTTTTCTAGATTCTAAATTTGAAAATCCTACAATAATAATGGTAGTTGATAGAAATGAGTTAGAACAACAAATGTTTGATAATTTAAAAAAGGTTGGATTTGAAAATATAGTAGTGGCAAATAGTATAGATGATTTGAGAAATTTATTAATTAATGATCATAGAGGTTTAATTGTAACTTTGATCCATAAATTTAGGGGAATGCTCCCCGAAATATCCACAAGAAGTAATATTTATGTATTTGTGGATGAAGCGCACCGATCAGTTGGGGGTAAATTTGGAAATTTTATGATGGGAGCACTACCAAATGCAAAATATATAGGTTTTACTGGAACACCTGTTGCATCTACTAGGGGACCAAATACCTTTATTATATTTGGTAGGGATGATGAAAATGGATATCTTGATAAATACGGGATTATAGAGTCAATAAATGATAATACCACATTACCTTTAACATACCAAATTGCCCCAAATCATCTCCTTGTCAATAAAGAAATTCTTGATAAAGAATTTTTGGAGTTAACAGAATTGTATGGTGTTTCAGATATAGATGAGTTGAATGAAATATTAACAAAACAAGTAACATTAAGGAACGAAATGAAAAATCAGGAGAGAATGGATAACATAGCTAAATTTGTTGCAGATCATTTTAAAAATTATGTTGAGCCACTTGGTTATAAGGCTTTTTTAGTTGCAGTTGATAGGGAAGCCTGTGTTTTGTATAAAAAATTATTAGATAAATACTTGCCAGTGGAATATTCTGAAGTTATTATTAGTCCATATTATAATGACGATGAAGAAATGAAAAGATTTTATAAATCCAGAGAAATTGAAAAAGAATTAAGGAATAAATTTAAAGAACCAGACAAAAATCCTAAAATATTCATAGTAACTGATAAGCTGTTAACTGGATATGACGCACCAATTCTTTATGCCATGTATCTTGATAAACCAATGAGAGATCATGTATTGCTTCAGGCTATTGCAAGAATTAATAGACCTTATGAATATCAAGGTATAAAAAAGAAATATGGTCTTGTAATTGATTTTGTAGGAATTTTTGGATATTTGAAAAAGGCATTATTATTTGATACACAAGATTTTAATGACATTATGTTTGCAATACAAAATATAGATTTATTGAAAAATAGATTTAAAGAATTAATAGAAAAAATGGACAATAATTATTTGAGTAAATTAAGAGGATCATCTCATGATAAAATTATAGATGAAGTTATTAATATGCTCAAGGAATCTGAAAGTAAAAGAAATGAATTTTATAGGGAGTACAATGAATTAAAAGATCTATATGAGATATTATCACCTGATCCTTTTCTAAGGCCATACTTAGATAAATTTAAAGATCTTACATCTATAAATATGATTCTTCAAAAACTCTTTGGAAATAAAAATATGCCTTATTATGAACTTTCAAAGAAAACAGCAGAATTAGTGAGAAACAATGCCATTCCTGCTAATATACCAAATGTTACAAAGAGTTATGAATTAACACCTGAAGCAATTACCAAAATTACATCCAAGAAAGGAAATAATAATGAACAAGTATTCAATTTAATAATTTCAGTAAGGGAATTTATAGAAAAGAATATAAATGAATTACCATTTTTAATCCCAATTGGAGAGAGAGCAGAAAAGATTGCTAAAGATTTTATTAATAATCAGATTAATTCTGAAATTGCTATAGAAGAATTGAAAAAGATTGCAGAGGAGATATTTAAAGAAAAAGAAGAACAATCTAAAAGTGGTTTTAGTAAAGAGGTTTTTGCTTTTTATTATTTCTTAAAAATAAATAATATTAAAGAATCTGAAAAATTGGCAAATATCTTTGGAGAATTAACAAAAAAATATCCAAAATGGTATAAAAATCCAAGTCAAGAAAGAGATATAAAGAAAATACTTATTAAGGAATTAATACAACATTATAATTTTACTAGGGATAAATCAACATCAATTATAAAGGATATAATCGAAAAAATTAAGCAGGGGATAAAAAATGGATCGGAATGATTTTTTAAATGAAGTAAAAAAATATGCTCATATTATTGGTGTAAAACCTAAAGAAATACATATAAAAGGAATGAAAAGAAAATGGGGAAGCTGTTCAAAACAAGGGAGACTTACATTTAATTCGTTATTGTTAGAAAAAGATTATGAGACAGTTAAGGAGGTGATAATTCATGAATTACTTCATTTAAAATATCATAGGCATGGCAGAATTTTTAGAGAAATGCTTAGAATTTATATAAATATGAAACGACCTTAAAAAAACTATTTTTAGAAATTTAAGTAAGAAAAATCTCTCAATATCAGGTCTATAAATTTATCTAATATTACAATTGATTATATTCCCTCTACTCTCAACCTCTTTTTATTATAAATCTTAATACTCTTTCCCTCTTTAATCCTTTTCTGTTGATACCATAAGTTAGACTTATTTATCTTCAACTCTTTCCTCTTTTCAGGATCGATTGACATGATCCTTTCCCTGATTTGGGAATTATCATTCCTTTTGATTAATATGCCAGTTACTGAGAATTCCAGATTTTTAATATTTCCTGTAATGTATCTGCTCAATTCCCTGATGTTCTCAGGCATAATATTTTCTAAAGCATGTTTTTTATTTCTGAATTCATAAGGTTGATTGAAATTGTTTTTGATTTTCTCGATCAATATTTTAGCTGTATTAGGCTTCAACCTGATATGGTAATTCTCAGTTGTCATAAAATCTGATTTCTTTAATTTGTTTTCCATTAATTCAATTACGGAATAGTCAATAACATATCTAAACAATTCCTGTAGATCGTATACCAAAGGATGCTTTGACTGATCTATTTCATGAAGATAACATATTGAAACATCTAAACCTATGGTATTGATATCTTTCCTTACCATTGATTCAAGTATCGCACCTCAATAATTCAGCTATGCATTAATTGGATCAGATGCATTCATATTCCAGGAATAAAAAAGATCTTTCCTTACTTCAAAGTGGAAATCTCTAATTAAGGAATTGAATATTTTAGTTAACCCTGACCAGTGAGCAGATGTAATTCTATCCTCAATAATTCCGATATGATAAGCAAGGGTGGAATAAAGAATATTTCGTTAATATCATAAGTATCCTTTAGGAACATTATAGGCATCCACTTAGGATATTCATAAGAACTGAA
>Ga0208548_100761_pt1 | contig 11510 bp, 8 predicted proteins | sample ECH_Chost_MetaG_FD_187133 | JGI IMG/M metagenome (GOLD analysis project Ga0208548, IMG submission 187133) | Hot spring microbial mat communities from Yellowstone National Park, Wyoming, USA - ECH_C host_MetaG (SPAdes) (version 2) | ecosystem: Environmental > Aquatic > Thermal springs > Hot... | reverse complement strand
GAGACAAAAGACGTGTTTGCAAAAAGTTTGGAAATATACCCAATATATAGTACATGCCCCCTATGTGAAAGGGAAGGCGAGCAAAGAGTATTTGTTATATATGAGCCTGATAAGGTCAAAGACTGCCTTAGGGCAAGGCACAGCTACTATAACGATAGTTCTGAGCCAGTTGGCGAAATACTGAACGGTAGCGACATTACAAAAAACCGCTTATACAGCTATCTTAGCGAAAGCGGAGAAGACCGTGTTATCAGATTAGTTTGCAGCAAATGCAATACGATGTATGCACCTGACCCGCTGCAAGAGCACAGCATACACATGGAGCAGAACTGGGGCCTCTACTTCAGAATTAACAGGCCAAAGGAATTTCCTATAAAACCACACAAATTCAAAATGGCTGTTGGAATAAAGTGCGATTCTTGCAAAAAGAAAGTTACATCGCCCTACTATATAATTGAGCGTAATGGGAGAATAAAGCATTACTGCGGCACAAATCCAAATAGGTGTGGCCCAAATGCATGGCGTGGCGAAATAGAACTTACCAAATTCATGAAAAAGCTGCAAAAAGAAGAAGAAAGAGCAAGAAGACCTGGAAAGCCAGGCTATAAATGCAATATATGCGGCTTTGAGACTACATCAAAAAGAGAAATAGAAAAACACATTAAAGAAAGGCATGGGCACGTTTTAAAGGAGATTTCAGAAAAGGATAAGAAGATTCAAGAAAAAACGGCACGCGAGTTTAAAAATACAATATATGAGCTTTTGAAGCTACATCAAAAAGAGGTAGAAAAGCATAAGAAGGAAAAACACGAAAACGCTTCAAAGGGTGTTTTAAATGAGAAAGACGAGCAAGAATGAGCCTGAGAGTAGAGTAATTTACAATAGCAGGGAATTAAGCATAATAGCAAAAATCAAGCCAAAGCCATTTAGCAAGGAAGAGAATGCAAGCATTAACAAGCTTTATCTCAGAGCGACATTGCTTATGTTTGCAGTAACTGTAGCAAGCATAGCAACAACGCTGCTTCTTACATACAATGCGGTTATTGTAAGGGACATTCTAGCAGAGCAGAACGTTTTCAACATACCAAGATGGGCAACGATGGGATTTGTACTAGGATCAGCAGAATACCCGCTGTACTTCACTGCAGTATTTGCAGTACTAGCAGCAGTATACCTGCTTTATGTAAGAAAAATAAAGGAGTACAGGGCAAAATCATTGGCGATAGTAATTTTGCTGATTTTGGAGTTTTTGGCAATGATCCAGCCACTGGGCGATGGACTAAACGATGCATTATCATATTATTATGTTGCAACACACGGCGCACACGAATTCAATTACACGCACCTTACAGGCTGCTTCTACGAGAATACGAGCAGCAATGCATACATTATATACATAAACAGTAGCTATCTGCATGAAAATACAATAACCGCAAATCTTTCAACTTGCCTACCGTTTAACAGGTGACTGCAAACCCGCTGCACTAGGAGCTTGATAGCTCAGGCAAAAGCAGAAGAGACAATTGATAGTAAGAAGAGATAAACGAAATAAGCAAAGTAGAAACAAATGCACTTGAGGAAGTTGAATGTTAAAGAAAAATTCTGTGCAAGTAGATAACACGCCAAAAGATTAATTATAAAAGTTTATGGCTATATAGTTTAATTATGAAGTAAAAAGATGATAAAATGGATATTAATCCGATTATTCCTGCGAATTTTGAAGAGAAATTAAGAACATATATTAGGGCGATACGCCAAAAAGAAGGCGAAATGGGTAAACGCAGTTATTTTTATGGCGAAGTTCTAATTAAATGGTTTAACATAGATCCAGAGCTAATAAGATTCGAAGAAGGCCGCCGCGATTTATTTGTCTCTGGTGTACTCTTTGAAACTAAAGCATACCTAAATGACCAAAAAAGAAAAGAAGCGTTTGAAGAGCTTAAAAAGTATATAAAGACGAATGAGTACGAAGATGTTATTAAAGCCGTTATAACCGATTTTATACAGTTCGAAATCTATGACCCAAAAGACGTAGAAAATTACACCGAAAAGGAATATGAAAAGATATCTAAAAAGTGCAAAGGATCTTTTAGTTTAGATAGCGGAGACATTACACCTGAAGAGCATTTTCAAAATCTTTATAGGTTGTTATATTCTCACGATCAATTGTTACCAATAAGTGAAAGAGTAATTGTTCCTAGACTAGTGTATTTTATTAACCAACTTTCTAAACAGGCAGAAGAAATAACAACCGACAATATTAAGTTTAAAGCTTGGGCTACGTATCTATCTGTTGCATTAGGTAGTGAAAAGGAGGCAAATATAGACCTCTTTAGAAAGTATGTAATATTATATTATATTACAATTTTATTTGTAGCTAAGCTTCTTGGCTATAAAGCAAACAAAGATAGTATAATTAGTGGAGATATTTTCGTTGCAAAGGGTATACGCAATTTTGTAGATCAAGAAGATTTTTTCAATGTTCTGGATATCAAAAGCAAGGTATTAGATGAAATAGACAAAGAATTGAGCAACTATAATTTCCAAAAAATAAGTAGCAAAAGTGATATATTTAGACTCTTATACGAGGAATTAATTCCTCCTTCCAACAGGCATAGTCTAGGTGAATTTTATACTCCAGAATGGCTCGCTAAATACCTCGTTGACGAATTAGTGACAAGAGATAACTTGGTTTTAGATCCTGCTTGCGGTTCTGGTACTTTTTTGAGAGCAGCGATAAAAAAGAAAAAAGAGTTAGGAAGCGAAAATATAGAAAAGCAAATAATTGGTTTTGATATTAACCCTATAGCAGTAATTATTGCAAAAGCAAATATATTATTAGAATTCAGGAAAGGAGTTGAAATAATACCTGTATTTCTTGCTGATTCACTAATGCCTGATTTAAACATTAAGCAAAGGAAACTTCAAAACGATTCGATAATTATTAATTTTGAAGAGATAGTAGAAGGTTCGGGAACTTCGGAATTCTATTATAAGCCCAATGGAAAAGATTTAAGTCCACAAGAAATGTATGATTACATAAAGAGATTAATGAATTTAGCAGAAGAAAGGTCGAAAGGAATTGAGATAAAAGAAAAAATTGAAAGTGACATGCTCCCAAACCAAGAGTTAATAGAAAAATTATCTGATTTAATTAGTAAAGGTAAAAACCATTTATGGTCATTTATCTTACAGAATATTTATAATCCATATTATTATATAAATAAAGTTGATGTAGTAATCGGCAATCCACCGTGGCTTACTTATAAAGACGTAGAATCACCATCAAGACAACGTTTCTTAGACAATCTTTATCTAGAATATGGGTTAGGTAGTGGCAGCGAAAATAAGACACATCAAGACATGGCAGAATTTTTCATAGCAAGAGCAAAAGAGTATATAAGAAGAAATGACAAAGGCAAAATTAGCAATACAGGAAAAATTGGGTTTGTTCTTACTAGAGCAATCTTTGATGGTGCACAGTACGATGCTGTAAGAAGAGCAGCAGTTTCTGCTAACAAAGGACCAAATAATTCAAATAATCTACCAAGAATTACAAAAATATATGATATAACACAAAAAACTAACCCTTTTAGAAGGACATCTTGTATTGTAATATTTGATTTTAAGAATACCTCCAGCAAAATAGATGGATTCATAATCGATTCAGAAGAAAAGGTTAAAATAAATGAAGCACCAAAAGTAAATTTAATTCCAACAAAATTTTACATAAACATAACCAAAAACGGTTCTGGCATAGGGCTTTCGAAACTAAAAAACAATAATGCAAATTCAATTTATAAAGATGAATTTAAGCAGGGAGCCACAATCGTCCCAAGACCATACTATTTTGTTGAAATAGAAGGAAATGAGAAGTACGGCTTTGTGGTCTCGTGTGCACCAGAATATGACAGTAGAGCTGGCAAACGTAAACGCAAAAAAGATTGGTACAATTTTCCAAAAGATACTGTAGTAGAAAAACATTTGATATATGATGTAGTAACAGGAGACACAATTGACAAATATAAATGCTCTACAAAAAAAGCAGTCTTGCCCATAATTAATGGTAACTTCATATTTAGAGAAATAAAAGAAGGAAATCACTATAATATAAGATTAGTAGATAATATAGATTCAATAATATTTAAATTAGTAAAAAACAAAGCTCAAGAAGAAAGTATAAAAGAGAGCATAAAAGGACTACTTGAACACTTGTCTAAAAAACCTTACCAGAATTTCGAAAACAATTGGGAAGAAATAAGGGGCACAAAATTTGATCTGGAATCACCCAAACAGTCTCAAAAGATGGGAATGCTTGATTGGTTAAATTTTAGTAATAAATTATTAAGTCAATTAACTAGAAAAGGTAAATACACGGTCGTTTATAATATGAGTGGCAAAAAAGTGAAATGCTGCGTATTAAAAGAAGAAAAAAGAAAGAATCCTGTAATTATTGATTATGAATGTTATTATTATAAGACAAATAATAAATTAGAAGCGTATTATTTGGAAGGAATCTTAAATAGTGATACTTTACTTAAAAAATTCTTAGAAAGCGGATTAAAGAATGAAAGACACATCACAAAAAAGATTTTCGAACTTAGGATACCTAGGTTTGATAGCAACAATATAAAGCATAGAGAAATTGCAGAATGTGCAGAAAGAATAAATAAAAAATTTAATAAAGAGGATTTAGATAGAATAGAAAAATTAGTTAATGAAATTATATAATTTTACATTTTTGATACTGACATTCTAAGCCTGAAAATCTGAGCGGCTGATCTGTAAAAAGAGCGCCTATCGATTGGTCAATTAGAAACGACTAATGTCGAAAATTAAATAGAAAGAAATTGCATGAATATGGAATTGATAAAATAACACCCAAGATACTTTATTATATAATTTAAAGGGCTGCGAAATTTACTTGCTTTCATTACTAAAGAAACCATTGCAAAGCTTGCTAATGCTTCCTTCTTCCAATTTCAGTATTTCGATATGCAGCTGCATTGCTTGGCTTAATTTTTTATTGCTCGTTAATCTGATACCTTTTGCAATCAATTCTCTAAAAGGCACATTGCAGTCGCTATATCTCTCTATCTTTACATGTATTTCATATTCACCATCGGGCCAGACTTCTGAATGATCTTCATAATAACTCGACGTTGCTCTATAAATTCCTACTACTGCTGAAACCGGATTTTTAACGTACACAATGATTAGATCTCCAGCCTTTGCTGGAATGAGATAATTAGAAGATCTACCACATATAACAACGTAAGCCATATAAATTCTAATCTCGTTCTATAATTTGCATAGTGGTCGCCAAAACCATTATGCATCCATAGGGATTTTATACTTTTGAAATAGTGCAACATAGGATTTGTTATTTAGTTATCGGACAAGACTATTTAAGGTCTTGAGGATAAAAATTTTTATATATATCACTGAAAGACCAAACAGAGACTTCTATTTTGTTCATTTTATCTTTATACTTATTACCCAATGCTTTCCTTATAATATCTTCGGCTTGTTGTTTGTCGTTTTCATTTAGTGGATCTACAACATAAATAAAATGAACCTTGTCATATGACTTTAAATCTTTCCCATTATTATATGTACGCAGGTTGTCAAGGTATCTTTCAAATGTGTAACTATACTTTTTTGTTCTATCTTTTATATTATTTATTAATTTCGTTCTTTTCAAGTTTTTTGTATCAAATATATATAGTAATTTTTCGTCTTCATCTTCAAGCAAGGCATCGGGCTGATTTGGTCCACCTAGTCTTTTGGCTTCTCCTTTTACTGAATTTATAAATGCGTAAAGGATCTTTTCCATGTATGTGCCCCTTCGTTTAACGTTTTTCTGAATTTCTGGATTTTTATTATAATCCTCGTAAATGGTGTAGAGAATTTTGGCCACCATAGATTTGCGCTTTATATCTATTTTATAGCTAGTTAACGCATTCTCTAAAGAATTTTTAGTATCACTTAGAAAAATTGGAGCTGGAATTAAAAACGGTGTCTCTTGCGTTTTCATCTCATTTATTATCTTGCTGTATTTTATATGGGCTCCATTGAGATCTACAACAATGAAAGGGTATAAATAAGAAGATCTTGCTTCAATAGCCAATTTATCTGGATCCACTTGGTCAAGTTCTCTTATCTTGTCACCTAGTTTATCTTTAAATTCTTTAAATTTATATCTATTTAGCAGCAATAAGTTTACATGTTGTCCGTTGTCTTGCTTAATTTTAAAAATGCAGCCTTCTTTTATGTGGTTTCCCATTATTTCGTTTTTATCATAAAACAAAAAACTTTCTGTATCTAGATTTAATGGTTTATTATCTAGAGTTTTACCTTGTGGCAGGTTTTGTTTTATCATTTCTTTTATTTTATCCAAATCTATAGAATATTTAATCCATTTTGAATCTTCTGATATCATACCTATATTTTTAATTTCTTTTATAAAATTTTCATCGCTCAATAAGTTTTTAATTATCTTACGCTTAACTAGAAGATATTCTATTTTGTCTCTTTTTGGAACCTTTAATCGAATGTGTGTATATTCTTTTATATTGTTATAAAAATTTTCAAACTTAGGACCTTTCCTTATAAATTGTGGATCAATTTTAAGATTACTGTTGCCATCACTATCACTTAGTTTCCCTACACTAAACTTAATTCTTAAGCTTTCTTTGTTATATGATATATCTTTATCTTCCAAAGTAAGGCTTTTTATTAGTAAAATATTAAAGGTTTTTAGGAACTCATCTAGCTTGTGATTGCTATCATCTACTATTATGTGCTTTTTTTCATAATCTACATATACAAAAGGTTCTGCAAAATTAGACAGCTCTATTTCTATACTATAAGGTGTTGGTATTTGCTTTAATTCCTCTAAAAATTTTTCTGCGGCCATAAATTTTTGGTTAACATCGACATATTTTCCATAATCTTGTTCAGCAAATTTCTTTAATAGCCTTTCGCTTCCATTAAAAAACCCTGTATTCTTGCCTTTTAAGAGATAACCAATACAGCTATTTTTCTTTGAAAGGTTGTCGATAGGTATGGTTGGGTCAGTTTCTGTAAGCTCTGTAGAACCTTCGACTTTACCTAAAGACTTACCACTGTTCCTTACTATTACAAAATATTCTCTATCTCCTAAAGATTTACGCCCAATTATATATTTATTTTCCTCTTTTGCAGAAGCTTCTGGCACATTATTGTCGAGCTCAAAGTTTTTAGGATTCTTAAGTTTTATCTTATAGGTATTTTCGTCCACATCTTCTAGCATTCCATTGTTTTTTAACTTTTCTTTAGCTGTACTAATTATTTTGTCATACCTCTCTTCCTCGTCCTTTTTCTCATTATCTCCCCCCATATTCACACCTTTTGCCCATTTAATTTTTCAAGCATAGGATAAATCTTCTCATAATAAAAGAATTTTACCATGCTATCGATATCGTTTTTATCTGCTAATACAACTAGCTTGCCTTCAAATTTCTTCTTGCTTGTCACTTCCTCAAATCTTCTAATCTCATAGCTTTTTAACTTCTCTGGCAATTCGCTTTCGTTGCTTAGCATTTTTCTCTTTAATTGGTCTTTTTCTAGATAAGGAAGAGAAATTATATGGTATAACTTCCCTGCCTGCTTATCTGCTATGGCCCAGGTATCACTCTTTCTCTTTAATTGCTCATGAAGTAAATTCGCCTTTTCGCTTGTTTCTGCAGTAATTATACAAGATGAACCGTTTTCTTCTTCAGTAGCGTTTAGCAGCCATTCTTTTCCATTATCATCTATAAGTTTGTAGGCGTACTTAGTTCCACTCTTGTTAGTTCGAGTGAACTTATCAAACCATTCTGCTTTTGTTTTACCAAGAAAGTTTATTTCCATAATCATAAACCTTATAAATTAATTTGAGAAGATCTTAAAGAAACTTAAGTTTTTTAATTAGATGCTTTGACAGTTCATGTAATTCTGGGCCTTTCTCATAATATTCTCTTGTAAAATATGCATCTACATCTTCAAATGTGATGTATCCTGGAGTTGTCTGTGGAAAGCTCGGTGAATTATTCTGCATTCCCCTGATTATAGCTGCTTTTATTATCTCACGTGTAATAGTATCTGCAAAAAATGTTATAAAATCTGGTCTACTCTTAAAATTCCTATTTGTCATATACATTTTAAACAATGGATGTTTATAATAAATAGTCAAAGTACCTGTTTCATCAAAATGTGCTATTTCCTTGGCTCGCTCATCAGGGGATAGTTCTATATGTTTCATAAATCCCCCTATAGAAGGTTCTTCTATTATCTTTATTTTTATTGTGCTTGTTTTGTTTCCATAAGTTGCAGTTATATAGGCCTCTGCACCAACTTCCCCTTCTGCTTTCACATCTATTTCTTCTATCAGTACATTTTTAATTAGTTTTTTATTTAGATTAGCGGTAGGAATTATTATTTTTCCTGGACAACTTATTGGACCTTCTGTTTCTAATTTTATTTCATTAATTTCTGAATTAATCAAATTTTTTATCAATGAAAGGGATACCTTTTTACTTCCGCCTTTTACTATGCTTGTTTTATTTGGGACAAAAGAAAATCCATTTTCAGGGTTATAGAGAGGATTTTCTACTACAATTACACCGCTTATAGATTCGTGATTTATCTCGTTAGTATTTGCTACTATTTCTGTTTCCAATCCGATTTTGTCTGAATGTATTTTAATTTGCTTTACAATAAAACCATCTGTATTAGATTTTTCGTCTTCAAGGCTTATTTTACTAGTGGATAGTTGTAGGTCCGGATCTTTAGATAGTATGTTTATCGAATGTAATTTAGATAAAATTTTAGAATTTATAACTAGATAGATTACTTTGTCTTCTGATTCTGGCAACGGTACATATTGTGGGTAAAGTTCAAAATTTTCTGGTCTAATTGGTATATAAGTTCCACCGCCACCCACATTTCCAGATACATCTTTACCATATATTTTATTGACTTTTCGAACAAATTCCTTTTCTTCAACACTATCCAACCCATATTCAGGTTCGACATTAATTTCTAATATTTCTTTTAAATATTTATCTATTGCTTCAAATAAGTTTTTATTAAACATATTTTCTGGTATTAGACCATGTCTTGCAGTATCAACAAGTGGTTTTTCTTCTCCGTTTCTAATTTTTTGTTCAAGACCGTCTAAGTCTAAATGAACCTCCCCAAATATTTTATACAATCTACTGTCATTTTTATAATTCCCTAATATCAAATCTAAAACTGTATACTTACCACTATAGACTAGCAATCCAGCAGATCCAAAAGGTTTACTTAGTGGCCCCAGACTTTCTTTAGCTTCATTTATTTTTATTTGTGCTGAATAGGTCTTGCCTTCATATTCTATTTCAAAAGAATCATCTACAAGAACCTTAGAAATTTTAGGTTCTGGATACTTTAATAATATAGGCCTTGATTGATTGCTTTTACGATCTATAATATATATTTTAAAATCTTCACATTGCAACAATTTTCTTAATAAATAATGTTTTTCTAATTTGCTTTTTATTGTTTCAAATTTTTTATCTAGGAAGAATTTTGGAAGGAACCCACTAACAATTGTGCCATTCCCTTTTAGTTTATATTTCTCACGCTCATTTTTAGAGATGATCCATTCTCTTTCTCCGGCTTTGTACCCCAGAAATATGGTATCAAAATTTTTATCTTTCGAAGCTATAGTTACTTTATCGTTTTTTACAGTTATGATTCTATTATTTTCTAATGACATCAATACATCCTTTAAACCTACGCCCTTTTCGCTGCTTGTATTGGCATTTTCAGTTTTTGCACTAGGTGGTGCACCATATTCTAACGCTCGTTCTAAATCATCTGAACTCATCCCTTCTGCATTGTCCCTTACTTCGATATAGGGCATAAACCCTTTAAATCTAGTGTCTATTTCCACAAAAATTTCAAATGGTGGAGATATTGTTGCCCCTAGACGCATATAGCTGTCTGCTGCATTTTTAATAAGTTCAATAATCAGCTTATATGGATCTGAACCAAAATTATCCTGAACTGTTTTTTCAAAAAACTTAGGATGTACTTTTCCTTGCTCTTTGTCAACCTCTTTAAGATCATCTTTATCCATATTTTCCACCCATTTTTTGTTCTAAAAATTTTAAAAAGTCTAAAATATCTGTATCGTTCAGCCTTATTGCGTATTCGGTATACCTTCTAAGCGCTTCTTTAAACTTGTGCTCTGGATCGGTTTCTACCCTCAAGGCTTTTAGTATTTCCCATTCAGAAATTTCGTCTTTTGCATTAGATTTATATTTTTCATACGCAGTGGTTTTCTTTAACATCTCGATAAACGTCAATTCTTTAGTTTTTGTTATCCGCCTATATACTTTATTTAGTTTAATTTCACCAGAAAGTATTTTTTTAACTTCTTCGATGTAATATTTTCCTTTATTACTAAGTGAAAACCCACTTTGAACACTTCCAACTAATAAGCCTTTAGTTTTTGTATCATGCAACCACACGGTATAATATACTGTAAAACCATCTGGGTATTCTGGAAATCCAAGTAATGAAAATGATTTAGGAAACAATTTGAAAGCAGCAACAGTAATTTTTTGCAATGTGGGTTCTATTCCTTTTGATTCTAAGTACCATACAACATACAATAATAATCTATCTTTATCTATATTTTCATAACTATTTTCGAACTCTTTAAATTCGCGAATTAAATCTTCGTCTGATTTTATATTATGCATTGTCGCACCCTCTATAATGAAAACTTTGTTTTTGGTTTATTAAAAAGCATCTTTATTCGCTTAACTTCCTTTTCAATTGTAGTAAATATTTTCTCTACATCTTCATCCGAATACGCATATATGTTTGTATTAGCACAATTGCCGAGCAATCTAAGATCATTTAATAATCTTGAGGTACGCGCACTAGCTATCCTCTTAAATTTTTCTTCTTTGGTCTCATTTTTAACAGAAATTTTAGACATCTTTTTCACCACTATATACTATTTATTATTAATTAAAATGATAAAATATTTAAATATATCGTTTTTTAATAGCATTTATATGTTAAATATATTGTAATTTGATGGAAAAAGGATCAGCTTTTACGTTAAAAACTTCTCTGAGCTACGAAGTAGCCGGCCGACGCTGGGTACAATAATTTATACTTCGCTTAGTTTGTATATTCGTATACTTTTTCTGCATTTTTAATTCACAACCCTTTTCTTTCTTTCCCACCTATTAGCTACTGGTGGTGATATGCCAGAGAAGAATGCTACGCTTGTTGTGAAGCTGCACAAGTGCCATATTTTTGAAAAAGCCCCTTCTTCTATAAGCGATGTTACCAAGGAAACGCTGCATGAAGAAGAGCTTGCTGAGAGAGCACAGGGAAACGAAAAATTCAAGCTTAAGAAGCTCAATGTTGATGGCTTCGATGCTGAGCTATACTTTGATGTAAAAGACATGCAAAATCTTAAGCTT
>Ga0208548_100759_pt1 | contig 11524 bp, 9 predicted proteins | sample ECH_Chost_MetaG_FD_187133 | JGI IMG/M metagenome (GOLD analysis project Ga0208548, IMG submission 187133) | Hot spring microbial mat communities from Yellowstone National Park, Wyoming, USA - ECH_C host_MetaG (SPAdes) (version 2) | ecosystem: Environmental > Aquatic > Thermal springs > Hot... | reverse complement strand
TTTCTCTTATTTCTTCCATTACCTTCATGGTATTACTCTCCCTTATGGTATTACCCCTTCCGGGGTTATTTTTACTTTTTGTCATTATTTTTCACCTTTTGCTACCACAACTATAACTGGTAGCCCCAATCACCATTTATTACCGCCTCGCACACCTCCCTCGCCCTCCTCGGTCCTTCCGCGTTTATTCCCTCGGCTATTTCCTCGTAGAGTGTGTTTACGGCTTCTGCGCCTTCGTGTTTGTCGAGTTTAGAATCATCTCTGCATAGTTAATGTCCATGTTGGTGTCTATCGAAGAGTCATTGAGCAAGTCACGCACAAGGCACATGAACACAAACCAAAAACACCATCCCTACCGTCGCCCAACAACCCATCAAGGTACTCAACACACTCAGCACATAATCACCGCCTTCTCTCCTAACAAGACCCATCCTAACGAATAGCTCCGCAGAACGCCTAACCACACCCAAGTCAGGCATTAAGAAGTAGAATGCTGGGTAATATTTATAAGAAACATGGCGTTACTTAGTATAGTATGAGTGCTCAAATTGATTTGGATAAGTTGGTTAATGGTGTTGTTACTAGATTGGAGGGGCGTTTGGGTAAGCGTTCCGGCATTTTCATCCTGGCATCACCTGGTTGTTCTAGGGGTCGTTTGGTCACTGTGTTGCTTAGGCGTGGATTGGTTGATGTGGTCTACGCTTACGGTGGGTTTGGGAGTAAGGTTGGTGATGACGTTAGGGGTAGGGTTAATGAGTTCGGCAGCATTGATGAACTCGCTGGTAAATTAGGCAGTGTCAATGGGCGTGTCGCCGTTGTTGCTAGAAGCACCACGGATGCCATTAGGTTGAGGAATAAGCTGGGCAACGCCGAGGTAATCTACCTACCCAAGTACTACGAGGATGCTGCCAAGGAGGTGCTTAGTGGGGGTGCCCCTGGAGTTGCTCGGGTTAGGCATGAGGGGCTTGGTGAGGGAATTTCACCAAGCATGTTGAGGGAGGACTTGCCCAGCGATGTTGTTGAGTCAATCCGCAAACTAAGCCCTGGTAAGGGTGATTTGAAGGATGTAATCAAGGACTTCCTGAAGAAGGCACCAAAGGATGTTGCTAACCAGATAGTGATCACTGGTTTGTCATTCCTACTTGGGGTTGGTGCTCCTGTTAGCCTAGCTGGTTCGTTAGTGGGCAGGTTCGTTGAGATCGTGGTGGATAGGTGGAGGAAGAATAGGGATGAGGTGATTGGGGGTTTTGTTATGCTTGTGGGTGTGGCTAGGGAGGTTAGGAAATACCTAGGTAAAGAGCAGTTCGAGGCCGTTTTTGATGAGGTTGCCTACGAGTGGGGGTTGAACATTGAGGAGTTCACAAACACCATAACAAACATAGCCAACATCGCCGAAAGAAAACAATTAACCGAAGAAGACATAAAGAAAATAATCAACGATAAACTGGAGAACATTAAGAAGGAGTTGGACGAGGTAAAGACCAAAGTGGAGGGCTTGTTGGTTGGTGCAAAGGTCTTCTACACATACGATGTCGAGAACGGCTTACTCTACGGCAACTTCATGGTTAAGGGTGGGGTTCCGAGGATTAAGACCCTGCTAGGCACCGCTAAAAATGAGCTAGTGACCGACCTTGTCGATGCTGGTAAGTTCCGTGAGGTTGCCGAGGGCGTTCTTAACAAGTTGGTTAAGGACGGTAGGGTCGTGCTTATTGGTCCTAGGGGGATTGGTAAGTCGACGTTAGCCACGTACGTGACTTGGAGATCACTCCTCGGTGGTTTGGGTAATGTGGTCCTTGATAAGCCTATGGATGCAGCGATACACATCGAATCGCTTAGGCCCGGAGACGCAGTAAAGCTAAACAATCTGGTTGAGGCCACTGGTAGGAGGTTTGTAGTGATTTACGACCCATCACCAATCGAAGCCTATTACAAGCCTGAGACCATGCAAAGGGCGAGGTATGATATTAAGGGCATAAGGGAAACGCTGAAGGAACTAATGGAGGTTGGGAATACGTGGGTTGTCATAATCCTCCCGAGGGAGCTTTATGATGAGGTTTCGAAGAGTGAGGAGTTAAGGAGTATTCTGGATGAGATTAGAAGTTACATAATCAATGTGGACCTTAAGAATGAGGAGTTCCTCAGAGAGGTCATCAAAAAGTACTCCGGGTGTGATGACGTGAGTGACGACTTGGTTAGGAGGGTCATGAACTTCGACTCCTACACCCTTGTTGCTAAGTACGCCGGCATCTGGCTTCGTGAGAGAGGGTGCAAGGTTGAGGATGTCGATAAGGCGTTGAGGGAGAGTGGTGAGCCCAAGCTATTCTTCGCAAACTACATGTGGAGCACGGTGCTCGGGGGAAATGAGGACTTGGCTAAGAAGGTTTCTGTACCATTAATCCTCCACGCATCCTTCGGACCAATACCCGAGGGGTTCACGTACATAACGAAGGCTGTGAATGAGGGTGGGGTTTGGAAACTCATTGATAGGGATAGGCTAGCTAAGTCGAAGTTGGAGGACTTGAGGGAGGCTGATCTAGAGCCAATAGCCAAGTGGCTCTCTACATTGCATGAGGACTTGATCGAGGAGACACTTAAGGAGTTGGTTGGGTTGCGTGGTGAGGAGGCGATGAAGCACTACATCGACCATGGATTTAAGGATTTCATTAAGGCTTTGGATTGGGGCTATGAGGAGGCGTTAGAGGAGGGCAGGAAAATCCTAGAACCATTGTTTGGCAAGATTGCACCTGGAGAATCATCAGTAGAGGAATTTATGAAGAATTTGACAGAGGAATTAGAACAATTAATAGAGAATAAGGATGAGCTAAAGGAGGTTGTGGAGCAGAATCGAATGTTCTTAGTGGCAATTTATCAACAACTTTTGACGGCAATGAAGGCGCTATCTGAGGAAACTAAGGCTGAGTCTAACCCATTACTTAACCTAGGAATGAACTTATCAGTATTTGTCTTTACGAGATCGATGATTGCCTTAAAACCACTCACGAACTGCTGGAAGAGGGCCGCATTAATAATCGGGCATGCCTTAACTGGACATCCTATAGTGCCTAGGCCCGAGGACTTACCTGAGAGCTCGAGGAGAGATGTTGCTGAGTCCCTTGGTGATGCTTTAAGGGAATGCGATGTTGATTATTACATACTCGTTGGTAACAAAATATCGCCATTAATAACAATGAGTCTAGCTTATACACTTGCCTTTGCCTGGGCATTCATCGATAGGTACAATAAGGCTATTGGTGAGGTGAATAGGATCCTTAACATCGCCAGGGGTAGGGGCGGTGTTTATGAGGCTGAGATTTTTTATGGTCTTGGGTTAGCCTCAATAATCGCCAACGCGGCTGGGTTAGGCAAGGTCGTCAAGCCCAGCGATGCCGACACCGCATTACACATAGCATCATTCACTATACAACGTGTTGCATCACCAGACCTCATTAAGTCAGTGCTAGGTGCCTTAGAGCCATTGTATGGTAAGGCACCACATAGGTACCTCAAACTACTAGCCCTCGCATCGATTATGGAGAACCTCGACCCTATCACAGTTAGGTACATATTTGATAAGCTGAATGAGATTTTAGACAAATACGGTGATGTGGTTAGGGGGTATGCCTGGTCCCTCGTAAATGCTATAAGTGCCTACGCCCACCTGCTTAGGAGATACTTTTATCATTTCAATAGTGAGGAAGTTGGGTATATGGTTGGTAGGGTTGTTGATTTGCTCAATGAGTTGGGTAGGTTCAAGTCCAGCCTGGGCCTCATTGCTTGGACGGAGGCGTTAGACCCAGCGTTAAGCCTTGAGGATGTGAGGAGGCTTATGGAGGAGAAACTAGGCATTGATGTGGTTGGTAAGGCTAGTGAGGTCCTTAAGGAACTAAACGATATGAGAGAGAGGGTTCAGGAGTTAATGAGAGATGAGGAATTCATGAGCTACATCGAATCCTGGTCCGTAAAGGCTAATGAGAAGGCAGTTAAGATAGGAATCCTTGAGGCAGCATCGCTTCTCAAGTACGCATTGGCGATTTATAGGCTTGAGAATAATGAGCTTGATGAGGCGAGGGACCTATTTAACAAGGCAGCTGAGGAGTATAGGGAAATCGGTGAGTATGAAAACTACCTAGTTTTACGTGATTGGGCATTGCGTGTTGAGGCGATTAAGGGCTCATTAGTTGGTGAAAAGTTGGTTAATGAGTTTAGGCAATTGTACGAGGAGACCTTTAGTAAAGAGCATTTCAAGCCCACGGCTAAGTACCTCAGTAATGCATCGCGTACACTTGGTAATTACCTCGTGTCCCTGGCCCTAACGGGTGATCACGAAACGATAAACAAGTTGCTTGAGGAGCATTTGTGGGTGCTGAACGCCAATAAGCAAGTCTCGGTCCTGACTAGGCTTATGCTCAACGCCCTACTCGGTCCTAGGGGTGGGTTAAGCGGTGAGCTTAAGGGTAAGCTTAGCGTCAACCCTGAGGAGTTGATTGATGGCTTTGGATCTCATATGTATAGTAAGTCTCTGCCTGCGTTAAGGGTTGCCCTTAATATTGCGAAGCCTGAGGATGGAATTAAGTTGTGTGAAGAGTTTAACGATGAAGTTTGCATAGATTCCGTCTTGGCAGTTAAGGGAAACAGTGTTGCTGTTAAACAGTTAAGAGAAAGGGTAATTAATGCTTTTAATGCTTTTAACAATTCGCTTAAGGGATTTGGTTTTGACGTTGAGTCGTTGATTAATAAGTTTAGGGGGATGGTGAGCGGGCTTGATGACAGGTCCCTAGTCCAACTAATCGCCCCCTCAACCTCAATGGCTCGGTTAGCCCTAATGCTCCACGCATTAATTAGTGGTAATAAGGAACTAGCCAAGGCACTTGCACTCGATGGAGCTATTTCTTCTACCAGTGAGTTGCTCGGGAGGTTGTTCCTTGAGGTCTATAAGGAGTGTTGTGACTTAGGTAAGGATGAGTTTAGGCTTGCCATAGCCAGGCTCTTCTTCTTCCACACTTAGCCTTGGGGAGTCAGTCTCGGAGTTCCGGTCTGTTCTCATTGTCTAGTTGGCATGGCTTGTGTAATCGGGGTTGTAGTCAGGGTGATGAATTGATGCGTAGATGATGAGCGCTAATGCATAAATCCTAATGCAGTTATTGCCTTACCAGCGCGGTTGTGGTTAGGGCTGGGTTAACCAATGTGAGGTTGAGCATCTACCAGTGACCATGATTAGGGTGACGAGAGACGCTTGGCGTGGTCAAACCCTGCAGGTAATCCCTCTCAGCAGTTGCTTAGATTGTTTGGGCCGTAATGCTTAAAGGGTTTGTTTTGGTGGTGTTCGTTGAAGTACGTGATCATTGGCGTTGTGGTTTTCGCCACCACTGGGTTTTACTACTACCGACACCGGGTGCCTGTGCAGTACGTGGGTTCACCCAGCGGTTATGAGGCATTTGTACCAAATGGTCAAACAATAAATTATAATGGACATACAGATCCTGTGGTGATTTAATACTAAGTAATGGAACTACGATACAAAATGTGGTATGGAATGGGCAATATTCAAATACAATAATTCAAAATCATAACCAAATAGTTCAATTGAATGATGAATGGGTAGGAAAACCGACCCGGTGAATAATCAACAATGTGTGACTTTTCAAGATCGTGATCAAGGGTCAAGTACTAATTGAGAATGTAACAATAAATGGACAGACGTATTACGTGATAGATGCGGATAGAATAAACCCAGCGGACATCGCGGGATCATACTGGAGATGGGAAAACAACTTCGTAACAGCAATAAACATACAAGGAACATACGCAGCAGTACTACCAGGGAACTCACCAGTATTTACCTGGGAAAACCTAACAGTAGCATATGAAACGTACAGGAACGGTATTAGGGGTCTCGATTGGGGAATTGTATTAGTGGAACCCAATGGAACTATAATTCCATACGGTAGTGGTGGTATTTCTGGTTTAGCTCTCTTTAACTTTTCCGTTCCACAGCAATCATATAACCTTTCCAGCTAATTTTTTAGCAATATTTTTTAAGATACATTCACAACATAAGGTACCCCGTAGGTTACTATAACCCAATCTAAATACATAAATCCTGACCCTCCGCCAGAACTTGCTGAGACAAACAAATAAGGTGTTCCTACATATACACTTGCATCATTTTGAAGTAATTTATATAAAAACGTTGTGAAGGAGTATTATATTCTTCCTTATATCAAAAGTTCCAGGTACGAAGTTACTATTTACATCACTATAAGTAAATTTATTATAATTATTCAAAGCTTTTTGATAATTTAGATTATAGCCCGAGGTTTCTTGATTAAACGCCGTATTATATGCGTTTATGTATGATTGTGCGAATATTGGTTCTCCAGTTATTGTAGATGCTGGTGGGTTTGGTGGTATTGCATATGCACTAAATGGAGAACATCCAAATAACCAACAATTAGAGTCCCAAATATATTGTTCTAAAGCGAGTGAATAATTGCATATGTTTTCATTCATTAAGAAGAATATATTCATATTATTATCTTCTGCCTGGAACCAATTATACAACCAAAATACTCCATATTGATAATAATTTGATTGTGTTGTTGATCTGGTGGCATAAAAGCAAAATAATTTAATCCTTCATGTGGTGCTTAAAACCGCAAAAATTCAACAACAAATCCTCGGTGCAAACCTCAAGTTAAGCTTCTCGTGCCTAGGGCTCCAGTAGCGAGCAATTAATATGCAGAACTCGCTTGGTGGTGCTTTGCTGTGTAGTGTGTTCGCAACGCTCTCCGGCATGCTCATCCGCGTGTGAATGGCTCGTGGAGCTCGAGATCTGCGGGGTTAATACTGCCTTCGGTGTTTTCGATGAGAACATTGATCAAGATAAAAGGAATCAAGTGTTTCTTAAGGGGCAAGATAATGATGATGAATGAATAAATAAGTAATGAATAAAATTCTCAGCTCATGTTTTTGCTTTTGTCTACTTACTGGATGCGTAGAAAGAGATTTTCCTCCTCTTGAGCTTCTTACAAGTTCTAAATAAATAGGCCTCAAGACGTTTGCTATCGAAAAGACCTTTCATGATTATTAAATTTCATTCATATATTGTAATATTAAGTTATTAATACTGAAGCTAAACTAACTTATTAATCTTTATCTTATATGGCAGTAAGTGACCTCCTTTTTGTCGTGATAAATTATATTTATAGAGATAATAACGAGAAAAATATCGTGGATAAAAGCGCGTAAGAACTTTCGTATTATGAATTATACAATATAAATATCAGATTCAATCAACTATTATTATGACTAATGAAGCTGGATGGGATGAGCAGGTATTTTTACCAATAACAAAATCTATTCCTTCTGTTAATAATAATCAAATAATAATTGGAAGTAGTGTTTCAATAGAATATAATCAGAATGGACAACACGTCAGTCAAATCGATGATAAGGGGCTTCATAATATCTTAGTACTTACAGGTTATGCAATAGATGAAAGTACCGGCGAACTAGTACCTACTTTTGATCCTTGTGATTACGTAAAAGGAATTTTGATAAGTGGTAAAATTTTAGAAGGTAACCCTTTTAAGATTATTAAGATTATCGGCATTCCTTCAAACAAATTATATATAATTCGCAAGAAGGACGTGCATGGAAATATAAATTTTAGTCTTCCAATAAAAATTAATCAACTGAGTGCGGGGACCTATCAAGTAGATCTAGGAAATAAAGTCACATCGTTTGAAAGTTTAAACGGTGATGAAGCTACGAAAATTGTTAACGATGTTTTAGCGAAAATCTATAAGTTAAGTGAGCAGCAAAAGAATAAGCTTTATAGGGATGTAGAAGAAATATTCAACTACTATTCAATAAAAAGTTTAAAATCGAATCCCTAAGATATATTGCTAAGTGATTATAATGACTTATTACACTTTTGTTAAACCTTTTTTTATTAAGGCAGTAACTCACTTGCATGTAGGTTCTGGAACATCTATAGAAGAGGAAGTAGATTTACCTTTTCAAAGAGATGAGTTAAACTATCCCACAATATTTGCATCTAGTCTTAAGGGTGCAATAAAATCGTTCCTACTAAAGGAATATAGTAATGCAAGAGAAATAATTTACAAGGTTTTAGGTTATGACGAAAATACTGACGAAGCCTCTCTAGGATCTTTTTTGGATGCAGTTCTTTTTGCTATTCCTGCCAGAAGTATAGGCGTTAACGGTCTCGATGAAGCATGGGTTTATGTTACCACGTATGAACTTCTCAGGAAGGTAGAATCACTTCTAGAATCGATGAACACTTTATCCGCTACACAATTTACCTCTCTTCTGGGCGCTATTAATGACATTCTCCAGGGGAGTAAAAATTTAATAATTTCTGATAATGCGGCTAGTGTGATCTTAAACGAGGACTTTTACGTAGAATTGAGTAATATTCAAAACGAGTATATTCAGTCTCTTTTAGGAGATATGCTAATTGAGAATTCAACGTATAACCAGAGTAGCCAAAATTCTCAGTCTCAAGTAAACCGCTTAGTAAAGCCTTTAATAGTCCTTAAGGATTCAATAGGTAGGGAAGTGATTAATAGGTCATTAATAAGAGTGAGAAGGATAAAAATTAAGAGAAGTAGTAAAACCGTGGAAGAAGGTGGTTTATGGTCTGAAGAATATGTTCCAGTGAACTCATTGTTCTTTTCCTCTTTTTTAGCTAGAGGAAGTAAGGATACCGCATATTTTGCTGACTGTATTTTAAGGAAAACAAGATACTTAATTTTAGGAGGTAAGGAAACTATAGGTAAAGGAATTGTTGAATTGAGGTGGTTAAATGACTGAAGTACAAGAGGAGAAAGATTATAAACTAGCTATTGAGGCATTTAACATAGTCTATAATGCTCTAGATAAGAAGGCTAGAGAAGGATTTAGAAGTAGGGCAAGGGATATGGTGGAGGAGATATATACTTCTGGATTCGTTCCTACGTTCTTTTACATCATTTCAAAGGCAGGACTTGAAGATAGGGATAAGATGGATTCGTTTATTACTTTAATATGTTCTACCATTAATGGTAGAGCGCTTGGAAAAATAAGAGGCCAAGAAGATGCATCATATGCTGCATATCTCTTTGTAATACTGTTTTATTTAATTAAGGAAAATATATTAGGAAATGAACTATTTAAAAATCTTAGAAGCGAGAATTTTCAAATCGAGCTTATTAATGAACTTTATGAGAAGGCGCCTATTATTTCTGCTAGACTGAGGACGTATTTAGTTGCAATAAAGAGATTAACGGAAGCGTTAATAGAGGCGAGATAAAGAATGGAGAAATTATTACTCTCATTAAAGTTAAGAGCATTATATCCTCTCGTAGGAGGTTATAATAGGCATAGTATAAACGAATTTTATGAAGAGAACGTTAGGCCTACTGAAATTAAGGGTTTATGGAGGTGGTGGAATAGGGTTTTATTCAATACAGTAAGTTATGTGAAAGAAGGTAAGCTTTACACTTACGACTCTATAGATAGGTTATTTGAAGACGTTTTTGGAAGTGAGAACAAGAAGTCTGCAGTGAGGTTAGAGGTAATAACTGAAGGATGTAATAATAGATTTGAAATAGAGTTAGATAAGAAAGTAGAATGCTCTACTGTAAATTGTTTAAGGAAAAAGAGTTGTAAAAGGACGACTTTTGATATAAGCGGTAACGAATTAGTTATCAAAGAAAGAAGAAAAATCTGTAATAGAATTCCTTTAGCGTATAAGTCTAATTTAAACGTAAACGAAATTGAGAGTCTAGTTAATAATAATAAGTTACTCACCTTCGAATTATTAGGTTTTAAGAGAGTTAATGTAGACATCGCTAAGTCCTTTAACGAGGAGACGATTAAGGAAATATTGGATAATCTAGTTACAGATTACTTAGAATACTTTAATATTAAGCAAGAAGTTACATTCACTCTTAATATTTATCTAGATAAGAGTCGTGAGCATAAGCAAAATTTTGAAAGCAAGCTTAAGTTTGCGTTATATAGTTTATTAGTTTTTATACTATTAGGAGGGATCGGAAGGAAAACCAGTAGGGGATTTGGTAGTTTATCAATAGTAGATGTTAAGTGTTATGATGATAGCATATGCAAAAAGATAGAAGATTTGGCTAAGAATTTTCTTACTATTTCTAGTGGAAACGAATTGAAAAGTAAAATAGAGTCCATTTTAGATTGTATTAAAAACTCATGTTCTGATATATTATACGTTGGAAATATCCTATCAGAAATAGATCCTAAGAAAAATGTTGTATATTTTATAAATAGTGACTTATTTGAGGTCAGGGAGATAAACGATAAAGAGAAAGTATTAGCTAATATTTATAAAGCTGTTTCATCAGAAGGTTGTTGTATCGAATCTATTATTACAGATAAAGATGTAAGAAAATCGTTCCTAATAGCTTTTGGAGGATATAGGAAAGTCGAAAAAGATATAAGAGTTATCAAAAACTATCTTTGCGAAACTTATGAGACTGTTCCATCATTTAATATAGTAGATTTTCCACTTAGTGAAGACTCATTCATGAGCGATTACATACTTCGACATAAGCATAGGAACTCATTACTAAGGTTTAAATTAATTAGCGATAACTCAAACAATTCTTATCTTATAAGTTATATTCTTTACTCATCTTACTTCAAGAAAATTGATATTAATTGTGTTAGATGCATATTAGAAAAATTAACCTATTGTGTGATCTAAAATGACAATCGATTTTTTAGTTAATATTTTAGAATTAATTAAAGAAAAACAATGTAATATTAACCTATTCTCGGCATTAAGTTTAACAAGCATAGTATATAATAACTTTGGAGAATTTCTCTCAAATAACCAGTCCTATAGTGCTAATAACCCACTATTAAAGTATCACATTATAATCCTAAATGATAAAAATAAAACTAAGGACGTAGAAGAGAAGAAAAGCCTATTTAAGAGGGAAGTAGCTGAACTTGTCTCAAGGAACTTTAAATTAGACGGCGAAAAAGTAAAGAAATATTTTGATAATCTCAAAGAAATACTAAAGTCGTTAAAATACACGATAGTAGACGTTGAAATAACTACTAGGACGAGGGCTTTAATAGGAGTTTCAACTTCTTTAGGTAGGCTGATTTTTGACTCGGGGATTTCTTTCGATCCATACATGAACTTGCCTTACATACCTGCATCTGAAATTAAAGGTATTGTGAGAAGTTATATTGAGGATAAACTAGGCGAGCAAGATGCTGAGAAAATTTTCGGTAATGAGGAAATGGAAGGTAATGTAAACTTTACAGATGCCTATCCTACTAGGCCTGAGAATTTCTTGTTTGTACCAGACGTAATTACACCTCACTATAATAAGAAGAAGTCTGAGGCTGATGCTGAGCCTAAGCCGGCTATTCATTTAACAATTGCCCCCAAAGTGACTTTTCGCTTTTTAATTTACTACAAGCGGGAAGATGTTGGAAAACCCATATGTGATTCCTTACCTCTGGTGATTAT
>Ga0208548_100757_pt1 | contig 11528 bp, 5 predicted proteins | sample ECH_Chost_MetaG_FD_187133 | JGI IMG/M metagenome (GOLD analysis project Ga0208548, IMG submission 187133) | Hot spring microbial mat communities from Yellowstone National Park, Wyoming, USA - ECH_C host_MetaG (SPAdes) (version 2) | ecosystem: Environmental > Aquatic > Thermal springs > Hot... | reverse complement strand
CTAGAATTAGATAAAAGCAGATTTTTATACCCTTTATTAATTCCCTTTAATGCTCCGGTGGTGTAGCCCGGCCAAGCATATGGGACTCTCAATCCCACGACACGGGTTCAAATCCCGTCCGGAGCACTCGCTTTTCAAATTAAGGTTCCCTCGGTTTATAAAGGAGGTGCTTATCATAAAGCATGAACGACCTATACGCGACCGAAAAAAGGGTAAAAGCCTTGTTCAAATCGTTCGACAAGTTAGAAAAGAAAGGGGACGCTAAAAAGATCCGTGAATTCGTGAAAGTTTAAGAAGCACAGGGTTTGAGTAAGAAAAGGGTCTATTAGTATGCCTCACACTTAAAGCTCGTTTCAAAGCACGGGAAAATTCCATTCATGAACGCAACATCGAAGGATATCGAAGACTTTTTCGTTTGGATGCTTTCTCAAAAATATTCTAGCAATACAATAAACGACACGATCGCGGTTTTGAAGCAGGTCACCTGCTTGCATTCGACGGGAACATGAACTACGGATTTTCAAAAGTTGTAAAGCCCTTATATGATTAAAGTGTAGGAGAAATAGACGTTGGTTATCCAAAGGATATAGCTCAGGATAAAGGCAATGAAAAGAATTCTAACTTCTGGAACTATTCATCAATAATAAACCGCATCAAGGACGTTGCACAAGAATACGGAATAAAGGTCAAGCTTGTTAATGAAGCGAATACATCCAAAACGTGTTCCCAGTGTGGGGAAACTCATGAAAACGGGAGGATAGCGAGAAGCTTGTTTTAGTGTCCTCACACGGGAAAGGTAATAAATACGGATTTGAATAGAGCAATAAACATTCTACATATCCACGAGTCTGTTAAGGATAGGGGTAAGTGGCTGAAGGTACAGCCCGTGGTCTACCGCTGGACGAACGAAGCGGGGTGGGTAACCACTAGCAATGAAGCCATGAGAATGAAAGCAGTAAACCACGGACCTATGATCAGCCTTGAAGGAACCACATTTCCTTTAGGGCTGTGAGGATGTCAGCCCATCTAATTGTTAAAAAAGCGTTATCATTTGAGTGCATCTTGCTTTATAAATCTGGGATTGCACTCGGCCATGCTCATGGCCCTTTTATATCCTACCAAGCCCATTATCACAACAACTGTAGTTACAAGGAAGAAGCCTTAATCCCAGGTCATGAAGGTTATGGACATATATCGGGGTCACTATGACCAAATTCAGTAACAGAGGTGCATAAAGTATTGCTGCTCCACTTGCAATAAAAGCTATACCACCACATTCAAGCACATATTTGCTGATGGTTTTCCAACAAAAGCTATGCCCTGCAGGTTCAATCTTTTTTTTTTTGAAGAGCTAAGTCATTTGCCAAAGGCTGTGGTGGTCATAAAAATACCTGCCAGGGCAAAGTAGCTTATCTCAGAGAGGATGGTACTTTGAGATGTGAATCCACTCGAAAATACAATGCCTGTCTTTGCTCCACCCTTTGTGGTAAATGTTACAACGGAGTATGAGAATGTGATAGGCCAACTAGCCCCACAACCGGTTTCATCGATCTTGAGCAGATGGAGGATTTCACAGCGAGGCGGCTAATCGTTATCCACGTCAATCCCGAGCTGCCTTAATGCTTCCTTTATCTTATTCTTATAATCCTCCTCCGAAATAGATCCTTCACTTGCGTCTATCTTGACCTTTAGATTCTTAAATTTGCTCTGGAGGAAATTCATAATGCCCATTATATCGCTAACCTTGCCAAGTGGGACATCGAATTCGAGAGTCAGATGATCCCTCCCCTTGATAATCGACTCCATGATAGGCCCGCTCTCGACGCCTTCATGCTCGCCTGTCTTCGATAACGGCTGTGGCGCCCCACCTATGGCTTCTTCTTGAGCTGCTTCTTTTTGGGCTTCACAGATCGCGCTTTTGATTATCACTTCGTTCTCGTCAAACGTGAGATTCGCATCGGTCTTGAAGTACTTACAATTAACTGATTTTCCATCTTCCTCGAGCTCACCAAGACCGAAACTACCCTGCTTCACCCCCTGTAAAATCGACTCCTCAAAAGAATCGCGGGAGATCACGCGCCTCTCTCCCGGCGTCCTCAGCATGGAGTCGTATATTAGCAGAACCCTAACTGCGTCTTTATCCCCCAGATATCTCTGCTGAATCACGAGCGGCGATATCTTCTCGAGTATCTCCTGCTCACTCTTTAACCCGTCGTATACCCACTCATCCAGAGGTCTCTTATCACCGTAAGTAGGTATGCCAAGATCGATCTCCTTCAACCTGTCCTTCGCAGGCGCATAGACGATTCTATAGCACCCTTTGACTTTATATTCGAGTTCGCGATCCTCATTTTGTATTCTAGTTGACACTTCACTTTTCTGTTCTTCGGTGAGGTTTAGCGTACTGTCATCTTTGATTTGCTGGTATGCAATCGTCCTTCTTATTGACTCGAGGAACGAATTCCTTCCCGTATCAGAGGGGCATAGGAAGAATATCGTGTTCATGTACACTCTTGGTGAATCTCCCTTTGATTCTAGTATTCTTTTCATTAATATTTCGTCTTTTTGAGGTATTATAACAAGTTTCATCTCTGTTGTGTCAGGAATATCCTTTGGCTCATCTGGCCAGAAAAAGACCTTGAAGTTCTTCCCCGAAATCTGTTCTTTTAATTTCTCGAATTCCGATTCACGCACGTCATCGTCTTTGATGTTCTCCATCTTCGTAAGCAATATCCTGTTTAGGTTAGGCTGATTTAAGAAATAGTACCTATCATCCTGGGATTGCAGGTAGAACAATGTGTTCTTGAGCTGCTCCACCGCTTCGACCACTATGCTTGACGGATTGTCGGTCGTCGTTGCATTTCTCTTTATTTCTCCCATATGCGCTCCCTTCTCCTGCGCGCCTGAGAAGGAGTAAAGGAATATACTCGTGGCTGCCCTGGTTCCCATATGTAGGCCCCTGTACGATTTGCCTATTGAAGCGTCGACCTTCTTCGAGCCGGAGTCGGTGTCGGTTATGTCCGCTGCTATGACGCTATCGAATTCCTGGCCGATATGCTTTATCAGCTCCCGCCTGATCTCTTGGTTAGCAAGGTCAAAGTCCGAGAGAGTTATGTAGGGGCGGCCACTTTCCTTTAGGGAATATATGACGAGGGAAAGAAGCCGGAGGACACCCCTTGTCCTTTGAAATGTAGGGAAGCTGCCCCATCTGTGGTAGAGCACATCTATCACTTCGGGGATAAAGGGATAGGACTTGATGAACCGATCCCTATATTCTGAGGAATCAACCCCCGCTGGCAGTATCCCCTCCTTCTCCGCATACTCGACGAAATTCGAAACTACCTGCTCTGCCTCTGCCTCATCTATGGAGTAGAAAAGGCGCCTCCTCACTACACTGCTGATCTCTTCCTCCTGGACCGGCGTGTAGATCTTCTCAACCCTTCCTGACACCTTCTGGAGCTGATTGAACAGTTTCTCGGCCGCCTCATCGTAGTGCTCAAGCAGGCTCGATGGCAGCGTGACGACAACGCATACCATATCTAAAGTGCCTGCGACCTCAGTCAGCTCTTGCATGAAGGCCAGGGTCTGCGCAGCTAAGCTCGTTTCGCCCACGGGTATGCCGGAGGCCCTTGTCGTGTATTCCAGTATCTCATCCATCAGAATGAGGACCGGTTGATGTCTTGCGAGTAGCCCCCTAAGGGTTTCACGCCCGGGCGCTATATTTCCCGCCAACGCCGTGTTACTTCCATCGAGCTGTTTTTCGATGATGCCCCAGAGGGTTTCCTTCCTCGGGTCCAGTGCAGTACCGACGATCACGACCGGAGTGATATTCCGCTGCATCGCGCGATGATATAGAGCGATCAGGGCATGCGTCTTTCCGCCGCCGAACGGAGTCTGTATCTGTATAACCGGGTCTCCTCCCTGCCCGTTAAGCCTCTTCTCAACTACGTCGAGCAGGTTCGTCAGCCCGTTCGTGAGGTATGTCTTCTTGAAAAAGGTTTTAGCATCACTGTACTCCTCTGGCGCACGTTTCTTATATGTTTCCCAGAGGTCCGCCGCAAAGACATCCATGGTGAGCCTTCCTTCGAGTATATCCCTGTGAGGCACCGCGATCGTGTGGAAGGGCTTCATTCAAACAACCTCCTTTGTCCTGCTTCTTGCTTAATTTCCTTCATGATCCTCTCCTTCCCGGCCAAGAATCCCTCCAGGAGCTTCTTTTCGGCATTACCGTCCGGCAAGGACTCAGATATTGCCTGGGCCACCTTATTCAACACATCACTCTTACCGTATCCCGTTTCGCGGAGGACGCGTATCATTTCTTCTGACATGCCTTTTTTCCACAACAGCAGAACTTTATGAAGCACGTCTATTAGCTCTGTGGAGTTTTCCAGATCATCGAGCCTTCTCTCCTCAGGGCCGAGGACTTTGATGAACTCTTTCTCTTTGGAAATGAAACCTCTGTTCCATTCCTGCGCGACATCTAGACCCACGCTTTGCCCGAGTTTTCTAGCTTCATCGAACTCAACTACCTTATCGCCGTAGGCCCACCTCCACAGAACGTAGAAGCGGGTCATGGGTTTGATTTCCGCCGCAAAGCCGTTATTCAGGACCTGTCTCACCGCGTAATCCGTCACGATCTTGCGGGTATCCTCAAGTAACCTGTCAGCTCTTACTACATTCCCTTCGTCGTCGATCACCCTCTCGTATTTGCCGAACACTTCTATTGCGGAGCCTATCGCCGAGATGAAGAAGTCAGCTCCTGAAATTCCCTCTTTCCAGATCTGATCTAGTTTAGTGTTCAAGTGCTTCTTCAATTCATCTTTAACCTCATTGTAGAAGCCTATGGGTATCTTCTGGGTCTTGCGCGTAACCATGTAGATCGAAGAGGCCAGAGCGGCCGATTCGATCGCCCTCAGTCTAGCCCTCATCTCCGTGTGTATGGGCCATGCTCCTGAGACCACCAGACCCGAATCCAAGAGAGAATTCACTAGCGTTTCCCAGCCGGCCACTGATTTATGCGCATAAACTATTATAGATATGCCATTTGGCTTCAGTACCCTATTTATCTCTTTGAGGGATTTCTTAAGCATGTCTTCAAAGAATTTTTTCCCTTGCTCAAATCCGCCCTCTTTGTTCGAATATGCAACGATTTCCTCGCTCTTTGGAGTTAGCGGAGTGACGAAGAGGTCTGGATACAGGTGCCCTATCGACCGCTTGAGCCATACGTAGAAGAAGTCGGAAAGATAGGAATAAGGCACATTGTCATAATACGGTGGGTCAGTGATAACCGCGTCAAAGTAATTATCAGGATAGTGAAGAGAAGTAGCTGAGCCCTGCAACACAATAACGCGCCCAGGATACGTGCTAACGAGTTGCTCTAAAACTCTTAGTATTTGTCGATGCATACTTTCCCAGGTTCCTGATAGAATTGGGGAGAGAGGATTGAGCTCGGAGTAATCCCACGTCATTTGCAGCGTTTGTCTAGCAAAAGTGTTCTTCGAAAACTCCCACTGAGGATGCCATGCTGCAAGGTCGGATTCAAAATCAGACATTCTGCTTATTACTAGAGCCAAATAGGTCATAACAACTTTTGCGTATTCCTTATCATTTACTTCTTCAATAATCTTTTCGTATGCCTCTCTAACCTTCTCCACGAAAGTGATCAACGCAAGCTTCTGTCTCGCGTTGAAGAGGTCGCCCCATGTATTCATACCATAATTTCGTACTGAAAAAGCTCTTTCAGCTCCCCTACCTTTCCCTTCAGGCGTTGGTTCGTCTGGAACCGGATCCAGCCCCCACTCATCGTAAAGCTTCTTTCTTTTCTCATTAAGGTATCTTTCGGCCTCGTTAAAGGCTTCTATGTCCTTATCGTTCGCAATACGGTACCTCTTTCCGGATGCATTATGCAATACAACGGCAACCATCCTTTGACCTGCCTTGCCTTCTCTGAACAACTTAGCCGTAATGTTTCCGTCAATCACCGAACCACAAACAGGACATCTGACGATAGCTTTGGATACAGTTCCCTTTTCAGGATCAAATCCATCTGGCATCTTCTCATACCCCGTTCCGACTATTTTGAAATTTACATTCTTGCCGGATACAACTGGGTACAACGATACTTTCTTGTCGCTCTTTTTTGCAAGCCAAAACTGTCTCATGAGAGGGATCTCAGCCCCGCATGACGGATTCTGGCAAGGAATAGTCCGTGCCCATATGTATCCAACGGGGATAGAGCCATCTTTGTCTTGGGGATAAAACCTCGAAATTTCCTTCTTGGCTTCTTCGAAAACCCAATTTCCCCATTTCTTAACGTCTTCAACAAGGCGATTCCTATAATCCATAAAAATATTCGTACCTGTAAAACCAAGATTCGTCTCTTGCTGACCGCTTTTACCGTACATTTGAGGATATTCTAGGGTACACTTAAGGATGAGAGCCGCTACTGGGTTGTAATCGCTTGCATAGGTTTCGCAACCAAGGCGAAGGGCCTCAAGGGGTATCGAGCCGCCGCCAGCGAATGGATCGAGTACTTTCGGCGGCATCCCCCCATTTGCTTCCAATACCTCCCTCCTTGCCTCTTCTATTAGATTTTTGTTTAACGAATTCTCATATTTTGAAAGTTTCACTACAAATTCGCGTTTCTTCTTCCATTCCTCAGCATCTTTGGGAGGAGGGACAAGGGCCGCGTAAACCGTCGCCCTGGATGAGGCAAGAGGCCTTCTCGCCCACCATATGTGTAACGCAGAAATATGGCCCTGCCTGATATTCTTTTCCTTAACCGACTCTTCGCTAACTTCCCTAACGGGAAATGTCCCTTCTATAAGTCTTCTATCTTCCAATCTAGCTCGCCTTCCTCTCTACCTCAGTGGGCTGAACAATATAGCGGACGATCTCCACCTTCTGGTCAACTTGCAAGTTTGATGCAGGATTCTGTATTATATAAGGCCTCGTGTTCGGGTCCTTTCCAGCGTTCCATACAACGTAAAGGTAGTAATCGTCCCCGAGCCTCTGGGCCTTGAACCACTCGTTCCGAGTGAGTGCTATCGCCCCCACATCGGCCCTTGCCTTCACCTCGATATATCTTATCTTCCCATCTTTTCCCGTCGACCTTATGTCGAAGCCAAGGTTTTCCTTGGAAACGTCCTCAGGCTTCCTTCCGTTCTCTCTCTCAAATTTCATTGCAACCTCCATGCCGATTCTCTCCACCTCTTCATCTGTATGCATGGCATCCTCAGTTTTAGCCCTGGGGAACACACGGATGATCCCTACGAATGAAGGGTTGTTCATAGTCAGATTCTGTTCTCTTTCTATCAGCTCCTCCAACTCCTTCTTACTCGTTTCATACTTCTTCTTTTGTTCTTCCTTGTTCCTGATCACAAGATCTACGTTTTCCCCTTTCTCCTTTCTTGACTTCAAATTTATGAGTTCCCCGTCCAAATCTATTATCAACTTCTCCAACGATTTGACCCCGTATTTCCTTTTGATTTCGCCCTGTTTAAGCCTGTCTGTCTTAAGTCTCTCCATATATTCGCTCAGTCCATACACGACCGCAATAATAACATTTCTCTTCACCTCATCGATGTCAACCTCTTCCCTCGTCGGCTCCCCTTCAGCTAGGTCCCACATGATTGCCGGTGATACACTCTTCACAAGCCCAGAGCGAGGCTCGTAGTAGTAAGCGAAGAGGGACTTCCCAGCGACCGCGCCAGTACCATCCATGACCTCTCCCTCGTAGAACACCACGTAGCCATCGAGCTTGCCCTCCGGATCGATAAATACCGATCCTCTCTTCAGGTCGGGGCTTATCTTCCTATCCACCCACTCAAGGACAGCTTCAAAGAGGGAGTGCCCAAACGAGACGAACTCGGAATCAGGGGTTCTAAAGCCTATGTCCTTATCGAACGTGACCATCGAGTAGGACTTCATCAAAGGCCCAAACCTCCTCTTGAACGAGTCCTCGTCGGCGATCCGCTTTATCTCAGATGGAATCGATTCTATCGTCAAGAACTTGTCTTTGCGCTCATAGTACTTTCCCCCAGCTTTCTCGAACGCCTTCTTGAAGAATGCCTCTGTGTATTCAGGAATCAGCCTATTCTCCTTGGCTTTCTCCGCCATCTCCCTGAGTCTTGTATAGTCGATGTACTTGGTAGCCAAGCTCTCACCAAGGTCCTCTTTGATCCTGTTGATGTATTTTTCATCTATTGTGATGTCAAGTTCCTTCAATATATCATCCATACTCCTTGCGCTCGCTGCAGCCTCCAGCATTAGCTGAGACAGATCCCTCCCTAGGAAGACCTCACCTATTACGTCGAAGACCTTGTCGCTGCGAAGGGCATTCTTTATCTCCTCGAGCTTTTCAAAGAGCTTTTTAAGGACTTGGCCTTCCCTAGTATCCATCGCTATGAGGTTGTATACGAAGACCTCTTTTGTCTGACCGTACCTGTGGATCCTTCCCATCCTTTGTTCAAGCCTATTTGGGTTCCACGGAAGGTCGTAGTTTATCATCAGGTTACAAAATTGAAGGTTTATACCTTCACCTGCTGCCTCGGTCGCCACCATAACCTGCGTCTCGTTCTTGAAAATGCGTTCCGCCTCAACCTTCTCCTCAAGGTTCATGCTACCATGTATCACGTTGACGGAATATCCCCATGAACGAATCTTCTTCTCCAGGTAATCGAGCGAATCCTTTGACTCGGTAAAGATAAGTATCTTCGTGCTCGGGAACTGCGAGTTTAGGTCCTCCATCGTCTTCTTAAGCGTGTTTAACTTAACTTCACTCTCCTTCTGGATTATCGCCTTTGCCTGCTCTATCAGCTTTCCGAGCGTGTTTATCTCAGAATCGAGCTCCTGTTTGTTCTCCGCGACGCTGAGGGTTTCCCAAAGGCCTTCCTCCTTCCACCTTTCCTCTTCGCTCATCTCTTCCACTTCCTCGAAATCGATACGCTCGGGTACTGCTCTTTGCTCAATTTTTTCGGTAATTTTTTCGAGCTTCAGCTTTCTTCTTTCTAAAGATTTCAAAATCGCATAGGTGCTTGATGCGAGGCGCCTTTGCAGTATAAGCAGGGCAAATGCTATTCCCCTTTTCTTATCGTCCCTTATGAGGGCTTTGTTATACTGCTCGTGTACGTAGCGTGAGACGTCGTTGTAAAGCTTCTTTTCATCATCGGAGAGCCTGAACTCGAGCGTTTTTACATTCCTGGGCAAGAATAGGGGCTTCCCTTCAAAGTCCTTTAGGTCTTCCTTCGTCCTTCTGATGAAGAGTGGGTTGTCCTTATTCGTGATCGACTCACTTAGCATCTCTGATGTCGCAAAGAATCCGGGTTCCAGAAGGTCCATGAAGAGCCTGAAATTTTCAGGATCGCCGCTGTGAGGGGTTGCCGTAAGGAATAACAGGTGGGGATCTGCCACCCTCGATAGGACTTCACCGAGCCTGTACCTATCCGTTTTCGTGACCTTATCTCCATAGACGTACGCGCTCATTTTGTGGGCTTCATCCACAACGACGAGGTCAAATCTCGCGGACTCAAGGGAACGCAATACATCATCCCTCTTAGCGAAGTCCATCGATGTGAGTATCTGGTCATACCGTTCCCATACATTCTCGCCGTAGTGGGACTCGAGCAGGTTCCTGTCTATCACTGTAAAGTTCTCTTCAAACCTTTCCTTAAGTTCCCTCTGCCATTGATCCTTGAGATGGCCAGGTACGACTATAAGTATCCTTTTTGCCAGATTTCTAAGCTTCAACTCCTTGATTACCAAGCCAGCCATTATCGTCTTTCCAGCTCCCGGGTCATCCGCGATCAGGAAACGTATCCTCGGTAGCTTTAGGATGTAACCGTAGACTGCCTCTATCTGATGGGGGAGTGGGTCTACTTTGGATGCGTTCATCGCCAGAAGCGGATCATAGAGTGATGCGAATCTATACCTCTTTGCTTCAAGGGCGAGAAAGACCTTCCAGGGCTCGATTGAAAAGTCAGTCCTCACGACGTTTATCGACATGTCGGCCAGTTCGGCTAAAGGTATGAGCTGATCTATATGCCGTCCTGTTAACGTCGTAGCCCCTATAATATGGACGTAAGCCCCATTATTATCAACTTTCTTTATCTCAACGGGCTCGGGCCACTTTGAACTGGTTATGACGATGCCAGGCACTAATTCTGAGCTATCCAACTCATTTCACCACTTATTGCCAGTACATCTGCCAGTAGATAACAATGTCGCATCATATTCATCAGATAAGTAATCACCTACACGTGATATTGATCCATTTGCGGTAAGGCTGTTAGGAAGCACGGGACTTATCACCTCTTCGTAACTCATGGTAGTCATGAAGATGCACAATCTCCACTCTATCAACCCTATTGAAGTACACCAACTTAACCTGTTGACCCATCCACTGGACGTCTGTTTTGACGTTGAACAGTGGGTAGAGGGCAAAGGATACCGGTAGCAAGGCCACCCAACCCATTGTTATAGTGTAGGTCCAATAGAAGTTGTGAGCCATTATAAATGTTACCATATATTTGTTATTACCTGAGCACAATATAATTTTTACGATTCGAAATCTGGCGCAGTTTTTTTGCTTAAAAATCAATGTTACTTAAAAGCCAAGGCTAAATATTCTAACGTAAAAGCTAAAAATTTTTCCGCAGATTACAGTACTCCCGCAGGTAATGACATTTCAATTATAATTAACAATATAATTGATGATTTTTGGTTTTTTGATTAACTTTTGGTTTAATGCTATATAGCTTTGTTTTACCCATGTAAGCTGCTTATTTGTCGTCAATGCAGCCTCAAAACTTTTATGTCTTAAAATAAAAAAAGTCTCTGAACTTAATGGAAGATCCAGCGGTAATAAAGATGAATACTTTGAAGGAGCAAATGTCCAAAACTGAAAAATTAATCAATTCATTAGCGAACTATCCGCCCCTTAACAATAGATAAAAAATTTTGTTAACTATTTTGTGCTTTTTTATCTCGTTGTATTTTTAAACGCGATTTTGACCTTCTGAAATGACAAGTTGTTTTTGCACGTTTTTTCATAAAGCTTTTATTTTGCTTTCTGCAATTAAAGAACAAATGAGAGGGAAAACGTATTTGAATGTAAGTTTCCCACAGCCGGAGCATATTTAGCACTTATAATTTATATAACAATGTATTTTTTCAATTCATTATGAATTATTCATATAAAATTTTAGATGGAACTTAATAGGATATAATTGGAGCTTCTCAATTTAAAATACTCAATTTTGAAGCATTGCATCTTTCAGTTTCAGCAACTACCGTTATACTGTCTTACTTGTTCTGAAAATCGCTTAATCTATCAAGTCTCCATTAACATTTGGATTTCTTTTATTACTTAAATATGGATCAAAAATATTATTAAATACTATTATTCTGATTGATATATTTGATATTAATGGTTGTATTTAGTGGCTCTAAAATTACTAAATCTAATGATATTCAGCCATTGTATGAAAACAATGTTCTTGCGTTTTCAGTATCCTTAAATGTCAGCTGGT
>Ga0208548_100756_pt1 | contig 11557 bp, 8 predicted proteins | sample ECH_Chost_MetaG_FD_187133 | JGI IMG/M metagenome (GOLD analysis project Ga0208548, IMG submission 187133) | Hot spring microbial mat communities from Yellowstone National Park, Wyoming, USA - ECH_C host_MetaG (SPAdes) (version 2) | ecosystem: Environmental > Aquatic > Thermal springs > Hot... | reverse complement strand
CCATATAATTGTTCGAGTTTTATTCCCGCATTGCTTTCTTTTGCAATCTCTACAATTTTATTCGCAACTTTGTGGTTTATCTCTTTGATTATATTTCTCTCCCTACTTTTTATCTTCTTCAAAACTCCGAACTTGCCTGCCTTTTGCAGTTTTCTTCGCATGCCTTTGTATTTGTTGTGTATATGCAACGCCTCTTTGCCGAGTTTATACACTTTTCCTGTACTGGGGTTTGCAACGACTGCAATATGGCTTGTTGTGTTTCTGTCAACTCCTATAAACGCATTTGCATCAATAAGCTTTGGTTCTTCAATCGACACAGAAACATATGCATAATTCTCATCGATCTCTATTTGATTTATCTTTGTGAAGTTATTTGGAAAATGATAGGGAAGAATGAGCTTCAACGATGGTATTTCAATATGCCTTCTCTCGTTGTTTACATGTATGCCCTGGTTTGGTATTATCAAATTAACATGAGAAACCTTCTTTATCTTCTTATTCCTTGAATATTTTCTAAGGATTTGATTTGAGATTATTGATTTTAGCCCAAAGCAGGCAACATCTTTTGATGATGTGCTTCTTGTTTTTATTGCAAACTCGGCGATCTGCTTTGCCTTCTTGAGCTCCGCAGAAAAGTCCTTATCATGTTTTATTTTGTATGTTATAATCACATCTTATCCCATTACTGTTCTATATATTTCATTTTACCACTGAAACAGATGTGTTGTGTTGATATTCCATTGAAACTACAGATTTATATACTAATTTATATTTATATACTTACTTATCAAATTACAACACATTCGCATTCACCCCACGAATAAATTCGTGGGCTTTCTGTCATGCATTCTGTAAGGAAGTATATCGCTATATAGGTAAAATCATTCTCCTGCTTTTGTTTCTGCTTTTCAGACATAGAATCGTTATTAATAAGAAGAGAGGGTTTATAAAAATAGGTGATTAGCAGAGCATGAATTAGATAAGTTTATAAAGATAAGAGGATTAATTCTAGCACAACTAAAAGCAAGAAAGACTTTAGCCTTTCAATGTGCAAGAAAGATGTAAAGCGCCTAGCACTTAAATAATATGGTTTGTAAAAGGTTGATATACAATTATATTTATTTTAAAGATGCTAAAACTTTTTTTGGCTCAGTATGAAATAAAATTTTGATAAGTCACATGTAGGAGTGCATTTATATCCAAAAGCACCTAGATATACATTTAGAATGGCTTTAAATAATTGGTCAGGCAGAAATGAGAATATCTTTTTTATATTCTTCTTTTTACGTAACACGTGCTTATAGTTTTGTAAGTTCAAATTGATAGCATAATGAATGTCAGATATTGTAGGGTAAATCATGTTCATATACTTTAGCCCAGAGTTTTTGATTATTGGTATAAATACGTCTGGGGACGATCCCTGACTGTTTTCAACAAAAAGTATCTTGCCAGAATCGTTAAGATATCGTGTAATGCTGGCATAAAATCTCTTATGCAAATCCCAATTCTTATCTAACGCCTTTAAAAGCTCTATCTTTGTATGCGGGCCATTAAATCCTCTAATACTATTTTCTGAAAAATGGGGCGGGTTCGCTACCACCAAATCAAACTTTTCACCTGTCGGAATACCATTAAGTACATTAGAAACGTAGTATCTAACCTTCCCTTCAAGGCCATTTTCCTTAATTGTTATCTTAACAAGTTTTATTGCTTTCTTATTGATGTCACTTAATACCAATCTATTACATATCCCATTTGCCAATAGAGAAAAACCTATAAAAGAAGGACCACAAAACGGTTCGTAGCAAGCATCTACCTTGATCTTTAATCTCTTAAGTATTGGTACAAACATTTGACCAAAAGAAGTGCCCCCCCCGTCTAACTCCGGCGTATAAAATACTTTAATGCCATTTACGTCGTATATAAATATGTTATCATTTTTCAAATAATCACACTAATGCTTATAGATTAACCAGCCCTGCATGTACATAGCGTCAAAGCCACCCAAACCAAAGCTCCTTAGTGCGTCTTTTGGAGTTTCTACAAGCGGCTCTCCTGCCAAGTTAAAGCTGGTGTTTACCACCAAATACTCGCCCGTTTCTTCACCAAATGCCTTTATCATATTATACCAATTTTTGTTTTGTTTATAGCTTACCGTTTGAGGTCTTGCAGTACCATCCACATGATATACTGCAGGCACTCTTTCTTTCATTCCTTCCTTAAATTTAAACATTAATATCATAAATTCATGATCTACAGGATTAATGAAGTAATCATTCTTATGCTCGCTAAGAAGAGAAGGTGCAAGTGGCCTCCACCATTCCCTACCTTTTATCTTATTAACGGTTTTCCATGTATCTGGCAATGTAGGATTAGCTATAATACTTCTATTACCCAAAGCCCTTGGGCCAAGCTCTGCTCTGCCTTGGTACCATGTTACTATATTACCTTTTTTAACTAGATCAGCAACCACACCAACATCGTTCCCGATATACTCATATTTAAACTTAGATGCTTCTACCACATTCTTAATCTCGTCATCGCTATATTCAGGACCTAAATAAACGCTTTCCAGTCTTTTATTCTTCATTTTGCCCCCTAATTCATGCTCATATACATAAGCTGCTGCACCTATCGTTGTTCCAGCATCGTTTGCGGCAGGAAATATGAACATGTCGTTAAAGAGATTTGCATAATACAGCTCCATGTTTGCCTTTGCATTAAGCGCAACCCCCCCAGCCATTACAAGTTTATTTTCTCCAGTAGATTCTTTGATATATTCTCCGGCAGCTAAAACAGCTTCTTCTGCTACTTTCTGAACAGCCCACGCAAAATCTGCAGAATTTTTATTAATTGGTCCGTGTCTATCCCAATTTATATTTGGAGTAATATAATCAAATATTTTTCTGTAAGGTTCTACATAATCTACTGATTTTCTATCTTTTTTTTCTGTATCAAAGTAGAATGGCAGCCCATTTGTATTTATTTTTAAAAATCTCTCAAGTTTACTATAATATTTACTTTTATTACCATAAGGTGCTAATCCCATAACTTTTCCGGGTCCTTCGAGCCATTCATAACCCAATTTATAGCTTGATGCTTCATACATATTGCCTATAGAACCATATGTAGCTGGAATTGAAAGAATTTTTTCAAATTCACCATTTTTAATTTGGTAAAACGAAGTTGCATCTTTTTCGCCAGATCCATCTAAAACTAAACTAGCACAAGATCTAAAACCAGAGAAATAATAAGCAGAAGCAGCGTGAGCAAGATGGTGCTCAACAGGAATTATTTTTATTTTATCTGGCATCTTTTCATTGTTTTTTGTATATATGTACTTTATAAAAGATTTAGCCAGTGAATTCAAATCTAAAAATGGCAATCTTTTTAATATTGGAACTCCAGAAAGCGAAGCCCTAAATAAGGTATAAGCCCAATATCTAAATCTTATCATGAGAGGAAATTTTTTGTGATTGAAATTTAATACGAATGCATCTACATCTGAAGGTTTAAGGTTATTCTTATGCATAAAATTAAAGAGTTTATTGAAAGCGCCAAACGGAAGTTCGTTAGGTGAATGCTTATGTCTGGTATATCTCTCTTCCTCTGTAGCGAAAACAAGCTCACCGTCCAAAATTAATGCCACTGTGTTATCGTGCTCTACAGGCCAATTAAATCCAACAACCATCATAAGATCACAATATTTGTTTTGGCATAAATAATTAAAAATAGTATGCATTACACCCAGTTATAGATGCTTTATCAGGTAAGCAATTAAGCACGAATATATTGCGCACTGCAACCCTATTTACGTCAACAAATCTATTTTTCGACACCCAAAATGCCTTCTTTGCCTTGAGAATACCTCTTTATATGGCACATCTTTTCCATGCTCTTTGTCCTTTGGCATAGATGATTCGTAGAACTCTCTTTATCAACCGTAGTTACTAGTTGCAACCATACGATAAAGAGAAAGAAAAATAACTGAACCAATCAATTTATTGCCGATACAAAAGTATCTAAGAATTCAACTCCCTAAATTAACAGCGCAAAATACATATGAAGTAAACACAACATAGAAATGGTGTTAAATTGAAACTAAATTTTGATGTAAGAAATAATATGTCTGCTTTTGCTTATCTCTTTAGTTATATTTCTACTAAAATAAATAGCAAACAAAAATATTTTTATACCGCATCAATATGTTTAGTGATAAAATGAGCTTTAAAATAGCTTTGGATAATATAATCGACAAAGCTCGTAAAGAAGGCATAATTGAAGGGTTATCTTATTCTAAGTCGCTTTTTGCTGAGAAATTTTATAAAACCTATTTTCATAGTATATCTAGACCAAGTCTTGATGAACTTTATTCTGTGGCTTACGTACAAACGAATAATATAGACAAATTATTTCTAGCTTTGAGAATAAATAATTTCGTAAAAGAAAATGAAAATGAATTTGATAAAGTATTTTTAGATTATAAAGAACGGCTAAAGCGAATTAAATTAGCGTATCCTGAAAATTTTTCTATTAATTATGATGAAGCTAAGATATTATATATGCTGACTCTTTACACTAAACCTCAAATTTTCCTAGAAACTGGGGTTGCAAATGGTACTTCTAGCTTCTTTATTCTAAGTGCACTGAAAAAAATAGTTTTGGAAAGCTTATTAGTATAGATATTAAAAACGATGTAGGTGTCATTGTACCTAAAAATCTAAAAGATAGTTGGGACCTAAAGATACTTGAAGGAGATCTTCAGAATTCGTTTGAAAATTTAGTTTTAAGCATTCCGAAAATTGATATATTTTTACATGATAGTAACCACTCATATGGCTGGCAATTATTTGAATACAAAATAGTATTTAATAAAATTAATAAAAGTGGTCTGTTAATTTCAGATGATATAGATAGTAGTTATGCATTTATAGATTTTTATAGAAAATTGAAAAGTAATTATGAGATGTTAAATTTTGTTACAGATCGTAAAGTTTTAGGAATTATAAGAAGAAAGGCCACACATAAAAATAAATTATGGCACTCTTAATATGACTAAATATAAGCTACTGAAATTTTGCTAAAAATGAAATTAGATGGATATTTTAGATATTATTCAACTCATCAGCATTTTTTCTAATTTAGGTATTATTTTTTTGTCAGAATAAATGCTAATGATATAATCTATTATTTGCCTTTTATAAGTTTCTGACAGCCTGCCCTCTTTCCATAATTTATAATAATACAATATCTCTTCTGCAAAATCTTCTATTTTAAAAGGCTTTATTAACTTGCCCTGGAAATCGTTTTTTATTATATCATTTGGGCCTTTTATATTGAATGCTATGACTGGTAAGCCGTGTGCTTGAGCTTCTAAAGTTACAAGTGAAAAAGATTCAAATCTTGAAGTCAAAATAAATAAGCTTGCATTTGCGTATTCATTCTCTATTTGACTATTAGGCGTAAGCCCCAAATTGGGCAGAAATCCCAAATATTTTACATTGCTTGGATACTTTTTGCTTAGTTTTTCTATTAACTCTTGCCCATCTTCCCCCGAACCAAAAATGTGGAATTTAATATTTTTATTTGCTTTTATGACCTCTTGTATTACTTTTATTAGGATATCTATACCTTTATTATATACCGATAATCTACCGCCAAACAAAACTATAAACTCTTTTTTGTTTTGCTTGACTCTAATATGATTAATATTATAATATAAAAAATTTGGAATATAGTAAATTTTCCCTTTATAACCTAATTCCTTCAAGCGTCTTAGATCAAAAGTATTAATCACATGCATGTTTGGTATCTTAAGCAAAATCGCTTTTTGTATAGGCCTATACAAATATAGAAGTATCCTTCTGGCAAGAGTATTTTTTTGTGGTTGACTTCTTAAGAAACCTGAATCGTGTACGCCAAAAATTATTTTCTTTTTTGCTCTTTTCATTTTTAAGTACATTAATATCATAAAAATTGTAGGGACACTCGGATCTGTAATGTATATAGAATCAAAGGTATCTAAATTGCTTAAAACATTTAATCCACTAAAACTAAAAGGAATTCTTTCCTTTAATATAGGTATTGTGAATGATCTAAAAAATTTAAGTTTAGCTTTCAATAATGCTCTAATTTTAGATTTACTTAATCTAGCACTTTTGTCATCTTCATATGAAAAGACAGTTATATCAAAAATTTTTAATCTTTTACATAATTCAATAATATATTTTCCATCGCCACCCAAACTCCTCAAATCACTTCCAGTAAAAATAGCGAGTTTTGCTTTTCTCATTCTAGCACCTTTTCACATACTTCTAACGTGTTTTTAGCAGTTCTTCCACATGTAAATCTTTTTGTATATTCCATTGCTTCTTCATTTCTTTTTTGTTGTAGCAGTTTTCAATTGTTATTATTTACCTTAATCAGCAGATAACTTTCAAATACTTTTTAAACATTCTAATTTTTGACTATAGGAAACAATTCTGCTATAACATTATTATGCGTTTTTCTCGCCCCTGTACAATTTTTTTGCACTTAAAATTGCTTTAAACGATAATACCACTCTTTTCCATTTATTATCTTTAAATCTAATGCTTAAAAATGACCTTGGCCTATCCCAGCCTTCAATACTAATTATTGCTGCAAGAAAATAAATAAACAGTCCAGCAATTTTATTTTTAAGTCCAAAGATTTCCTTATGCTTATGCATTAGATAAATGAAATTCTTTTGGCCTTTATAAAAACTTTCGAATCTTATTGCTTCTGAAATCGAATTGGTGGATGAAAAACCTTCTAAGTGTATCGCTTTAATTTTCCCATTATATATAATTTTAAATCCGTTTTGGCGGGCTCTAATACAATAGTCAACATCTTCAAAACCCATATGGAAGTTTTCGTCAAGCAAGCCCACCTTTTCTATGACCTGTTTGGATATTAGAGCTAGAGCAAATGTTACTCCAGGTACTTCTTCTATTTTATTATATTGACCTATGTACTTTTCTCCCCTACCCCTATTCCTCCCCCCATAATAACCTATTAGCATGCCAGCGTGCTGAATATTTCCGTTATGGTATAAAAGCTGACAGCCGACTATACCAGCTTCATATTCATTGGCTGTGTTTATTAATTTTTTGAGCCAATACTTCTCCGTAATAATTACGTCGTTATTCAGCAACAAGTAATAATCTGGATTGTATCTCTTTTTTGCATATTTTATTGCAAAGTTATTATTCTCAGAAAAAGCAACTTTGTGACCTACATCTATAAACTCCACACCTTTGAATTTAGATGCCACCTCTCTGCTTTTGTCCGTAGAGTGTGCATCTGTAATTATAACTTTGTAGTTCTTATACGAAGTAAGTTCTAATGATTTTAAGCATCGGAAAAGTATACTTTTTCCTTTATATAGATTAGAAGCGCCGTTATAATTTGATATAATAATTACAACTAAAGGTTCTGAGTTCATCTCAATACCTTTTGATATGCTTCCAAAGTTTCTCTTCCGCACCTTTCCCATGTAAAGCTTCTTGCATACTCCATTGCCTTCTTTCTTTCTTTTTCGTTGTAGCCGTTTTCCTTAAGCTGCTCTATTATCTGGGCCATATGCTCCGGGCTCTCTGCCTCGAAGCAATATCTTCTTACTTCTTTTGGTATCTTACCATATTTATAAATTATTACTGGCAAACCACGTGCCTGGGCCTCTAAAATTGGCAAGCCAAAGCCCTCATGATAACTTGGAAATATAAATACATCGAATGAGTCGTAGATGTCAACAATTTTATTCTCTGGTGCAAAACCCCTAAATTGTATGTTTTTGTTGTTAGCTACACTTCTAAGATATTCATACTCATATTCTTTCTTACCCCATATGTCAAAAAATATGTCTCTGTCATTTATTAGATTTGCTGCTTCTATTCCAAATTCTAAATTTTTTCTTTTACGCATTGCGCCCAAGTAACCAACTGTAAATCTATTTTTATTATTTTTTAGTTTCGTCGGTTTGAAAAATCTTTTGTCTACTCCAAGATTTGCTACAAAAATTTTATCTTTGTCAAATCCTAACCCTATCGCTTCCTCTTTTGTTTGAGTTGAATCACAAATTAAATAATCAGAACTTAAAGTACTTTTAAACCAAAGGTATATAATCAGCCTTAGCCACAGTTTATCTTTAATTGTTGCACCGCGATCAAATGTAAATTGTGGGTATAATATAGGTTGAAAGTCATGCGCGGTTGTTATAACTACATTTTTAGAATCCTTATGGCCTAAGAAAGGAATCGGCATCAAATTATGCAATATATCATATTTAGAAAAATCAGCAAAAAATGTTTTTATTGCAAAGGATATTCCGCCGCCACTGAATTCTACTTTTTCTACATTATTACTTATTTTTATAAGATTCGTATATAACTCAAACATATACCTTTTAACGCCTGCTCCAGCATCTGGTGTAAAATCACCTTTTAACCCAAGTAATGCAACTTTCATTCTAGCACCTTTTTATATGCTTCCAAAGTTTCTCTTCCGCATCTTTCCCATGTAAAGCTTCTTGCACATTCTACTGCTTTTTTCTTTTTAAGTACACCTATTTTTTTATCTTTTAGTATACTCGATTTATTTTAGCTTTTTCAGATTTTATCCAATAATCTATAGTCTTTTTTAAACCTTCTTCTAAGCTGTATTTAGGTTCGTAACCCAGAAGCTTCTTTGCCTTTGAATTGTCTCCTATTAGAACCTTTGCGTCTAGGGGTCTCTTTGGGGTTTGGTTCCACAGAATTTCTCCTTTAAAGCCAGTGAGTTTTGCTATTAATTCTGCTGTCTCTTTTGTTGAATGACCTTTGCCTGTACATATATTAAATACTTGTTTTATCGCTTTTTCGTTTCCTAAAGCAATTAAGTAAGCGTTTATATGATCATCTACATATACCCAGTCCCTTACCGCATCTGGATCGCCAAGATAAACCTTGTCTTGGGAAAGCATCTGTGTAATAGTGCGCTCTATAAAGAAGTGCTTGTTGTCTTTTCTTCCATATGTATTGAATGGTCGCAATATCGTGTATGGAAAGTCATAGGCCATACCCATATAATGAAGATAATAATCAAATGCTACCTTTGCTACTGCATAAGGGCTGTTTGGTATTAAGGGGCTTTCTTCTGTAAGCTTTTCATCCTTTGATAATGTAGAAAGTCCATATTCTTCAGAAGTTCCTGCAAAAATAAACTGTTTGAAGTTGTTGGCTTCCTGCCTGCATGCCTCTGCTAAATTGACAGAACCCAAGTAATTAACCTCGCTTACCTCTATGTAATTGTCGTAGCTGAAGCTCACTGCGCTTATTGCTGCCAAGTGTATTACAGCATTAGGTTGCACTTCTTTTATGATAGCTCTAACCTTATTGTAATCTGTAAGGCTTGCGTAATGCTTTATTATACTATCTTTTTGGTCAAGAATATATCTGCCAGTTACATAACGCTCACGCTCTATAGTGTGGACTTCGTAGCCTTTCTCTAATAATTTAGGCAATAATTCCTTCCCTATAAATCCAGTTGCACCAGTTAAAAGAACTCTTTCTATTTCCATTTTTACACCTTTCAATATATTCCTATAGATTATATATTTTTTTATATACCTCTAACGTCTTTTTTGCAGTCTTTTCCCACGTAAAGCTCCTTGCATATTCCATTGCCTTCTTTCTCTCTTCTTCTCTGTAACCATTTGCCTTCAACTGCTCAATTATATGTGCCATATGCTCCGGGCTCTCTGCCTCAAGGCAGTATTTTCTTACTTCTTTTGGTATCTTACCATATTTATAAATTATTACTGGAAGGCCACGAGCCTGAGCTTCTATTATAGGAATGCCAAAGCCCTCATATAGGCTTGGAAATACAAATGCATCAAAAGAGTCATAAATTTCTACTATTTTTTCTTCCGGGGCAAAGCCCATAAATTTCATATTATTTGGTGCATATTGCTCAAAGTTTTCATACCAATACTCTTTATTTCCGTAAATATTAAATTCTATATTTTCGTTTTTAAGTAATTTTGCAGCTTGTATTATAAACTTAACATTTTTGTTAGGTCCAAAAGCACCAAGGTAACCTACTTTAAATATGTTGGTTTTCTTGATGTCCTTATTTTGTGTATTTTTTGTGAAACGTTCATCGAGTCCTAAATTTACTATTACTATTTTATTTTTGTTGAATCCTAATTTTATTACTTCTTCTCTAGTTTGAGTTGAATTAGTAATAATAAAATCTGCTTTTCTAAGCGTATAGTCTAATCCTCTATCTACCACAAGATGCTGCCAGATTTTACTTTTTACACTATTTGGATATATCTGCTTTGTATCATGTACAGTGACTACATACTTTGCCTTGCCAATTCTATGTATTGGAATAAATCCTATTGGATTATGTATAATATCATAACTGTCATAGTTTGAAAAAATAGATTTAAGTTCTAAGCTCAGTCCCTCGCCAATGATGGGAAGTGATTTATATAAAAGCTTATCAATTTTATCCTTTTCATCTATTTTAATGAGATGCTTGTAGAGCATAGTAACATATCTTGGTATGCCTTGGCCTTGTTTTTCAAATCTTTCTAATGATATGTACCCTATTTTCAAGCAAAAACACCCATCCTTTTCATTTTTTCCTTGAAATCTTTAACCTTAATGCCTTTTACAAAATTTTTTGCTTCTTCCTTGCTCCTTATAGAAAGTTTGGTCTTCTTGGCGTTGTTTAAGCTAAAATACCATATTATTTTATTTGCTAATTCTTTAGGACTTAACTCTATAATCAGTCTATTATCTACCTTATTTACAATTTCTTTTGTTCCAGTCCATTCAGAAACAATCGCAGGCAAGCCACCCAGCATAGCTTCAAGTGTGCTTAATGGAAATGTGTCGCCGCGACCCATATGCACATAGAGCGCTGAATTCTTAATAACCTCTTTAAGATCTTCTACATAGCCTAAACAGTGTACCCCCCTACCATTACAATCTACATAATTTGACAAATCTGGCATTCTTCCTACAATAAATAGCTCTGCATCTGGAAAATCCTTTTTTACTATTTTAAATGCTTCATATACTATGTCAATGCCCTTATAATAGGCACTAATTGATCCTATTGTCAGTATCTTGTGGGAGTTTAAATCAGGCAATTTCTTATCTTTTAGCAAGGCAGTTACTACTTCTTTTTTGGGTCTTGGATAAGTAACAATACTTTTTGCATTTGGCAAAATTTCTTTTAATATCTCATCCTCCATTTTCCCAATAGACACAAACAAATCGACTTCCTTTAAAAGCCACAATGCAAATTTCCTTCTTATTCCTTTTATCCTGCCTATCTTAATGTAATAAAGCAAAGGACTTGCTAAGATGTTTATTATCTTTGCCTTCTTGCTTAATAAACCAAGCGTCTTTGCCAATACTGGTATTATGTATGTGCCTTCGCAGAAGTATACATCGTAATTCTTAGGCAGTGTAAAAACTGCCTTTAATATGCTTAACCCACCCAGCAGCATGTTGCTACTTTCTGATCTAAGCTTTGGCGCTGG
>Ga0208548_100752_pt1 | contig 11595 bp, 8 predicted proteins | sample ECH_Chost_MetaG_FD_187133 | JGI IMG/M metagenome (GOLD analysis project Ga0208548, IMG submission 187133) | Hot spring microbial mat communities from Yellowstone National Park, Wyoming, USA - ECH_C host_MetaG (SPAdes) (version 2) | ecosystem: Environmental > Aquatic > Thermal springs > Hot... | reverse complement strand
AAACATCGCTTGGCGCCCTCTCCGTGACCACTAAGACATCAATGTCGCTTGAAAGCACATCGTAGCCCCCCTTTACCACACTCCCAAAAACAATGATTCGCGCATCGCTATACCACCTCCGCGCGAAAACGCAAAGCTCTTCGGCGTACCTACGCCAATCCTCGAAGTACTTCCTCCTTCGCTCGAATGCGCCTAAAACTACCTCCATAACCCCACCGCCGAGAGAAAATTCCTTGCACACAGGACGAGCGCCTCCGCCGTCTCCCTGGAATAACTTCGCGGCAAATATCTATCAATGTACGCATCACTCATCACCTCAACCAAGTACCTTTTACTCTTATAGAGATCATAGAGATCCTGCCTAATCAATTCCACACTTTCGAATGACTCAATCAGTGAATGCGTATGGGGAAAGTGCCCAAGCTGCTTCGCCAAAACATATTTAAGCGTGAGTTGCACCGCCTGCTCTGAATGAAAGACCGCCAAATCAAATCTATTATCCTCCAAATCATCATACGCAGCCCTAAGAAACATCGTGGCTCTATCCCCCAACGCTTGAACCTCAGGCCTATCGTGACCCATAATACTAGGATACAAGATGAACTAAATAACCTTAACTAGCTTGTGCATGCTATTAAGAACTAATTACAACAACCTATAATTTAGGGAAAACTATATAGCAATGCCTAGGAAGCATGAAGTTAATTGGGACATCGCATATGGCACTTCTACATCAAATAATACTGCGTAAGGTAATAAATGAAGCCTCGCATCAGAAAGCTATAATGTTTATGTGGGTGAAAATAGGCATATTATGAGACAAGATAACACAAAGGCCATGTTTAGTGGAGTTGACCTTCACGTACAAATCGACCCTGAATATGGTATTACTAAATGAACACGGAAACCTGACAGGGAGGTAGGCGTGAGCCGGATAACCTCAGAGACTTCTCAAAGTGACTACGAGCAATCTCAAACATGAGTGATATAGAACCACTTATATGAGTGTTTGCTTACATGGTGAATAAGTGACTGTGAAGCACAACTTCGTCGTGCAGTCAAACCTACTACTTCAGGGCTCAGGCCACCGCCTCCCCAAAAGGTGAAGGTAGATAAGATCGATGCGTTTATATTCATAAATCTCTTAAAACGGGGATATATACCTCCGATGAGTTACGCAACATCAGGTAAGCGAGTTAATGCAGCCTAGGGATGTCGCTTGAAGGGTTTAAGGTAGACGGATTTAGAACAAAATCAAGAATAGATATGAAGCACGCTTAATTCATCTGTAATTATTCGCCTAGTAGTTTACGAGTGAATAAAGATGGCTTGCACGAGTACTTTAGAAATAAAATAGATTTTTCCATCTATTAGTTTTTATAGTGTCTTCAGAATGGTATCCAGATTACAAGCCTCTGCGCTTAGATATCGCGACCACCTCCCGCTAACCCGAACAGCATCACTTTCGGTTTAATTGTTTAAACCTCTCATAACAGGAGATAGGCAAATACCGAACCAAGTATAAGGGTGCAGCCTACCAACTCTCTTGTGTCCAGCCTTTCTCTTAAAAAAAGCGACCCAAAAACGATAACCGCTGGGACATACATCTCTACTATTAGAGGTGTTACAACGGGTTGGAGTCTGTATGCGACCGCGTAAGCGACTGAGCCGACCCCATTAAGAAGGGAGGATGTGAGAACCGGTGCAAGCGTACGGGTCGACCTAATAAAGTAGTTGATTTCGCCGCGTTTGACCCACGGTAGTGATGAGATGACCAGTGAGCACGCCGAGGCCACACCCACTATCCAGGAGAAGAGTGTCGACCCATCTACTGAGGTTGGAACCGTGGCGTAGATTATAATCCACATTGCCACCCAAAGAAGGTTCGCGGCTAAAGCCGCCACCATATATTTAGAAATATTAAATCGGTTCAATCTACGATTAGCGGTGAGCACGATAACTCCTATGAACATGAGCATCGTTGTCCAAGAAGTTCTTTGCAAGAGTTGGGGGGCGAAAATTAGACTTGAAAAAAAGCTGTCAACAGCTGCTGCGCACCTCCTAAGGCGCTGATGATCCCAGCTCTTTCGTACTCAATGGCATAGTAGAGGAGGTATGTGGCACACGCATAGAGGAAACCCAAACCTGTAACCTCGAATACAAATTTGGATGGGATGAGTAAGTGAGAGGAGAGCAGCCAAGATGACGAAAAAGAAGCGAGCGCGGTTCCGAAAAGGAATAAGGGTGTAAAGGTTCTGTATAGTGGGGCTGTTCTATGCACTCTGAGATAATATCTTGTAACGAGCGGCATAAATGTAAACGCGAAAAGGGTTGTGAATGCATATATAAAGAAGCTCATCTTTCTTGCTTCTAGGCAAGAAGCGGCTTAGGTAATAAGCATTACTTCTAAAAATATGAATGCTGGTCGCATGCCCATGCGAGCGGCTTACAAATCCAGCGGGAGACGACGCCGACCCTTAATATTCAGGGGGAAGGGGAAAGAGGGTGATATACCAATTATTGCTGAAATAAGCAATATTTATATGGATGTCCTCTTGTTTAAGGCAATCCTCTTTCGAGGTTGTGGTGATACTAGTGGTGTATTCGAATAAGGGTAGAGGTGTTTCCAAGTTTGCTGCGTTGATTATTGTTGTTGTATTGGTTGCGGCTGTGGCTGTGGGTGTTGGGTTTGGTTTGAGGCATCAGCCTTCAGCTGCCTCCACAACTAGTAGTTCTACTTCTACTTCATCGTCGCCCACCACCTCCACGACCGTGTCGTCTTCCACTACTAGTGTTTCCGCTGTAACCATCGCTCCGCTCAATACAAGCGTGCTTGTGGATGATTCCCCAACATACTCTCCGGATTCACTGGACCCCGCTTCGGCTTTTGTGTCAACCGACGGAACTGTTCTCACCAATGTGTTCCAGGAGCTTGTAGAGTATAATGGCACAGATTTTCTGCACGTTGTACCCGTGCTCGCTTCCTCCTATAACATCTCAGCCAACTCTGAGACCTATACTTTTACATTGCGACACAACATCACCTTCTCAAACGGTGACCCTGTTAACGCCTTCACCGTTTGGTTTAGCTTTGTCCGTGAGCTCTATGAGGGTCAGGCGGTTGGCATAGCCAACTATGCGGAGCTCACAGTGAATCTTTCAACGGTCTCACAGACGGGGTTAGACCTCCCTTGGGGTCTTAGGCATGCTATTCAGAGCGTCACCGGCCTGCCAGCTGTGAGCGATGTGAACACCACTATTAGCGTGCTCAACAACATGCTGAGCAATTTTAACCCTAATAATCTCACCCAGGTCAGAATAATGGAGTACCCCGACCAGGCATACGTTGTTCTGGGTGAGTACACCTTTGCCATCAGGCTTCTTAAACCCTACAACTACCTGCCTCTCGATATAGCCAACTGGTGGGGGGCCATAGTTGACCCGCGCTACGTGGATGCACATGGGGGTGTGCAGGCCAACCATGTTAACCAATTTTTCAGCTCAAACGGGGGTCCCGGCACGGGGCCCTACATGGTTAAATCCATCTCCACCGGTTTCTCCTACATAGTCTTACAGGCGAACCCCCACTACTGGGCGAATGGGCAAAGCGGTGTCCCCATCGTCGCCCAACCGCCCAGGATACCCGTTGTTATAATCAATTACGGGGCAACCCAGAATGATGTCTTGGAGGGCTTCGATACAAACCGTGTGCAAATAGCCTACACCCCCATACCCTCATTCAACCAGCTCTACTCATCATATATGTACAGGTCGAGTGTACCCTTCAAAGACATATTCAGTGATTACGGTTTTCAACCCTTAGAGACCGGCTTCCAGATGAATACGCAGAAGTTCCCCACAAACATCACGGACTTTAGGTTGGCGGTGGTTCACGCCGTGAACCTGACCCAAATATTGGATACACTCTACGTGTTCAATGGGAGCGTACTAGGGCAACTATATCTTGGACCGGTGAGCCCCCAGTTTCCCACAATCTATAATCCGGGTCACCTACCACTCTATTCATATAATGTTAGCTTGGCTGAGTACTATTTGAATATCAGCGGTTGGGAGGGGGGCTTCCACGTTGTAACCCCCTCTGGCACTATCCTGGGTAACCCTTCAGCGCCCCTACTACAGCCCCTGACAATATACACGATCGCTCCGGAGTCGCCCTTCGAGTCAACCGAGAACTTGATTATACAGCAGGATTTAGAGCAGATCGGGGTATCAGTATCCATTCAGCCGGTTACGGCTGCTGTGTACACTACTTGGAGTACTCCTCAGAGCACACCCAACTTCTTTACGCCAGTATACTGGGTTCCAGACTGGCCTGACCCAATCTTCCAGGAGCTTGTGGCCTTCATAACCCCACTCGACAGTATGGGTGACTGGATGAATATTTCATGGGTTAACCAAGTGGCCGAGCAGCTGCCCTTTGTGACCAATTCCACACAGCTTATTCAAGAGGTCTCCGAACTCTATAATGTTACTTACTGGTACGCGCCCTTCATATGGCTTCCCAACTCTGCGAGCTACCTGTTCATCCAACCCTACGTACACGGCGTGATGTACAACGAGTTCGTCTACTACTGGTACAACACGATGTACTATCAGCCATACACATAGACCACTCGGTGAGTTTCCACTTGTGTATGCTTACCCAATGGGTCTTGAGGCTGACCGCTGTTTCTGATGTTTAAAACAAGCTATGGGGGGAGGATGCACATCGGCGTGGTCGCGTAAATAGGTTTGAGTCTTCTTGGAGTGAGCGAAGCCGCAGGGCACAGCTGTCTCTAGGAATAAGGATAAAAGCGTGTTACGGGTGATTTAGTGATGAGTGGTGCCGCGATGTACACGTTGAGTGACTTTAAATGGGAGTACCCCCTGCTCAGGCCGCCAGCCTGTATCCTCATCGATGATCCAACCCCGGGCGTGAACCCTCTTTTCCAGTTCGCGAGTCAAGTTCCTCCGGGTTCGAAGTTTTACCACTACTACAGTTCTGGGGGTCGATGGTACTTTACTCAGGATGAATCTATGAGGCACCCGATAGCTGAGAGAGTTGACCCAAGCTTTATTCACGAATTCGCATCCGTGATAAAATCAAACGGCGTCAAGGGTAAGATGTCGGTTATACCATGCCCGGGAGGTATAGGCCGTATTGACCGGAGCCTGATGGGGGTGCCGGATCAGGTGAGGGAGGATTTTATCAGGGTGGTTAGGGATGAGCTTGGCTCCAACCTAGATGTTTCACCCGAGCTCATCACACACACTAATGCTTTCGATATAACCAGGGGGGTTATGCGTTCTGATTTGAGTGAACACGAATGGTCGCAGTCAAGGAGTGTGGAGGAGCTTACAGAGTATGTCTCCTATGCCTTTGAGGTGCTCAGGTCAGCCGGCCTAGTAGCCACGGGTGTCACCTCACCCTGTGACTTTGGAGCCGAGGTTGAGGGTGAATACGCCGAAGCTATACGACGCGCTAGCAAGCGTATAAACGACGCCAATGTTGCTTGGTATTTTCTGAGAGTCGATGAGCAATCCCTAAATGTGTCTCCAAGGCTCGTAATACTGGACCGGGAACACGGGGAGGCTGTGGTGAGCATAGTTAGCGCTACAGGCGACCCCTTCTGGTCCTCGCAGCTCACCGATGAGCCATTCGAAGAGTGGGTGGGCTCCGCGGTGGACCCCATGGTCTCTGGTGATGGTGGAAGCGGGAGGCTCGTGGACTTGGTTAGGTATCGTAGCCCGGTTGTTATGCTTACACACTGGCAGTCGCTGTATTCGAATGGTACACGCTTCGGTCTCAAGGCTTTGGATGAGCTCTTGAAGAGGTTCAACACACACCTTGGCGAAGATATCATATGGATGAAGTGCTCCGAACTAGCCAGCTATGTTGCCTGCACGCACAACACTGAGTATAGGGTTTTGGATGGTGGTAGGCTAATCCGTGTTTCAACACCATTCACATGCCGGCTACACACGGTGAGCTTCCACGGCGACCCCACCCCGCGTAGGGTATCCGTGGATGATGTCGACGCGGAGCGCGTGGAGAAGCCGTCCGAGTTGGCGCCGGGTAAGTGGACTCTATACGATGGGAGGGTTGTGGTGGTCCCACCCGAATCAGCTAAAGGTGAACACCCACACACATGGAGTATCAGCCTGGATTAAACGTGAAGGAACGCACGACCCAGTGGACCCCTTACTAGCACATCTCATCGGAGGTAGTGGTCTCTAAGCTCGCTGTTAAACGGTTGCCCAAGAATCTCCATTATTGTTTCCTCAGCCTGCTTCTCCGAGTGTGTCCTGGGATCCCTCACCGCGAAGTCAATCAGCGTTGAGAGTCTACCGTGCAGAAAACCATCAATAGCCATTTCCAAACGCATGATTCTAGGCTTCAAGGTGTACTCTATTACCCGCTGCGGGAGACGCTGAGGCTCCGGGTGTACCCCTGAGGCGTCGGCGACCACGGGTACCTCGACGGCCACGTTATCTGGAAGCCAACCCACGTACCCCAAGTTTTTGACGCCCAACACCAGCCGTGTTGGCCTATTGTTCACCACTGCGTCTATTAAGGACACAATCTCCTCCCCGCTTCTCACCGGGGGGAACTCCTGAGTTACACCCACACCACCCTTTTCCCCGAACTCCAATATTCTCCTAGCCTGCTCCTCAGCCTTCTTAAGGTATCTCGGCCAGCTGGCCTCAGAGTCGGGTCCACCGTGTGGTCCATACCACCAGACCTTTGTCTTAAAATCATAGTGGTACTTCCAGGTACCGCTCCGCACGGTGTCGCCCACCGGGAATGCGTCGTACATGGAATACATATCGAAGGCGGCGCGGCTCATGCTTATATCGAAAGGGTCGGCTGAGGGGTTAACCCAGTAATCGCTAGAGCGTCGTTCCAACCAGTCATCAAGCAGCGGGTAAGCGTCCTCCCCCTTATATGTAAAGCGGGTGAGCCATATGTTGTGATTCATACCCGCAACACTATACTCACAGCGTTGTTCCTCTAATCCGAGCGTCCTAATAATGTCCCGGACGTGCAGGTAGCCATGGCAGTAGCCCACAACCCGTATCTTCGAGATCCTAGAAAGCAGGCTGACTATCTCAGCCTCAGGGTTAGCCACATCGATTAGTAGGGCATCAGGGCAAAGTCTCTCCATATCCCCAGCTAGCTTGGAGAAGTGTTTTAACTGCTTGTACCCCTGAAATAGGGTTGAGTAATCGGACACCATGTTGAAATCCGTGCTTTCAAGACCCCGGTAGTAGCCGTGTCTTTCCCCCACCTCTCTCTCCGCCTCCTGCTGGATGTGCCCACCCACAAGGGCTGTGTCCACCACGAAATCCGCCCCCTCAAGCACCTCAGCCTGCCTTAGACTCCACTCGAACCGGACGTTCGCGTGGGTCTCCGAGGCGAAGCTCGTTGCAAGACGGTACACAGCACTCAGCTTCTCACCATCCGTGTCCACGAGCGCAACGCTTGCACCACTCAGCCCCTCAGTCAGGCAAATATCACGCACAACGTTCGCCGAGAACTTGGCGCTTCCAGCCCCAATAAAAACAATCCGGCATCCAGACATTATCAAACACACATACTGAGTAATCTTAAAAGCATAACTCAAAGCTACGACGCTTGGGTAACAACTCTTTAGGTGCGTCTACCAAGACCCATCCACTCCTAGTCGATCGATGTTTTTCAATCGAGTGCCCTATCAATCAGAAAACAAATGTCCTTAGTGAATAAGCTCCTAGAACGCTTTATGCATAGGTGTTCGGGCCTGTTAACCTCGGGGCTTGGTGGCCGAATTGTGTACCCACTACCTAAAAGGCTTACATGGCCTACATCACAATTAAGGCCCCTCTTGCTATGCGGAGGCTAAGAGTACAGCAGAATGAATGAAGGAATAGATATGAACAAGCTAATTCGACCCTAAACTCACGTTAAAGTAGGTATGGGAGCCTAGGACAGTTAGGGCGTCATAAAAGCGTATGAGTAGAGAATAAGGAATCCTAAAAACTCTAATTTGTTTCTCCCCCGCAGCTTAAAGCTGTAAATAATGTATGGAGTTAGAAGAACCACGGCGGTCTCCGCTATAGTATGTCCCACCGGCGGATAACTACTGTAGAATGGGGACTGAGAGTCTATCACACCCAAAAGATTGTAGTACTCGGAGATGACTACGAACAGAGAAATCGATAAAACCGTGGAGACCTAAGTGTGAAAAGCGGAATACAAGGATACTCTTTTAAGTAGAACCACGCTCCCCCGTATGGGCCATACAGCTGACGAGATGGTTAAGACGTAAACCAACCGGGGGGGGAGTAGATTGATGTAACCGTCCCACAGAAGGTTTGAGGTGTTAATCCCCCAGAACGTACCTTATGAGGTGTAGATTTAGGTTCGCTCACAAACCCGGGTGGGCGGCTCCATGGGATGAAAAATCGACGGTGCTATATTAGAGCGATTAAGTATATCAAAAAGTTGAGAGTAGGGAAAAAGCCCTCAAAACCCATGGTCGGTTTAGGAAACTCGGTGTGGTCAAATCAGTCGGCCGAGCCTCTTACCTCTTCTAGGGGTCTAGAAGGTCTCAGACCGAGAGAGAAAGCTTTCCTCGACCTGATCCACAAGTCGGAAGAGCCACGTCAAGAACGGAAAATGATGATACCTGAAACAATAAGGCTAAAAATAGGGATATTCCTGTGCAGAAACTGGTGCTCCAAAGCCAAAGCAACAGGGACAAGGGAGAACAGAGAAAGAATAATAGGGATGTAATAGGGAAGAACAAACGCCCTTATCTTCCTCATCCCCTCCTAATTATCTTGTAAAGCTGACTCATTTCTACCTACACTGTCTTTAGCGCAACCCTACCCAATGAGCTCTCTTAGGTTCGTGTTCACTGATGAATCAGTAGAATAACCCAGCTCACGGCTCAGCTCGGAAACGCTTCCTTCCCAGCCTCACCTCGTTAAATGTGACTTGACTCACCAAGCAAGGCTCCCGCTGAGGGGGGTTGACAGTGGCTGGTTGGGGTTTTGGCCCCCTCCCCCTCCGAGGATGGGTAATTGGCACCCAAAACTCTTTCTCCTTTCTTCTCCAAGTCACACCACGCCTGTGTTAGGAGGATGTGGTTGTTGGGGGGCTGGCGCTATGTTCATAAACCGCTCACATCGGTATCCAGGGTCCTTACTAATGATGGTATTTTACACAGACAGTGTCCAAGATGGGCTCAGACGTTGGATTTATATGAATCTGCGAAGAGTTTTGTTGGGAAGATATGCCTTACGCTCATGTAAATGACTGGAAATTTTATTATGAAATGACTGGTAGCGGAGATGATATAGTATTCTTACATGGAGAAAATCACGGCATTGAATATTTTGAATATCAGATCCCGGAGTTCTCAAAGACCAATCGCTGCCTAACTTATTATAGGAGAGGACACGGTAAAACAGGTGTACCTTCTTATGGTTACTCGCTAACCAACCAGACAAGAGACTTGGTTTCACTATTAGACTATTTGAGGATAGAAAAACCGGTTATAGTGGCCGTTGCGTTCAGTGCCACGATTGCGATAAACTTAGCACTTGAATACCCGCAGAGAGTTAAGGGAATATTAATGGAGGGCTGGAGCGAGGTTGAAGGCGGAGATGACTATATAGAACACTTTAGAAGACAGACACCCGTTATCGTTGAAGTGTTGAAAACTAAGGGACACGAAGGATTAGTAAATTATATTTTAAAGGAGGGAAATCGCATGTTCCCAGTCTTACCAAAAAGGTCTCCGCTCAGGGAGAAGTACGCTAAAATGTTTGCTTCTAGACCCTTGGAATCATATGACAAGAGAATGGAATTCGTAACATCCGTACCCAACCTGATAAGAAGATTCCATCAGGTAAAGGTTCCAGTGCTGGGAGTAGATGGTGCAAACGACCCGTTCCCGGCACATCCAAACCTGCTACAAGGTCTGCCCAACTTTGAGGAGAAACTGATACCCGACACTGAAAGATTTGTTCATTGGGAAAAACCTGAGATATTTAATATAATCCTTAGGGGATTCCTCGAAAAACTCCAAACCACTCACTGAGTTATCATCACATATAAATATACCTTAAACAGTCGCAAATACGGTTGACTTATAAACCACTTAAGTAGGTATCAAGTCGCGTAGACGACGAGTTGAGTCATATTTTAATACGTACTGGTCTCCCTGGAAGCGGAGTTGAATAGAACGCGTTGACAAGCTGAGTCCTAGTCTAGGACTGAAACCACTGGAAGCCAGTGGAATTTTACGTGTGAAGAAGAGAGTGAATACCCGACACGGCGAGGGGTCAGCCTTAAGTTACACCTACAGGGTTTTCGAAAACTGCTTTATCGCTTCTAATACTCAGACCCAAACCTACGCTTATAAACGCTGGAAGCGCTACTACTACCGCTGTGGCTCCAGCCCAACCAATGGAGTGTATCAGTCCCCCGACAAAGAAGCCTGAGAGAAAACCAGCTCCGTAATATCCTCCTAGTATTATCCCCGTTATTGTGGGGATGTGCTGCTGGGGAACCGAGTTCTGTGAAATCGCCAATATGTTGGTGAACGCAAGCGAAGAAGAAAAAATACCGAACAAGACGGTGAGAAGTGCTGCCTCTGAAAAGTCCAAGTGTACTCTGAAGGCAACCAGTGTGATAATAGCCTCACCTACTGAGCCGAGTGCTATGAGTAGCCTTCGATCGATCTTAGTATCACCAATATATCCCCCGAGAGCTGCAATAATAAATCCGATGCCTATTAGGCCTGAGGCTGCGGCTGACTGTGTGACACTGAGATGATCAACTATTTGCAGATAAGATGAGAACAGAACAAGCCAAGGCCATTGTATAAACCCGATGAGTGTCATAAGTATTAGACCGATACTGCTGTCCCTGTTTAGATACCCACGACCATGTGCTTCAGATGGGGTTTTGGTTGATGGCTTCAAGAAAGAGTTGGAGCGACCGGACATATGAGTTAACCAAGAAGATATGAGGCCTACAATTACTCCCACGAAGCCGATATACACCAAAGTTGTGATATAAGAGTGGGTGGATACGAAAACATAAGCAACCAAAACAGGCCCGGTGAACACCCCTATACCTTGAAGGAGGTTTGCAACGCCGTTAGCCAGCCCCCTAAACTTCAGGGTGAGCCCCGCCATAAGTGCTGCAGCAACGGGGTAGAACAAGGCTTCACCCACACCGGTGAGAGTTCTAGAAAGAAATATCTCTGTGGGGGTCCTGCTCAAACCCGTGGCCATCGTGAACACTGAAAAAATAGACACACCAAGCAGGATAGTAGCCGCGCCGCCAAGCCTCCTAGTCACATATCCTGAGAAGGGAGCAGCGACAACTTGGCCAAGTGCGAAAATAGTTGCTAAACCCGCTCCTGTGGCGACGCTCAAACCTAAAGACTTAATTATCGCGGGAAGGATAACACCGAAACCTGTCCTATCCGCCCAATAAAGAATTGAGGGAAGTGCTAAAGCGATAATCACTAGGGTTATACTCAAAACTCTCTTTCCGTTTGAAGCCGAATTAGCTGCCATATCGGAATACAAACATGG
>Ga0208548_100749_pt1 | contig 11659 bp, 9 predicted proteins | sample ECH_Chost_MetaG_FD_187133 | JGI IMG/M metagenome (GOLD analysis project Ga0208548, IMG submission 187133) | Hot spring microbial mat communities from Yellowstone National Park, Wyoming, USA - ECH_C host_MetaG (SPAdes) (version 2) | ecosystem: Environmental > Aquatic > Thermal springs > Hot... | reverse complement strand
AGTCAGCAGGTGTTGGAGGAGCTCCGGTAGGTATCCCAAATTGCGAACCTAAAGAAATTTGTGTTCTATTTAAGGCTAATGACAACGCGTATCTAAACCAGGTCTCGTTCCAAGGCCAATAGTTAAGCCTAGCAAAGTTTATCCACAAGAACGAAGGTTGACCTCCAGATCCATTCCCTATACTTGCCATACCATGATAATATTGAGGATTAGCATATGTAAATAACTGACTGAAAGGAGTTGATCCAGTACTTCCAGTTCCACCCCACTGCGCGATTCCTTTAGCTAGAAGGCCATATGCTTGAGCATTACTAATCCCAACATAGTATGTGAACGTTGATATAAATGGCCTACCTGGGATCCAGTAGTATGGATTTCTATAGAATGTAGCTTGGGTTTCTGTGGCCTTAGCTAAATAATATGGACCTGTTCCCACAGGTATGGGTATTACTGCTACAGCTGGATTCGTTAAATTAGCGTATTGTTCCCAAGGGACAATAAATTGCTCTAATAAGTCATACAACGCGTACTGGACGTTTGGTTTACCAAAATGGAAAATAACCTCGTATGGATTAACTTCGGTTACTGTAACATTAAATGGATTTCCATAGACCTTAAAATAGTCTTGATAAGTTGCAACCACATCCTTAGCTGAAAATGGCCATAATATTTGTCCTTGCGTACCATTAGGTAATGTTCCATTATAGTAGAAATAAACTCCATGTCTTAGATATACAATGAAATTTGTATTATTATCTGTGAATGTCCAGTTTGTCGCCAACCATGGATAAACCTGACCTGTCATGAAATCTGCAATTCCTAATGTCTCGAATATAAACTCATAAGGAATATCATCGGATCTCTCTCCTACTCCAAACACGTTCCAATTATTAGGTACAATAGGTCCACTTCCGGTTGTTACTCCAAAAGTTGGATATGACGATGCCCATGGAAAACTATAGCTTGCTGCCGGATTTAATTGAGGTGATTGTGAATTGACTACTCTGCTACTGATAATAAATGGCATAAAGGCTGAAAGTGCCATCAATATTAATGCAGTAAGCCCTATTACATTTTTTATCTTTTTGTTCATAACTTCACTTCCGTTATTATGTATATATAAAGTTTTATGTTAACTAGTTAAGTTGAATAGGGGACAGAATTTATATCGTCAAGGGATTTATAAAGAATTAAAATTTAATAAAATATTAAGTAAGAAAAATGGCGAAACTTTTATATTTATGGTATCAAACATACAAAATGTGTAATAAGATGGAGTATATGAAATTTGGTAATAGTGGTTTAAAAGTGTCGAAGTTTTGTCTAGGTACATGGCATTTACCTCCGTCTAAGGAAAGGGATAGCTACGGGGTTTATAAGGTAGATGAGGAAGAGAGTAAAAAGACAATTGTAAAGGCAATAGATCTTGGCGTAAATTTCTTTGATACTGCTAATGTCTATCATGGTGTGATGCAGGGACCAGACGTTTTCCATGTAGGTAATGCTGAAAGGATATTAGGGGAGGCAATTAAGGGATACGATAGAGAATCGTTAGTTTTAGCTACAAAGGTTCGCGGGAAGATGGCTGAACATGCTAATGGTGAAGGACTTTCAAGGAAGCACATTATGTGGCAAGTAAGAGAATCGTTGAAGAGATTGAATACTGATTATATCGATATATATTTAATGCATAGACCAGATCCAGATACACCAATAGAAGAGACTATGGAAACATTTCACGATTTGGTAAGACAAGGTAAAATACACTACATTGGTGAGAGTTATTTTGATCCGACAGACATACCCTATTTAGTTAAGATTGCAAAAGACCTACATGTTCCTTTCATAGCCATGCAAGAACCCTATAATTTTTTAGAGAGAGACATAGAAAAAGATAAATTTATACTGGCAAAAACGTATGGATTAGGAATAATGGCATATATACCCTTAGCACAAGGAGTTCTTACAGGTAAATACCTTAATACTACTCCAGATATGAGTAGAGCTACATACGTACCCGAAATATCTAATAGGTATTTTACTAAAGAGAATTTCGAGGTTTTAAGGGAATTTCATGAAATTGCTAAGGAACTAGGAGTCACAGATACCCAATTAGCCTTAGCGTGGATTTTCAAGATTCAAGAAATCAATCAAATTACCATAGTCCCTATAATAGGGGTTACAAAAATTAATCAGCTAGAGGAAAACATTGAGAGCCTAAATGTGAAGATATCGAATGATACATATAAGAAGTTAGACGAAATTTCAAAACGCGTTAAGGTAAATTGGGAAATTAAATATAATAAGATTATAAAAAGATTTGAATAACTTTTGAGTACTTTGCCAATATAATTTTAAATTACAAAAAATCCATAGTTAAGTCATTTATATTCAACATTTGGAAATTATTAGATAGTTTTATATGGATCCGGCACTGCCTCTATTAAACGTTTAGTATACTCATGAGATGGATTGGATATAACTTCATAAGTGTTTCCCTTTTCTACTATCCTTCCCTTATAAATAACCATACTCTCGTCAGCAATATAATTTACAGTTGCAATGTCGTGGGTTATGTATAATATGCTGATACCATTCTTTTTAAACTTCTTAATTAGATTTAATATGCCTGCCCTCAACGAGGCATCTAACATGGAAACTGGTTCATCAGCAACTAACACTTTAGGTTCTACAGCAATTGCTCTAGCTATTGCCACCCTTTGCCTTTCTCCACCAGATAGCTCATGAGGATATTTATATAGATATTTCTCGGGTGGCATTAATCCTACATTTTTAAGAACCTCAATTATTTTCGGTAATAATTGATCTTTATTTGAAACCTTTTTATGTATGAGTAAAGGTCTCTCTACGTGCCACCTAACAGTATGACGAGGATCAAGCGAAGAGTAAGGATCTTGGAATATCATCTGAACGTTCTCCTTATACCACATAGAGTTCCTCACGCCGTATTCACTCACATCTTTTCCTAATAGAATTATCTTACCAGAAGTCTGTTGAATCATACCAGCTAGTATTTTAGCGATAGTAGTCTTACCATGTCCACTTGCGCCTACCAATGCTGTTATAGTGCCCTTCTTTAACTCAAAGGATACATCATTAACAGCATTGATGGGTTCACTTAAAATAAGGTTTTTTCTAATATAATAAATTTTACTTAAATTCAATATCTTCATTACAACCTCATGTTGATTGCTCTCTGATAAATCAGTTTCTGTCTTCTCCTCAGCATAATATTCTAACGATATGGGAAGAGTAGATAAGTCAACATATCCCCCTTTTTGTAGGAAACACCTAGCCTTATGACCATCCATTATATCTCCTAAAGCTGGGTTAAGAGTGCTACATTTTTCCATCTTGAATGGACATCTATCATAAAACCTACATGAATTAGGTACTTTCGATAGCATAAATGGTGGATTCCCTGGTATTGATAATAATTTCTCTCGTCTCTTTACCAAAGACGGGAGGCTATTTATAAGAAGGTATGTATATGGATGAGACGGCCTTTTTATAATTTCCTCCTTTGATCCAATCTCTACTATCTCACCAGCATACATTATGCCTACTCTATCCGATATCATCAACAACATTGATATATCATGAGATATAATTACTAAAGAAACACCTAACTGTCTTTGTATTCTCTTTAGATCCTTAAGTATTTCATATTGGACAATAACGTCCAGTCCTGTTGTAGGCTCATCGAGTATTATTAAAGAGGGGTTTAAGAGAATAGACGTAGCTATTACAACTCTTTGCCTCATACCGCCTGATAACTCATGCGGATACATATTAACTACATTATAAGGAAGATCCACTAACTCCAGTTTCTCTTTTATTAACTTACGTGCCTCTTCCACATTTACTCCATGACTTACCGCAGCTCGCATCATTTGATCACCTATTTTAGCTACTGGATCTAACGCATCCATAGCAAACTGAGGTACATACACGAACTCTTTCATTCTAAGCTTTCTGAGTTCTTCCTGAGTAATTGATAAGATATCTTTGTCTTTCAAATAAACGTGGCCCCTAAGGACTACTCCAGGGTACTTAAGTAAGCCGTAAATTGCCATTGCTAACGTAGACTTCCCACATCCAGATTCGCCCGCTATAGCGAAAATCTCATTTGGATATACCTCAAAATTAACGTTAGTAACACCAATTACAAATCCATCTTGATTAAAATAACCTGCTGTTAATTCATTTACCTTGAGTAAACTATCCATAATCTCCTCCACCTTAACAAAAAATATAGTAACTCTAAAATAAAAACTTTTTGCGATATATTGTTATTCTGTATCTTCGTACAGAAAGACGATTGAATCGATTTAGTTTAATCTTAGTAAATGACAAAAGTTTATATACAATGGTAAAACATAATTATATTTGGTGATACCTGACGAAAGTAACTTATATTCTCTACAAACTTGTAAGTTATGTGGCCACATTTTTTGTGGTCATAACAGTAAACTTCATATTACCAAGATTAATGCCAGGAAGCGCTCTTGCTGTAGTAATATCCTTAATTGAAGGACAGAATGGTGTCGCTGCTACAGCTGGAAGTAGCGCGATAGCCCTTGAAGTAAGCCAGCTTGAAGCTGCATTTGGTTTAACTCCTGCACCATGGTATGTACAGTATGCGCATTACATACAAGGAATATTTACGCTAAACCTAGGAGCCAGCATAACATATTACCCAACTCCTGTACTCTCCATAATTTTAAGCGGACTACCTTGGACATTATTTCTAGTCGTAGTTGGAGCAATCATAGCCTTCTTCCTTGGAAGTTATCTTGGAAGTATAGCCGGTTTTAACAGAAGAAGTAGAAAAGATTTAGTAATATTAATAATTACATCAATCTTGGCTGCTTTGCCTTCATTCGTTATTTTAATGTATTTAGAAATGTGGTTATCCGTGCAACATGGAATATTTCTTATAAGCTTCCCAAGCAAGATTAATACTAGTCCCAATTCAATTATGGCCCTTTCAAGATTTTATACACTCCCAATAATAGCGTTAATGTTTACATCATTATCGGGATTTGTGTTGGGAATGAGAAATAATATGCTACATACGATTAGAGATAATTATGTAACTTACGCAGAGATTCTTGGATTAGATCATAATCGAATTAGAAAGATGGTTTACAAAAACTCATTGTTACCAAATATAACCGCCTTTGCAATAATATTGGGTCTCGCAATAAGCCAGTCACTGACTGTAGAAGGTCTATTAACGACACCAGGTGTGGGATTCTTCTTCGGGTTAGCATTAACTTCAAAGGATTTACCCCTTCTCCAAGGGATTTTCTTATTTATCGCAATAATGTTAATACTTTCAATAGCTATAGTTGAAGCAATCTACACTATTCTAGATCCTAGAGCAAGGGTGAGTGAAAGTGAGTAAATATTACAATAGAATTAGAAAAACATTATTTAATAATAAATTTATATTAGCTGGAATTGTAATAATCCTAGTAGACTTTGCGATAGGGATAGTGGGAGCTTTTTGGACACCGTATCCAGTTTCAGAAACCTTCGGAATTTCTCTTCCTCCTAGTTCCGCTCATATCTTAGGGACTGATGAATTTGGTCATGATGTTCTCTCAGTGATGATGGCATCTACGCTAACCTCTCTAATTGTAGGAATTTCAGTTGGAGCATTAATTGCAATTATTAGTACGCTAATTGGATTGTTTGGAGGCTACTACGGTGGTAAGATAAGTGGTGTAATAATTGATATATTAACTATTACCGCTTTAACTATACCAGGTGTCATCTTATTAGTAATAATAGAAGCGTACTTTAGAGCTGCTAGTTCGACTATAAATATAACCTTGAGTTACATAATAGTTGTTATAGGACTTGCGATAACTAGTTGGGCTTTCGGTGCCAAGCAAATAAGAGCTCAGGTCCTTTCTATATCAAAAAGGGATTATATTATAGCTTCAAGATTAATTGGAGAGAAATCTTGGAGAATAATATTTAATCAAATATTACCATCGATACTTCCATTAACAGTTGCACAGTTTCTTTTTGGAGTACTATATGGAATCTTATCACTAATTACTGCAGAATTTTGGGGTGTATTGCCAACTAACATAAACAATTTAGGAACTATGCTATTCTTTATCTCATCCAACGGAGCTTACCTAAGTAATCAGTGGTGGTGGATATTAGGTGCGATAATACCAATTATGGTATTAGGCGCTGGTCTAGGGATATTGAATATAGGAATAGACGAGTTTATTGATCCTAGACTAAAAGAGGTTAAACCTAAGGTAATTCCGGAAAAGATTGTTATACTTGAGGAACAGGAGATAATAGAAGTACCAATGTTAGGAAATTATAAGAATAGAAAATGATTCTAATGTATTAAGAAGATATATTCAGATTTTTACTATTTTAAAAACTTTTACTAACTTCCTATACATTAAATCAAGTTAGGGATTAGATATATTTAATACTAGCAATTAAGAACATAGATAAAAGAAATCACACAAAGATATGTGATACTCATAATTCATTGTACTAAGTAGTATATAATTAAAAGGGAAACTTATCCATATGAAATAACTGAATTTTAACTTAAATTAAATTTACCTAGATAAAGAACTCTGTCATATTTAAATTTTACTAGATACTTATATAGGTTAGTACCGCTATTTAAACCCGAAAAATCACATAAATAAATATTTTAACTTCAGATCCGTAACTATTAACAATAATGTATTTTCACGTGACGATATGCTAATTCTTTTTCATAAGGAAGCGGTATTGTAGACAATTTTACAAGCATTATTCAACTTTTATACGAATTCTCTTAACACAATACAATTTGAATACATCCTTTTGAAGTTCCCGTTATAGTATGCACTAGGTATCTGGGCAAAGAGATTTGAAGCCTATTGAATACTAAGCAATAGTAAATTGTAACCCAATAATATACTACTAAGTAGAGCTAACTATCTATAATCTAGGATAACCCTTATAACAAGAGGAGCCCTTATAACTTCCTCTATTTTTATCTTTAAACCTTCATCACTTAAACTCCACTCTAACTTACCTTTCCCATCTAATCTGCTTACATCTACTATTACAGCTTCTTCTATTAGCTTTAGATTTTTCATAAACGACCTTAACGTAATTTCCTTAGGCTTTCCGAAGAGAATAGCGTAAATATGCCTTTGTCGCGGATAATAGTCTTTCACAGTGTATCTCACATCTTGATAGCCTAAAGTAATTTTTCTCTCTGTAAAGAATCCCCCTTCATTAATTCCCGAAGGACCTTCTCCGTAAACTCTCCACGGTTTTGATCCGAAAATCGCTTCGCCATTTACATTTAGCCAATCCCCAACATCAAGTAGAATTCTCTTAGCCTCTTCTGATATCGTACCGTCAGCTTTAGGTCCTATATTCAAGAGAAAAACTCCATTTTTACTAACAACATCACCTAAATGGGATAATATAACACTAGGTAGCTTGTATTCAGCATCTTTGATGTAACCCCAGGATTTGTAGTCTATAGAAGTGTCAGCTAACCATGTGGAGGGATATACGTTCTTTATTGTTCCCCTTTCAGCTAAATCCGGTATGGCTGTACCTTCCCCAAATGCCCCTTGCTTGTAAATTATTACGGGTTCTATTCCCCATTTATATGACCTATTATAGTAATAGGACGCAAAGGCCTTCAAATATGGTTGGAAAGAGGGATTGGCAATCCACCAGTCGAAATAGACTAGCCATGGCCTATACTTTTCAACAGCCTCAACAATTCTAAGCAACCAATCCATTAGAAACTCATCATTTGGCTGTACATTATCCAGTGAAGGTGGATCTCTAGGATTTAGGGAAGCAGACTGAGCTGGGCCATATAAATCAAGATATCTGGGGTCCTTTACATCAGACTCTATTTTCATCCCTTGATCGAAAAACCACCAGTGCTCAGCCCTATGATACGAAATGCCAAATATTAGCCCTTGACCTTCAACAGCTTCCTTAAGTTCTCTAACAATGTCCCTTTTAGGTCCAATCTTGGTTGCACACCACCTAGTGTAATTTGATTCCCATAGTGCAAATCCATCGTGATGTTCTGCAACTAGGACTACGAATTTAGCTCCACTTTTCTTAAAGACCTTAGCCCACTCATATGGATCCCAATTCTCTCCAGTGAACATCGGTATGAAATCCTTATATCCGAAATCGGTTACTGGGCCGAATTTTTTAGGTGATATTGGTGTTCTGGTCTATCTGGCATGTACATGTATCTAGGGTACCATTCATTACCAAATGCTGGTACTGAGTATACTCCCCAATGGATAAAAATACCGAATTTAGAGGTGGTAAACCACGATGGGACTATATACTTTTTTAATGAACTCCAAGTAGGTTTGAAAGGACCATTAGATGGTACTGGAAGTGATTTCAAGATTTTGTAAGAATTTTGTGACATTTAACTGACCTACCTATTGATTAAAGGAAGTACACTTAAACTTTTCTTAAGTTGATTAACATTTAGCTGATAATGTCTTTCAGGGTAAAGCAGTTTTGGGAAAATGCTTTCATTAACGTATAATTGGAAAGCTTTTAAACTTTTAAAAAAGTATGAACTTGTGAGCCATAAGTACATTAACGTGATGGTTTCGCATCATGGCTGTTGGTCAGAGCTCACGAGTGTAAATTATATTGATACGTTAATTAACATTGAGTACTCTAGTTTTGAGATACTTAAGGCAAGTAGGATTGCTATGATTAGAGGAAGTAAAGAAAATATTAAAGGGCAGATTAAGAACATTATGACTAAAGATAGGAGTATTATAGACTTTGATATATCAGAGATTGTTAGTGATAATAATAAGTACTCAATCTATTTAATATCAATGTTACAAGAGGCTGAGAATACGATGATAAGTAAACTGAGAGCTAAGGGTACTTCTATCATTGGGACTACCATACGAGATGGTAAGGAGATCTACGACGTTATAGTACCAAGAGACGTTAAGACTTTAGTTGTAGACGCCATAATGAAGGATGACAGAGTAAAAATTATCAACTTCGTGGAGAAGGACGTTAATGAGGAATTAATATTCAAAGTAATAAGTAGGAACTCGTTCGAAATGCTTCTAACTGAAAAGGAGAGAATGCTATTGAGAAAGGCAAGGGAGTTAGGTTATTTTAATGTGCCTAGAGATAGGAACTCTCAAGAACTAGCTAAACAATTAGGAGTTAGTAAGATGAATATCTCTTTCTCTTTAAGGAAGATACTTAAAAAAATCTCTAACTTGATAGATTAACTCAATCTGAACTTAAAGTTTTTAGTAAGATTTGGACAAATTTCTCATAATCGATGTCATATACGACTTCGGCGTTAGGTTTATTGTTACCAATAATATGTCCAGGGTCCACGTAATCTATTATAGTGACACCTCTAGTCAACCCCTCATTAGTTTCAACATCTACGTGCTCTTTATGAGATTTTTTAATAATTTTTGGGTTAATGGCTATAGCTGCTGTAATAACGTCTGGATGTGGATTTCCCCTCATTCTTTGTATCTGCATTGAAAATGTTCTAATGTGAATAAATCTTAACGTAAAAATTAGAAAGTTTGGTATTAAGGGATTGTATGAAATTTCACATAGGATCAATAGCATTAGCCACTGCAACCTCCCAAGGAACTAATGTTACGTTGGTGAAACCAGCGTGTAATGCTATCTTTACTGCATCTGGTCTACCCAAAAATTATATTCTGCTATGGGTGTTTCCATAGATTGTGCCACCCATAATGTATAGGTGATGTGTAAATTCAGTTAATCTAGGATACTTTAGATATGCTAAGGCTAAATTAGTTAACGGAGAGATAGCTAAAAACTCTAATTCCCCGAAATACGTTTCACATAACTCCGTTATAGCATCAACAGCATGCTTAATTTGTGCCTTAAGTCTTATTGGTTTTACAATCTCGTTTTCTACTCCTCCCTTTCCATGAAAATGTTCTACGGTTTTAAAAGACTTAACTAGTGGTCTTTTTGAACTTGGATATAACTGGAATATCGATATTTAGAAACTCTAAAGCCCATAACATAGTCTACTTGTTGATCAAAGTTTACATTACCTTCAACAATAGTAATCCCGACAATTTGTATATTGTTTTTAATCAGCATTATCAAACTCATTGTATTATCTTCTGCAGTGTCACAGTCTATTATGAAGTATCTCATCTATTTCACTTTTTCCATTAATATAAGTAATATAACAATGCCCCTATGAGCGATCCGATGCTTTAGCCATAGCCCAAAATATGAATATTTTTGAAGAATACATATAACCGAAATTCTTGGGTATAGGTCTTACTCCTATTGCCTTAAATCCTTGTACCTTTCATGTATACTTCTTCAGACTTATTTTCTCGCTTACTCATCTGACTTTCTCACCGCCCTGGAAGGGCGATGGTTCCCCTCCCCGGTCGGTAGACCCAAAATCGTATTATGAAAAATAATTCTGACAGAATAATATCGATTCATGATAGATAACAGGATTTATATGAGTATTAAGAATTCAATTGAAGAAAGGGTTTAAGGTGAGGGAGATGGAGTATTACCACGTGAGTAAGTGAGATGGTAACACCCGGTCTCCCTCACCAAAATAACATTCAACAAATAGGATATAAATTACTTTCCATGTTGAACTTCAAGGGAAAGAAAGGGGAAGAGGTGGCGAGAACCCTCATCTCAGCGTGTTTATGGAACGATTCGGTGGAAAGCAAGTCCAGAGCTTATGACGTGTCCCCACAGACCGTGAGGAATTACGTAGAGAAACAAGGGATGGAAGTGATTGAAAAGCTATTGGAAAGCGCCAGGAAGATATCCTTGAAGGTACTGAAGGGAGTCAAGGAGATAGATCTTTCAATAGACTGGACAACCAAGACGTGGTATGGGAAACCAGTGAAAGGGCTCGGGAGTTCGGAGGAGGGAAACTCTTGGAACTACGCAACTGCGACGACAAAGTTTAATGGGAAAGTGCTCCTACTGGCCTTCGTCACTCAAGTCAAGGGGATGACTAAGGAAGAGATCGTGAAGGCCCTCGTGGAGCAAGTCGTCGCGATGGGGTTCAAGATAAGGTTGATAACTCTTGACGCTGGTTTCTACACAGTTGATGTGCTCAATTTCATTTCACAGTTCAAGTACGTAATCGGAGTTCCTGTTGGGGACGTGAAGGTCTACCAGGAGTTTGACGGCGAGTACGAGACTAACAGTAAGAGGCACAGGAGGGACGAGCAGGTCAAGTTCAGGCTTCTCGTGTACAGCAAGGAAAAAGTGAGGAGAAAGAAGAAGACTCTCGTTTACTTCGCTAGGGCTACTAACCTAGACCTATCCAAGAGGGAAGTGTTGAAGTTGTACAACAAGGTGAGGGGTCCCATAGAGACCTCTTACCGGAACATCAAGGCTTTTCTCCCATTCACCAGTTCCACCAAGTTCGTCTTCCGCGGGGCTACTGGGTATAGTTGTGTAAGAAAATATGTAAGCAGAAGGTTAAAAGTCTTCATCAAGACTCACCTGGAACCTTGAAGCGTGGAGTTGTTTGAGATGATATGAGTAATGCCTTATCACCGACATGGGCCTGAACTTCCAACGCGAA
>Ga0208548_100747_pt1 | contig 11689 bp, 9 predicted proteins | sample ECH_Chost_MetaG_FD_187133 | JGI IMG/M metagenome (GOLD analysis project Ga0208548, IMG submission 187133) | Hot spring microbial mat communities from Yellowstone National Park, Wyoming, USA - ECH_C host_MetaG (SPAdes) (version 2) | ecosystem: Environmental > Aquatic > Thermal springs > Hot... | reverse complement strand
AGAAAATATTATTAGCAGTTTGACATAAGGGTTTAAGGGCTCGTGGTCTAGAGGTTATGACGTCTCCCTGACACGGAGGAGGTCGCCGGTTCAAATCCGGCCGGGCCCATTTAACATGGGGGGATATAGATAAGGCTTTGAAATTTTGACCCTTTAAGAATGAATAAAATAAGAAGTTAATTATTCAATTTCCTTTCTTGACAAGCCTTGTAAATTTCTTTCAAAGCTTTGGATCTGTATTTCATTTCATTTTTACGAATCCTTTCCTTGATATTCCATAGAGTTTGTTTAGATATACCCTTACCCCTTACATCCTTAGGTTTCAATGATAAAATCCATTGTTTGAAATCCTCAATGTTCTCATATTCAAGGTATGAATTATCATCTATTCCTAAAACAGAGGCCTCATCAATATTATTTGATTCCTTTCCTATGTATCTTATCCTATCAGCAATAATGTTTTTTCTACGTGCAATTCCCTTACTATCGTAATCGAATTTGTTATCATTATGCCTTACGTATTGTGTCAATACATCTTCTAAATTATGCCAATAAGCATCAGAAGGTAAGGGTAATTTATCAGATGCTGTATCAGATTTATGGTCAATAAAAGGTTCATATTGAATTCCAGTAATATCTTTATCATAGGGCAAACATGGTATGATGCCATTTTTCTCTGATCCGATAAGCATCAAATTGAAAGGTTTTATTTTCTCATTGAATCGCTTATTCTCGTTCATATTCCTAAAACGGTTAAGGATTGAAGGCTTAGATATGGTAATTTGAGATACTGCGATCTTATCCGTAAATTCTGAGAAATCCCCTGTTAAAATTGCCTTACATACATCCTCACCATTAATCTTTAACAGATGACCCAAGCCGTGTGTTGAGTATTTCCTAATGTTTATTTTTCCTTCGTTCATATCAAATAGGCAATATCGCTTGGCTGATATCCCGTAAAACATCACATCCTCCAATGGCTTATCGTTATCATCCTTTTCAATCTTAAACATATCATCAACATCAAGGGAATAGAGATTGAGTGACCTAAAAAATTCCTGAATATCTTTTACAATATCAGGTTTAACGAATATTGAATCTATATCGCAATAGGCAAAGTATCCCTTGTTCTCTGCTATTTTTTCAGCCGTTGCTAACATCAATCTTGCTGATCCCGTTATCAGCGTTGCCATTATGGGGTTGAAATATTGGCCTTGCTTCTCTATTTTCTTCGTTTTGAATGAGAAATTATCAACTAAGTAAACATCCGTATACTCTTCTTTATCTAATGATTGAGAATTCTCTTCAATGTATATATAGTATGGAGTGGCATTGGCAATTATCTTTAGTATAAGTTGAATCTGGTTTTTGTCTTTACGGTTAGATTTCCTTGCCTTCATTCTTTCTTCTATAACTTTCCTTATGAAGTCTTCTTTAGGGGATATTGTTATGTCAGATATTTCAACATCCTTCAAATTTTCCTGAATACCAATGGGAATGAAAGTTATGGCGTCTACAATTTCTGGTGGTTCGTCCCTTAGTATTTTTGATGCTATTACATCTTGAATGGCATACCATAATTCTTTATCAGAGGTTAGATAATTTATATCGATATTCTTTGCTGTTTTTATTCTAATAAAGAAGGGGTCTCGAAGAATAACATACACAATTTCAGGTAACAAACCTACCTGAGGTACATTAGTCAGTGGACAATAAATAATCCCAAGTAACTGTACACAAAATGATTTTGTACCAAAGTCTAATTTTTATTTTGCTTAATCGAGACAAGATTGCTTATCTCCGATGGTACAGAATCCAGTTTATGAATGCTGGAGAATAATTCTCCATCTTTTACAATAAACGATTTAAACCCGAGGGAGTTAAGGGCATTAAGAAGTTCTTGCCCCGATAGCTCCCTGTTGATTTCATATATTATTATGAGTTAATTCGACGAGGAAATAATGTTTTCTGCGCCTCTGATTATGTCTAGTTCACTCCCTTCGGCATCAATTTTGATCATTTTTACATGCTGATGAATTACAGTGTCGAGCTTCCTGATTTTCACTTTAAGGTGCCCATTTACTAATGGGATCGGTTTTAAGGAGTTAAGGCCATCCGAAGATTTGCTGACAAAAAGTTCCTCTTCCCCGTCAAATGACGAGACTGCATAGTTAAATGCGTGGATATTGTTGAAAGAGTTGAGCATAATATTTTGCACAAGTCTAGCATACGTAGCAGGATAGGGCTCAAAAGAATAAGCACAGCCCTGTTCCCCGACTATCCTGGAAGCGAGAAGGGTATAGTAGCCACTGTTAGCTCCTACGTCAACGAATACATCACCAGGAGAGAGTGTTCTTAATATAAAGAGATATTTCTTTTTCGTAATATCCGGTCTGAGTGAACTGTTTGTAAGGGCTCAGGTCCATATAGGAAGATTCGTCAAGCTTCATTCTAAAATCTTGAAACTGCACGATGCCTTTTCTACGTTTAATCCCCCTCCTTAGACGAACAGTCCCATTTCTTATGTCTTTCAAACCAACTTTGTCATATAGAGAATAAAGAAATGGGAACTTATCAAATAAGCGGATAATATTTCTTCTCAATGGTAATCCCCGCCCTTTTTAGGCATTAGATAGACCGAGATAAGCAAAATAGAGGTGATTATGACGGACAGGTATGCCAGTGCCACTGAAATCACAATATAGTTCCGTACAGTGATTGAAACGCTGTGATTACCGTTCAATGGGAATATGTAAGAACCATCGATACCATCATAGTATTTAGTCAGTGAAAATCCATCTGATTTAACATCATCTGCCCTGCTAATTCCCTCGTTGATAACAGCATAATGCCCGTAGTAGCTGTTGATACTTGTATTCCTAATCAAAACTATCCCCTCTATGCTTCCATTTATCATTTTATAAGAGTCTCCAGTGCTTATATTGGCAACCTGAATTTCTTTGCTAGAGTTGTTGTAATAGACGAAATACGCATCCCTGAATCCCGAAGGGACCTGAAGTATTGTGTTGCGCAGGTACACACCTTCACCGAATGGATAACTATAATTCAAGAAAGCTGTCCCTTTCCTGACGATGGTAAAGTTTGTGAAGCCAATATGAACGATACCTGTGAAACCATAAAAACCTATTCTGAATCCAACGTAAGCAGTATCCGCAGGCAAAAATTCAATGAACCGGAACATCCGCTCCTTCTCTGAAACGGAGAAATTCAGGTTATCAAAGAAAGTGACCACAGCCGGGTCCTTTGCTTCACCAATTACGCTCAGAACGGTTCTACCGGTAAAATTGCTTGAGGAGCTTGCATTGAACGCTACTGTCATCTCAGGTGGTATATCACTATTCCCTATGTAGTATCCTCCCGGTTGGCCTGCAAGTGACCCGTTGAAACCAACGCTGAATGATGAGTTCTTACCCGTGGCACTGATGCTGCCATTACCGTAGTAAAACGATGTGTTTCCACCCCAGGAAGTAGTTGTGAAATTTCCCGGAAGTGTATGGACAAACTGGCCCATGCTGTTATTCTGGTAGTACTCCATGAAACCTTTGTAGTCAGTGGAATTGAAACTCCTTACAATGAAATAGCTTGATGATTCCACAGTTAATGCGTTCTCTGGGGAAAAGACACCGGAATACCAAAGCATATCAGGGGGGACTACATCAATCTGGCTTGAATTGTTGAATACTGAAACGCTTGCTCCAGAGTTTTCCGAAAGCGATAGGTTGATACCCATCTGGTGGAACAGTGAATACAGAGGTGCATTATTGGAGCCACTACCTGTATAACGAAGCATCATATTGGAATAATAGATCGGGCCGGTCACATTTGGAACCTCCAATACGTAAACATTACCAACCGAATAAACCAAACGAAGCCCACTCTTTAAAAAGAACTGTTCCGCAGAAAAATAATTTGCAAAACCGTATGAGTTGAACGGATTGCCTGAGAACTGTGATATATCATCACCTGATATAACCACATATCTGACACTATGGGCTATCAGATATGGTACAACATCCCCGTAGAGGTTCTCTGATATAAGTTCCTTAAGGCCTGGAGTCTGAATGTTGTCCGGAGGAGCTGCCCACGTAAACTCACTCACAGACGGCCCCCCTATCCATATTGTGCTGTAACCATTGTAACCTGCGGTTACCATATCGTATGCCCCTAAAACAGCCGAATTCACGTCTGTCGGTGAAAAGACGCCCTTGGGTGGAACTGCATCCCCCTCAAGGAATGATCCTGGACTTGCTCTCATAGGGTAGAATGAACCATTAAATGCCTGCCAGCCTGCGAGTGAAATAAAAAGGAAGATCACAACGATGACAGTGACAGCTCTCAACGTGTAAATGTTTCTCTTTCCATTGCTTTTCCCCTTGAGATGAAGCCTAACATTTGGGAGGGTCTTGACATCCTTTCTTCTATTTCTTTTACCGGGGTATCTGTAAAGTGAAAGCGCTATTGAAAAGGAAATGAATGATTCCTTCTGTCTCTGGTCATTTCTCCTTTTAGCACTGTTGAAACTTGCAACAATATTTATTCTATTCTCGGTTTCCCTTTTTCCTTTCAAATGCGACTTTCTTCCTATCCAGAACGGTGTTTCTGAAACACTCAGTATTGATAGGATTCCAAGGGAGAACAAGGGAAGATATGAGTAGGCTATAAGATTTATGAAGTGGCCTGGCATGGAGAGCGAAGTCCCTATGGCAGTCCCTATAACTGGTAAGTAAATAAGGTGATACAGTCCGAAATATATCCACTTGAAATTCATCTCTTCACTAATGATATATGCAATAAAAAAAACCAATAATACAGGTAGCGCAAGCTTTCTCGTGTTTTTGAATACCAGGGAGGAGAAAGAAATTATAGGTACAAGAGATAGACCTGCTATCCAGAGGTAGTAAGTTATACCTGGAACTACTATGACCTGCGCAGGGGAATATAAAGCGGGAAGATTGAATATATTTTTGTAAAAAAGGATGGAAGGGGGAGAATACACAAGCGTGGACCAGGAATGACCTAGTAGAATCAGGACGTTGTAGTAACTAATGTTTCCTGTAAAGAGTGAAAAACTCCTGTATCCGAGAACATTGAAAGCAGAGAAAGAAGAAGGGGGGGCCATCCAGTAAGCCTGCAAATACAGATAAAGGATAGAGAGAGTGGAAATTAACACAGAGACAACTGAATACGCAATTCTCCTAAGCTCCTTCTGAATGATGCCTGAGACTATTGATACTGCTACTACGGCTATCCAGAACATAGGGACATAATCTGGGTCAAGGAGGAATGAGATGAGCATCAACCCTGAGATGAACAGGTAAATTCTTATTCCATTTCCTTCCCCAAGCAGCAGAGTTATGGAAATTGATATTAATATAAGTATAATACTGTCCGACCAGGTGCCCCCGTCTGCGTTAAGGTTCAAAGCAGAGAGGTTTGAATATGCAAGGATGAATATAATAAGTTTTCCTCCGTTTTCCACAAGGGGCGTCAGTTTTCTGACTTTCTTCGAGAAAAGATCAACTGACAGGGATGCAAATGCGTAACACAACAGCGAATAGAGTGCAAACGTGTAGTATATGAAACCCCTCTCTGTGAATTGAATGTTATTCGCGATGGATGAGAAAATGAAATATGGCCATGCAATAATGATTCTGTCGAAAGAAAAACCTCCAAGAGGGTTAGTAGTGATTATAAAGTATGCAGGGATCGTAGTTGATAGTGGGAAGTGCTGGTCAGCGTAAGCGTACAGACCAGGTTTAAATATCAACCCCCACAGGGACAAGAGAGGAATCAATAGCACAAATACAAGCCAGCCTATCTTGACACGGTTCATTCCAGTATTGTTCATTACGCTCGGCATATTTAAACTTTACCTCTGCCATATCTGGTAAGCAATTTCAGATTTATGAGGATCAAGAGCTAGCTATCTTTGGTTACATCCGAATATAGTTTCAGAATTTTTTCCCTAAACTTGATGTTCGAGAATTCCACAGACCTTTCGAGCCCAGGAGAAATAAGTTTCTCGCTCTCTCTTCCACCGCTTCCTTGATACATTCAGCTATGCCATCAACATCCTTAGGGTCTACAAGGATTGCTGCATCACCCGCCACTTCCCTTATGGTCGGAATATCAGAAGTTACAACCGGGAGCCCAGCGGCGAATGATTCTATAATTGGCAAGCCAAATCCTTCATAGAGAGAAGGGAACAGTAAAACATCTGAAGCATTGTAAAGCTTGTTGAACGTAGTATCGTCTATACCATTGAAAGTTATGCTGTTCCATAGCTAGGTGCCGACCCTCACTAAAATATAGGAATCACCTAATTTTTTCATCACTTCACGGATGGTTGAAAGATTCTTCCTTGGAAGGTCGCTTGATACAGAAATGATTATCTTCTTATCCTAAGGAAGGCCGAGCTCTTTCCTCAAATTTTTCTTCGTAACATCTATCTTTTTGAAAACAGGGGAATATGGAAGATGTATCGCCCTGATATTACCCATGATCCGAAATCTATAAGTTCATGTTTCAGCACTTCCGTATTAGTCACTACCCATTCCTTATTCCTCAGGGAATTGTAAAGTTGTCTCATATAGAGTTTAAGTGCGGGGGAGTCTGTTTCAGTATAATTAGGTGAATCCTGCACGTTTACAATTTCCTTTATTCCCTTTACCCTCAGGGTTCCTGAGAATTGGTTGGTATAATGCAATACCAGGTTGTTTCTCTCATTCCTCAATCTTTCAATGTATTTAACAGCCTGTCTGAAGGAAAAATTTCTAAGGAAGTGGTTCAATAGAGGCATTTTCACAAATCTGCCTTTAAAATCTAAACCATAATGTGGTCTATTCCAGCCTAAAGTATTGAATATCAGATTTATCTGTTCGGATTTTTTTAAAAATGGAAGATAAGTCATACGACCACCTGTAAACAGATGTTAGTGGTGGATATCTGTTAATTATGATAACCTTAAAATTTTCTCCATCGGAATTTGAGACCTTGTCTAAATTTGAATTTACCACATTTCCATTTTCCATTCTGGAATCATTCCCATGAATAGAAACAATTTTTAATGTTTTCGCATTTCCGCTCAGGACAGAGTGAATCAATTAAATCCAAAAATATCGATATGCATCCCTGTTGTTTATGGAAATCACATTAGGGAATCATTAGTCTCTATTTTTGCCAGCCAATACCAAGATTATGAGGTTACTGTCAATGATTTGACCGACCTTTTCATTGCATCTGATTTGACAAGGGACACCCTATATAATATTACGAAAATTCAGGATACTATCTTTTCTAAATTCTCCAATTCTTTAGGTATGATGGTCATGAGCTAATCCATGCCAGAGATTAATAAATCTTGGCCATCCTATTTCAAAAAAGAAGCAATAATTCCTAGTTTCATTTCTCTTTCTGTTTTACATTCCCTAAGTGATATCCAAGAAAAAAGGCCGAACCACGTATAGCATATATCGCTATAATCATTGGTAAATATCTTATTTCTGGAATTTTTCTTCTGCGCTTTCTAAACGAGTAGAAGTCACCGTAACAAGTTCCAGAAAGTAGCTTCTGAGTTTGCCCATATCGGTAATATTTCGAAAAACTTTCCCTTATGGTCGTTTCACCGTATTTTTTAATCAACAAATCATCAACTTTAACAATTCCTTTAAACCTTTTGAAAGCCTCTGTATAAATTATTTCAAGGTCACTTGCAACTACTTTTGGTATTTTCTCTTCAGGTAGATTGGCATATGCTTGTTTAAATGAATAATCTAAAACTGCTCTCCTGTAATATCTTGGAATAAGGTACAGGTTTGACGGGTCAGGAGATGCATATTTAAAAGAAATTTCAGCGTCCAGCCTGTTCAGCTTATTTATAAGTCCATCCCCTATTTCCTCCTCATTTATTATTGCCATGTCGGGATCACTCAAGGATGCCAACTTTTGCAATGCATCATACCTCAATATTCTGGTCTCTTCGAGAAGAAGCTCGTATTGTCCTTTGGATGCTTCATGGGCCATTTTTCTTGCCTCAAGTTTACCAGTTCTAATGAAGAGTTCTTTCGCACCGAAGTCTCTTATTGTATCCCTGGAACCAGGGTCGGAATTAACAATGATTATTTCATAATCTTGGTAAGTCTGTTGACGAATGGACTCAAGCAATGCGTGAAGCCTTTTTCCGGAAACAACTGAAAATTCAATAGAAATCATTGCTTATTCCTTTCGCAGTATGCAAGGCATGTAGATAGGTTTTTCTAATACCCTCTTCCAGACTTGTGAATTGTCTTCCAAGTAATTTTTTAGTTATTTCAGGATTTCCAGCAGCACCCTCTATGTAAGAGCTTGGCTTGGGAACATATGTTGGGTGTACAGGCACCCCAGTAACCTTTTCAATTAAAGAAATGATTTGGTTAAATGTAATTTCAGCGCCTGAGCATATGTCAACAACACTTGGAATATTGGATGGATGAAGCAGTTTTTTCAAGATCTCGGTGAGATCGTCAATATATATTGCATCTCTGGTTTGATTTCCATCCCCGTAAATTATCGGAGATCTACCATTTACAACATCATTGATGAATTTTGAAATTGGGCTAGCCCTTTCCCCCTTGCTCTCTTCCCCTGGTCCATAAACCATGAATATCCTCAATCCTATGGTTTTCAGTTCTTTTGAATATAAGGCGGCTAAATGCTCCTCTGTGAGCTTAAGGACTCCATATATGTTGGTAGGATCCACCATGATAGCTCCTGTGACCTTATCCTTTCTGTATACGCTTGCAGTTGATGGATATATGACTGTCCCAACACCTCGTTCCTTGGCAAATTCCAGAACGTTGATGAATGCTTTTGTCTCCGATGCAAACAATTCTGCTTCATGGCCTTTGAAAGCAGCAATGGAACTAATTGAACCGAAGTGAAATATGACATCAATATTTTCCTTGATACTAAATAGGGTTTCTCTATCAGATAAATCTCCAGTAAAATTTTTTGATATGTTCAAATTCTGTGAAGGATTCCTGTCTACTGTAAATATGATGTTATCCTTGGATAGTTCAGTTGTAAGGCTTCTCCCGATAAAACCAGATGAGCCTGTTATGAGAATATTCAAGTCTACTCACCTTCCTTCTGTAGGGCTCTTTTGGGATTTTGCTAGTAATGATGATATAATTTCCACTTCCTTTAAACCAATTGTGCCTCTGTTTCTATCATCGGTCGTGTTGTTCTCACCCACAAAAGCCCTAATTTCATTCATCAGCGGATTGTCAAAGAAAGAGAATTTATTAATTGCGTCATCATTACCCAAAATTACAGTATTATTTAGGAAATCCAGCGTAATATTGTATTTTTCCCCTATAATTTCAATAGTTCTCTCTTTCATGTGAGAGATGAATGAGCTTCTCATGCTGAGATGGGCACCCCCAATTACACCTTGCGCAAATAGCGAGTGATTAAGTCCAGACTTAGACTTAATACCCGTAACAAAGGAAAATGAAGGCCACATATCCAAAATGTAATTTAGAATATCGATAAGATGAATGAATATATCCCAGCTAACGTCTCTTTCGAGCATTACCCTCCTAATGTTTGGAATATCTATATTGTGAAGCCAACTGGCATTAACAATCCTCGGTTCACCCACATCTGCCCTAAGTAACTCACGAGTTTTATTTACAGCGGAGGAAAACCTATAAACCATACCAACTTTTAGCTTTACTGACTGAGTTTCTGCAATTTTGATTAACTCCCTTGCCTCAGCAACATTTTCTGTAATGGGCTTTTCCACCAATGTCTCAACATTATTCTCAAGGAGAGTTTTGACAAGTTCAAAATGAGTGTTATTGGGAGTACACACATGAGCAAATGAGACATCCCTTAAAACTTCATTTAATCCTGTGCATGTTTTGATTCTATTATCCTGAAAATTAAGCAATGACCTATTAATATCGTATACATACAGTCCGTCCAATATATGGTCGTCCAGTAACTTTAAATATTCGTCGATTACCTTTTTACCCCAATAACCGGCTCCAATTACAAGAACTCTCCGCCCACTTTCCATTGGGAGTTTATTTGGAGTTTCTATTTATTTCTTTCTTTAAAGCAGGCAAGTGGGAGGTTAAGTTGGAAATGAATCCATCGCAAAAATAAAGTAAATGAAGTACATTGACGTCTCTATGAATGAAAATCCAGGGGGAAGCCTTGGTGACTTTATAACCCCTACTTTTAATAATATGAGTGAACTTGTCTATTATCTTCAGAATTATGCCGGAGACCTTTATTCAAGCAATGTATTTTTTATTGAAAATATTCGTAACAAGAAAGTTGCAGATATGGGATGTGGCTATGGATATTTTACAACACTGCTCTCGCAGTATACGAATTCAATTGATGGTTTCGATATAGATTTAAACGCAATAAATTATGCAAAAGAATCCTTGAGTCGTCTTACTGAGCCTGCGAAAATTAATTTCTTCCATTTTGATGGATACAACACCCAAGTAAAAAGCGAAACCTATGATGCTGTTGTCTCCTTTGAAGTGATTGAACATGTTACTGAACCCTCAAAATATATTAAAGAATGTTACCGCATTCTTAAGAGGGGAGGAAGATTCTATCTCTCGACGCCGAATGGGCTGATAGCGAACAAAAACGATTGTATCATTAAATATCATTCTCGATCACATTTAACAGAATTTTTCCCGTCTGAACTATATGCGATGCTAACCGGTCAGGGATTTCTGGTCGAAAAAATTTTTCGAAAAATTAACAATCAGTCTGACGAACATAGATATCCGAATAAAAATTTACTAAGAAGGTTTAAGATATTCATAGTTTGCAGATTAAAAAGGACCAATTTTACATATTTCTTGCTAAAGAAAGTTATGAAAGCGATACAACGAAAGAATTACATTAGAAGCGACAACTATATGAGCTACACAATTGAAGAGAGTTCCATTGAAGCAATAAACGCACAAAATTGCGACGTTATTCTGATCCAGGCCATTAAGCCCGAATAACTCGTTAAAATTCACTGTTCCGTAGCTTAATAAGCTGTGTTACAGCACAGTGTGTTCTAACCACATAAATAAGAACATTTCTCTTCTTGCCCGCATTAGAGGATTTGAAAGTAACTCTTGAAAGAATAGAGCTAGCTATTGAATGATAATGCTATTATAGAACATAGATATGGAACAAGACTGTTATACCTAGAGTATACAGGGGGAAATCATAATGGAGGCTTTAGAGAGGATAAGGGGAAATCTTACCGAGGAAATACTGAAGAATATAGTTGGACTTGATATTGAACTTATATATTTGGAATCATACAAGATATCCCAAAATATCGGCTTTATAGATACAGCGGAAATAATGCACTATGGAGAGGTGGGACTGCGAGACACATTCAGAAAATATTATCGCTACGGTAACTCACAGAAAATGTTGAGGAATACTATCCACAAAGAATTTGCAGGGTTGTCTGGGAGAAACATGGCTACGCTACCATTGAGGAACAGGATACAAAGTATTCCGATACAGGTTATAAGGAGAATACCGTTTGTTCTTGGATATATTTCCGGTTGATTATAACATTTTTATGATGCAAAGGCTCATTCTACTGCTTTAGGAATATGTTCCATGTTCACCTTTCGAATATTTCACACATTCT
>Ga0208548_100737_pt1 | contig 11812 bp, 9 predicted proteins | sample ECH_Chost_MetaG_FD_187133 | JGI IMG/M metagenome (GOLD analysis project Ga0208548, IMG submission 187133) | Hot spring microbial mat communities from Yellowstone National Park, Wyoming, USA - ECH_C host_MetaG (SPAdes) (version 2) | ecosystem: Environmental > Aquatic > Thermal springs > Hot... | reverse complement strand
CTACGGGGAATAGTAATATATAAATCATTAGTTTACAAAAATGAGTTCACACCAATCCATTCAAAAATAAATGGTCGTTTATATGCTCTAATTTTTCGGAGTTAAGGTTAAAAATAAAAAATATTTTTTATAGGAGTGAAGTTATAAAGTATATTATCTATCTCTCCATCTTGTGTAAAATTACAAACAAAAATAGGGAGATGTGGAATATGGCTGAAAATGATAAGAAGTATGTGGAACTTATCTGGAATCGAAAATATGAAAAAATAGAATTGGGAGAAAAAATACCTATTGAAAGGCCAAATCTGCCATTTCAGATTGTTGAAACTGTGAACAAGCCGAGAATTAAAGGCGGGGAACTACAGTCTTTGTTCCCCGAAGATCAATGGCCAAAGGATTATCCGAAGGATTGGAAGAATCTTCTCATCTGGGGTGATAACAAATTGGTTATGTCCTCTTTGATAAAGCAGGGCTGGGCCGGGAAAATAAATCTCATTTATATTGACCCACCGTTTTTTACAGGTGCAGACTTTACAGTTAGGACAAACATTGGAGATGAGGAGATAGAAAAAGAGCCATCAATAATAGAAGAACGGGCTTACAGGGATACATGGAGCGGTGGTATTGCTTCTTATCTTAAATATATGTATGAGCGGTTGGTTTTGATGAGGGAATTATTGGCTGAGAATGGCTCCATTTATGTGCATTTAGATTCACATGTAGGTCATTATGTAAAGGTAATGATGGACGAAATATTTGGATACGAAAATTTTCAGAGAGAAATTATATGGAGAATTGGATGGGTATCCGGATATAAGTCAAAAACCTTAAACTGGATTAGAAACCATGACACAATACTTTACTATGTTAAAAACTCTGAAGATTTTGTTTTTAATAAGGAATATATTCCATATCCAAAAGATTATAAAAGAAGAGATGGATCATTACCTGAAGGTGTGGGATATCCCATAGAAGATACTTGGAATTGCAGTGATATAGACATTCTAGACTCCATTCAAATTAAAAGTTTTTCAACTGAAAAAACAGGCTTTATTACTCAAAAAAATGAAAACCTTTTAAAAAGAATAATTAATGCTTCCTCAAATCCTGGCGATATCGTTGCAGATTTCTTTTGTGGCTCAGGCACAACATTAGCAGTTGCAGAGAAACTTGGCAGGCGCTGGATTGGCGTAGATTTATCAAAATATGCAATTCAGGTAACAAGAAAAAGACTATTGGATATACATAATTCCAAGGATTTAATATATGAGAAAAAGGAGAGATATGGTAATCCAGCAAGACCATTTGAACTTTGGAATATTGGAAACTATGAAACAGTTTATTGGCAGGAAAGACAGGATGAATACCTTGCTTTTATGCTTAAACTCTATCAGGCACAGCCATTAACAGGTTTCAGATACATTCATGGAAGAAAAGGGGATAGAGCGGTTCATATCGGTCCTTTGAATGCCCCAGTAACAATGGAGGAAGTTGAAAAGGTTGTAATTGAATGCAGAGCAAATAACCTTAACAAAGCAGATGTTCTGGGCTGGGAATGGAGTTATGATGTAAACGAGCTTGCGAAAAATTTAGCCAGAAAGAATGGAGTTGATTTAAAGCTTGTTCAGATTCCCTCTGTGAATGAAATTAAATCTTCACTTGTAGGCTTTGACCTGCAGTTATTGAAAATAAGGGATGATGTTGTTGAAAAAGAATTGTCAAAGTATGTAAAATTTTCAGAGGTTGCATATCTGGAGATTGAAACTAAAACAAATGGGAACGAAGTTTTATTGAAGATTACAGACTTTCAACTCGCACCAACCGCAGAACTTGCAGAGATAGCAAATAAGGTAAAGGACTCAAGGGAGCTCATTGATTACTGGGCGATAGACTGGAATTATAAAGGGGATACATTCCACAATCAGTGGCAGAGCTTTAGAGTGAAGAAAAATCCAAAAGTAGACTATGAAGCAAAACACAAATATGAAGATGCGGGAGAATATCTGATTATGGTAAAGGTGATAGATGTATTTGGAAACGATACAAATAAGGTTTTGAAGGTGAGGATAGAATGAATCCAACTGAAATTTTACATCCGATACAAAGACAGCCCAGTAAAGCGTATTTAGTCAACAAACTTCGAGAGGCTGTATATGATTGGCGAGAAAAAGGTTATCCTGGTACAACTCCTACGACAAAGAGACTTTTACAATATTGGTTTCAAGAAGACCATTTAGTAGATAAGGAACCTTTTGAATTCTGGTTTGCCCAAAGAGAAGCAATTGAGACACTGATTTATGTTTATGAAGTAATGAAAAAGCGTAATTTCATAGACATGGCAAGAGACTTCGGAACAGTGTCAATACATGGGTATGACCCATCTTATGACCAGTATCCGCTTTATGCCTTTAAAATGGCAACCGGTTCAGGTAAGACCTATGTAATGGCTTTAAGCATTGTCTGGCAATATTTCAATCATAATAAAGAGAACAAAAATGATTATACATCAAAATTTCTTCTCATAGCAGGCGAAAAGAATGTGATCTATGACAGACTCGCAAAAGATTTTGAAGATGGCAAGATATTCAGACAATTACCACTTATTCCTCCAGAGTGGCATGAGGAATTTGACTTGAAAGTAATTCTTAAAGAAGACCCAATACATATTATTCCTGAAAGTGTTTTGTTTTTAACCAATATTCAGCAGTTGGAAGAAAGAAAAAATAAAAAAGAAGAAGTTGAGGAATATGTAGATGATGTTTTAGCTCTCGAAGAGGTAAAGAAGGATGATATTTATCAAGAGAACAGGATTAAAGAGGTTTTAACTTCCTGCCCAAATATAATGATATTGAAAGATGAAGCCCACCATATATACAGTTTTGAAAAAGCCTGGAAGAATATACTATTAGAACTCAATAAAAATCTGGCATCTCGATATGGCAAAGGCATCAATATGGAACTTGACTTTAGCGCTACACCCAAAACCAAAACCGGGGCATTATTTCCTTGGATTATTGTGGACTTTTCATTGAAAGAAGCTATTGAAATGAATATTGTAAAGTTACCATTGAAAGGGTTGGTAAAAGGTGCAGAGGAAATTGCTTCCAAAAAAGCGGTAGAAAGATACAGAGCATGGATTGATGCTGGTGTAAGAAGGTGGCGGGAATACAAAGATAAACTCAAACCATTGTCTAAGAAGCCTATATTATTTTTCCAATGTTCGGAAAATGAAGAAGCAGATGAGATATACGAATATTTGAATTCAATACCAGATCTTAAAGACAAAGTATTGTTGATACATACAGATAGTACTGGCGAAGTAAAAAAGGCAGATTTACAAAGAGCAAGAGAATTTGCAAAGACCATTGACGACCCAGATCCGGAGAAAAATCCATACGAAGCGATAGTAAGCACGATGATGCTAAACGAGGGATGGGATGTTAGAAATGTGAATGTAATTGTGGGGCTTAGGTCATATACTTCAAAAAGAAAAGTACTTCCAGAACAAGTCATCGGTAGAGGTTTAAGAAAAATGTTCCCTGAAGAAGATGCAGATATTGATAAATCAATAAACATCCTTGAGGTTATAGGACCTCCGGGCTTAATGGAGATTATTGAAGAATTAGAAGCCCAGGAGGGAATTAAGTTTGCAGAATTTGACACTAATAAATCGCTTAATTTAACAACTATATTTGTGGATGAAAACAAATTGGATAAAGATATTGAAATTCCAATACTTTCCCCGAGAATTATTATAAAGGATTTTGATTTAAGTGAAGCTGACATAGATGAATTACCCTCACTTTCAATCCCATTGGAGAATAATTTTTTAGAGATGGAATATGAAGCAAGAGATCTGATTAAAGATGAGGTAGTATTGCGAAGAAAATGGGACCTACCAGTTCCTCAGGACTCAAAAAGTGTTATTGCCTATTATACAGACCAGATTCTCAAAAAATTAAAAATAAACAGTGGATTCGCCACTTTCTATCCTCTTGTGAAAAAGTATGTTATAGAAAAATTATTCAGTGAGCGTATCAACCTTGATGACCCGAGGGTTCTCTATAAATTAAGCCTTCCAGAAGTTCAGGAAAAATTAATAAAATTATTCGAAGAAAAATTCAAAGACATGACCTTCAAGGAAAGAGAACCTGAAAAAGAGGATTTTATTAAGTTATCAGATACAAGACCCTTCGTCTGGTCCAAAAAGGTTTATCCAGCAAATAAATCTATTTTCAATTATGTGCCTTGCGATAATGATTTTGAAATAGATGTTGCTGAATTTTTAGATAGAGCTGAGGATGTATTAGCTTTCTCTAAGATTGTTCCGAAAATAGGTTTCTTTGTAGAATATAGAGATTCAGATGGAGACCTCAGATTATACTATCCAGATTTCATTGTAATAACACAGAATAACGAGCATTTTATAGTTGAAGCAAAGGGTAGGGAAGACATAGATGTCCAATATAAAGATAAAAGAATAAAAATGTGGTGTGAAGATGCTACTAACCTAACTAAAAGTAAGTGGTCTTTCATACGTATTGACCAAGAAGATTTCGAAAAATATAGATTTAAAAGCGTTAAGGAGTATATTTCAACTTTGAAAGACGAAGAGTAATCTTTATGCTAATTAAAAATTTGGAATGATGGAGGGTGAGAAGGAGGAAAATATCACATTTAATCATAGTTATGCAACACAGCATAAGGATTATAAATAATACAATAAATTATTTCTTAAAAAGGATTCATGATGGGTCGATCATAAGGAAAATATATATAAAAAATTTTAATTATTTTAGAGGGCGTTCATTATGGAAAATGAAGAATTACCTGAAAAGATAAAATGTCTTCTTGAAGGATTAAATGAGGTGGAAGGAATTTTTGATGAGTCATTTCCCGATGATGATAGTCTTTGGGATTATCCGTGGATCATTTGGCGTCGTCATCATCACATATTTGGCCCGGTATATAGGAGATTAGGAGAAGGACAAGAAATAAACATTATACCTCCTAGATATGGTGGAGAGGGGAAATGCACTGATACATTGCTTGTATTTGTAGAACCATCCTTCTGGATATTACAGGGTGATGAAAGCCATCCTGAAATGAGGTTGAAAAAGAGAATTGAATCTGCTTTGAATTTTATCGACAGGTGTGGCAATGCAAGGTACATAGTGTTCTGGTCGAGCATCTGGGAGTTCAGGATGTGGAAGAAATATGAAAAACAGTTTTCAGGCAAGGTAGTAATATTGAAGCCCTGGGGATTCAGGCACATAATTTTGAAATGAAATAGGTATTTCCTAATATAATTGAACATATTTAACGATTTTTAGATAAAATTCATAGTGATATTGATATTATTTCTTATTGTATTATATATTTTTTTAATAATCATCGTTTTAAAATTCCCTTCCCTGTCCCTTGTAACTCGGAGATCATCAATGAAACCATACTCAGTATTAAGTGTTCTTCTATATGCCCCATTCTTAGTTACATCTTTCTTTTCTATGAATATATCTCTTTATGTGTTCATTATTGTCTCCAGCGTTTCTTTCACGGTTTTTCTCACTGCTTCCAAAAGTTCTTTATCCAGATTTTCCAAATTATTCATGCCTTCTTGCCTGTGATTTTGCCAATGAGGCATCTTTAACCTTATACACAAAATTTACGGACACCATCATGTTTTTAACTCCTGCCTTATTTTAAAACTGCCTTAAATGTTTTTTATAAGCATGAGAAATATAAACAAATTGATTTTTTAATAAAAGCCATGATAACTGATTATATAGCCCTTATTTCTTTTCCTTCTTCTTCTCCTTATTATGCGATTTGGACACATTAACCAAATCGTATATTTCTATCCCTGCACACGCCCCGCCTTTCAGGGCGAACACAGTGATCATTATTTCTCTACCTCTTTTTTACTATCAATGTCATACTTATATATATAAATATTTATCATATTCTCACTATTCATATTTCTTGTTCCCTTTGGTATAAGACATATAATTATACTCATCAACCAGCTTCAAAATAGTATATTCTTTTAAAATTTCTTTTATTCCCTCTGTTTTTGTGCCTTCAATGTTATTAATTTGCTCCTTAACCTTTATCATGTATTCCCAATATGATTCAAAGCTATCTTTACCATTCCCATAAGAACAACCATAACGATCTGCTATTGTCCGGTCCCAGAGGGGAAAGAAATTTGGGCAGAATATATGCAAAAACTTTGCTGTTGACACGGGACTGTATGAGTTTCTATTTACTTTCTCTTTTTCACAAGCCAATACATCTAAAAAACTCTCATACAAATCCTTTATAACATTTTTCATAAGGTTATCAGATGTGTTTAATTCACATATACATTTCCTTTTAAAATAATTCAACTTTTCCTTGTTGTCTTTGATGTTGTCTTTAATCTTATTTATGAAATTTTCTTTAAAAATACAACCTCTATAGAATACGGAATTCCAGACAAATAGGAAGGTCAGTACGGCTTCGGTTATTTTTTTAGATCCTCATCATAAATTTCCCCATCCTTCCAATATTTGTTAATGTATTCTTTTGCTATTTCGTATGCGCATTCCCTTGGCTCTTTCTCAAGAAACTCTTCATGCTTTTTTTCTATCTTATCCAAATTCAATATTTCAGCCATTTCATTTGTTCTTTCATTCATAATTATTTTTTTATGGGTTTTCAATACTTAAATATTATTGGGCAATAATCTGATCGAAAAATATTAGAGAACAAACAAAATGAAATCGATGAAAAATTAAATTCTATAGAAAAAATTTTGAAAGATTATTTTACATCTATTAAAAAAATTGGATAAATAGTACAATAATCATTTCATAATGAAAATCTAGTAAATAAAAAATTTAATTTTTAGATTTGGTAATTAAGATAAATTATGGATTTTTTAAATGTCGGTTTCCAAAAATGCTTATAATGTTTTTATTTATATTTTCATTATCTTTTTCTATTGAACATAATAGAAGTACCTTTAATTGATCTTTCATATCATTAAACTCCCATAAATATTTTAATAATTCTAAGTTTGCTCCTTGCAAATGCTCATCATTTTTATCTGCTATCGCATCTAAATATTTTATGTATACTACACATTGTTGAAGGCGTTTTATTTTTTCAAAGAGTTCCCTAATTGATCTTTCCATTTCTCCAAACCACTTACTTCTAAACCTAAGAGCATCAACAACTAGATAAGGATACTTTAATTTTTCATTAATTAAGTAAGCTATTGTTGAAGCTACTTTATCATTATTGTTTTCCAAACTAATTAAAATTGGGGTAAAACGAGGTTTATTACAAAAATCATCTACTATTTGATTGAGTTTTTGATTTAGGGTATTTGCCTCATGTTCACCTATTTCTTTTTTAATATCTTCAATCCTATTTTTTGGCTTTTCTAAGTTAAATTCTCTTAATGCTGAAGGTTTAATACTATTTACAACTCTTAAAAGGTCTTCCTGAGTTATATAATTTCTCCCTTCAATAATAGATTGGAGTAAACCCTCATTTAATAATTGTAGTAAATCAGCGCCGGTAAAACCTCTAGTCTGTTCTGCAATTTTATCCAAATCAATATTATCAATATTGTATTTATTCTTATCCCTAATATTTTTTTCCCAGAGAATTCTAAGAATCTCTTTCCTTTCATCAACGTTTGGTGGATCAAACTCTATTTCTAAATCAAATCTTCCAGGTCGCCTTAAAGCAGGGTCAAGGGCTTCTGGTCTATTGGTTGAGCCAATAACAATGACATGATTTTTAGACTCTTCTTTTACTTTTTCACTTTTTAAATTTTCTCTTTCTAGTCCATCCATCAAACTTAAAAGTTGTCCAACTAATCTTTGTTCAAGTTCACCTTTTGATAAATCCCTTCTTGGAGCTAATGAATCTATTTCATCTATAAAAATGATTGCTAAGGTCTCTTCTTCTGCTTTTTCTTTTGCCTCTAAAAATACTTTTCTTAATCTTTCCTCGCTTTTTCCGTAATATTGAGATATAATTTCTGGACCCCTAATTATTATTGGTTCTGAGAGTTCTAAGTTTTTTGCTAAAACTTTCATAAGTTGGGTCTTTCCGGTTCCTGGAGGACCATAAAATAACAGACCTCTAGGAGGTTTATTGCCTGGGAAAAGGCCTTTTTTAATGGATAAAAAAAGAGCAACAATTTTTTGGAGCACCTCATCTTTAATATAAACCTCTTTTTTAATTTCTTTTACTATTTTTTCCACATCATTTTTAAATTCATCTGACATTATTCCGCCTCACAAATTCATCAATATCCATTAAATTCCATCTAAACCTTTCTTTTGATATTAAAAGGATAAGCACTTTGAACTTTATTATTTTGTCACTATAAAGAATTTTATAAGCACTATCTCTTGCCTTTAGCTCTTCATAATGAAGAAATGCAGAAACAGGTTTAAGGATCACCCATATATTGCAACTTATTCCCGTACATTCGTTTTTATATTTTTCAATGGTCTCATCAATTTTTTTCAATGGTTCAATAGTTCCAATCAATGTTTCTATTTCAATATAAATATCTTTATCCCCAAGAGAATAAATCATATCCGGAATAATTTTTCCATCTGATATTGGATATTCTACTTTTATTTTTCCATCCGTAATAATTTCATTTGTCAATTTATAAAATTCTTCTAAATTATTTATTAATATCTTTCCTCTACCTATTAACTCATTTAATAAATAAAGAAATGTAGCAACCTTCAAGGGATATTGATATTTATCATTGGCATCAGAACCCCTTTTTACAAAAATAGAAATTAATTTATTGGTAAGTTCTAAATATCTTTCATTTTTTCTTAAAGTATCAAAAAAATTGTCTGAAAAATCTAATCCAAGTATTTTTGAACAAAATATTTCATAATCCTCATCTTTTGGACTAGATACATAAACTTGAAGTCCTTCAATTTTTAATGCTTCTTCTGCTTTTTCTAAATTTTTTGATTTTACTGCTATGATTAAAACTCCAAACTGTTGTAAAAAACTTGATTTAAGTCTTCCTCTAACTATTTTTACGAATTCATCTACTGTAAAGTATTCTCTTCTTGCATCTAAGAACTCAATCTTAGATTCAAATGTGAATTGATCTAAAGAATGCAAATCTATTGAATCGACATTTTCTTCAAAACCTTCTTCTATAATTTCGGGTTCTCTAAAGGTTATCTTTGGATATTTATCAGTAATTTCACGAAATAATTCCTTTAAGGAATAAATTATAGGAATATGCCACTCCTTTTTATCTTCACCTATTAAAACTACAAATGGTGAATTAAAACTTTCACTAAATCCTCTGGGAAATCTTTTATTACATTTAATGAAATCCTCAAAAATAGGCAATTGCTCGTGAGAATTTGAAAGTATTTCTAAACCACTTTGTATATTTACAGTAGTTAATTGAGTATCTAACTTTATGATTGGTCCTATCTCTTTGGCTATTTCCTCAGATTTCAATATATTTACATCAAAGTTAGAGAGACTCTTAGTTTTAATAATTTCTTGTTTAATCTCCTTTAAATCTGTGTTAAAGGAATTTAAAATTTTAATATTAGCTGAAAGTAATTTTATGTCTGATATTTCAGCTTTATGTATAGAGGGTGAGATTTGGTTGAGATTTGTAGAAGGTATTTGAATATATTGAATTTTAAAACCTTGAAAAATAGAAATATCAAACAGATTGCTATAAATTTGTGGATTAACAATTTCTTTAACTTTAGTATCTAGAATACTTAATTTATTTTGTAATGAAGGTTGTTCCAACGATATATCATAAATGGATATCTCTTTCCTTTTTTTAATTTCCTCTTCATTTTGAATTGAAATTGGTCTCTGCAATTCTTGAGATTCTCCACTATCTGGAAATTCAACTCTCAATATTTCTCGAAATCTAAGTTTTTCCTTCGTTTTCTATCACCCTTTTAATCCATTTTCTTGAAAAACCAGAAATAAAAGAATTAAAAGAATCAAAAGAATCAAAAATTAAATATAAAGATTTTTTTCTTATAGAAGGAGTTATTAATCCAACACTTATGATAGGGTATATTTTTATTAGGAAATCTATAAATTCTATATTATTGGAAAGTTTTTCCTTATTATATGATGAAGTAATTTCTAAAATCTTTCCATTTAATATATTTAGAAACACCGATGTTGATTCATTATCTTTTATGTTTTTGTTTAAAAAAGCGAAAATTTCTTCATAATTCTTCCAAGGATCAAAAGTTATATGGATTTGATTTATTGCATCACTATAGGATTGATCTAATATCTTTTTAATATTATTTGGAGCAATATAAAATAAAAATTCTTGTAATTTTATTATATTATAAGATAAAGCGCAATCTGAATAGGATGTATAATTGCATGTATATAACAGAAATACTTTTTCTGGAGATTTAGTAGGCAAATTAATTTCACTATTATCAATCACTGAATAAGCTTTAAGCCCCAAAAAATTAGCTAAATTTTTAATCTTCTCTATATCGCAATCAAGAAAATCTCTTAGGACAGATAAAGGGATTGCTCTAGAATAAAGAATAAAAGTAGTATATGGATTTACAAAAAATGACAGATTTATAGATATTTGTACAAATTCATTTATTAAGGATATTAACTTCTCTGGATTCTCTCCAGGTAATGGTAGTAAAGACTCGGGTACCATATCTTTAATAGGATCATAAGGATAATCCTCTGGAATACCTAGATCTTCTAATCTTAAACCTAAATTATTACTGATATATTGAATTATATTAAATGTTGTATCTTTTAAAGCCTTAATATTTATCTTATATATCCAAGAGTTTTGATTAATAGATACCCTAATACCATCTCCATGATTTTCATACATTTTTATACTTTCTTCAAATGAGTGTACATTCTCTGCACACAACCCGAATAGATCGTACATAAATTTTGCAAACGATGTTTCAGGATTCTCTGCACCTCCATAAATTGCTACCCTAATTTTATTTCTAAGAATTTCATCATCAATATCTGCTAGAGACGACTTTCCTATAATTTCTGGACTATTAAGAAAATTATAAAATTTCATCAAAATATATGTCTGTCTGTAGAATGGTACAATATAATCTTTCAAAAAAATTTCCCAGCTTTTAAGCTCCCATATTTTATTTTCTCTCGCCCATTCTCTGAGAGACTTATCTTCTTGCATTAAGGCCACCCTTCCTTATTTTTTATTGGAACATGATCAAATTATTTATGAATATTTACCATATAAATATTGTTTCTATTTTGAATTATATATTTTATATTATTATTTTATTGTGTCCATATTTTTGTGTAAAGGTCAAGGATACCTCATATCAAAGGTCCTCATTATCTCATACTTACATACGTTGAATCCAAGGATGGTCCTTTCACTAAATTTATCATTTTTCTCAATCTAAAAACTTTAAAAATTATGAATAAATATATATTTATTTTAATCAAAAATTCAAAAAATTTTTTATTTTATAAAGCTTTTTACTAAATGCAAATAATAAAGAAATTTGCTTAAAATACATCAAATTAAAAGTATTTGCTTATAATTATAAGCAAAAACCGACGGGCCCGTATATATTTCCCGTAGTTTGTTCTCCTAACTTTACTTCTTCCACTCTTGCTTTAAGTCTCGTTATTTGTATTATTTTTATTACTCCACAAAGGTGATCCTATATTAGTAAAGTTACTTCAAAGGGTGGTCAACCCATAGCCTATAATATAGCGATCAAACCTTCAATACCTTCTCTAAATACTCTTT
>Ga0208548_100734_pt1 | contig 11840 bp, 10 predicted proteins | sample ECH_Chost_MetaG_FD_187133 | JGI IMG/M metagenome (GOLD analysis project Ga0208548, IMG submission 187133) | Hot spring microbial mat communities from Yellowstone National Park, Wyoming, USA - ECH_C host_MetaG (SPAdes) (version 2) | ecosystem: Environmental > Aquatic > Thermal springs > Hot... | reverse complement strand
CATTCAAGGTTCCGGGGGTTGTGGACACTGTCAGGGATGGGTACAATGGTTTCCTAGTTAATAGTATAGAGGAATTTAAGAGTAGAATACTGGATATTATAGAGAAGGAAGATGAATTTTCCGCAAATTCCAGGAAGTTTGCAGAGAATTTTAGCTGGGACAAGACTGCAGAATCGTGGCACAGCCTGTTTGAGAGAGCATAATGTTCAGCACTTGTGAGCGTTCGTCTATGAAATTTTGAATTTCAGATGGGAGAAATTTCACACTTAATGTTTTTAGATAAAAATGAGTCTTCCCTATCCCAAGTGGCCCTGTGCTCTATTATCTTTATCTCCATTTTTTGTCAGACCATTGTATGCTATAGCTATCCTCTCTAGGTTCCAATTTTCCTGTATCCCAATGTTTACCGTTTCTAAAGATTCCATAAACTTATGTCTAAGTCCTAATGGTATTATAGGTATTATTTTTTTAAGTTTAACAAATGTTCTGTCAAACTCCTGATTATCAATTCTAATATAGGTGTTTAATACTAATGATGAGAAGAGTAATTCGACTATTTTAACCTCATCAGCCCCATTGAGTGAGCCTCGGCTTAAGCTTCCTCTGGTATTTTTATGCCTTACATTTATTGATCGGGTTTCGTAAACATTGAACCCACTGTTTACTGCGTGAAATGCCATATACGCTTCATTAATCGTTCCTTTTCTCGAGAACTCCCTCAAAGAAAAGTTCTTCAGAGCATCCTTCCTCCAACCCATATTTACACCTATGGGGCTCCCATTTAACCTTATGTTCCTGAACGGGAGCATTAAGCTTCCAATACTCGCTGAAAGAAAGCCGGCCGAATTAAAAAAAATTGCATAATTCTTCAACGTATCTATAATAGGACTTTTATTGGCCCAGTTTTGAATTCCCAAGAAGAATAATGTCCTATTCATATAAGGCCTAAAACCGTTCACTCTGCCAAAAATCATACCAGCCCCTGTATTCTCAAAAGTATCAATATATGAATTCACGTGCGAGGAATTGTAGATTGCGTCATCATCCAAATTCAAATTAATATCGCCTGAAATCTTTATCGCCGTATTCATTGCATTTTCGAATCCTTCTCTATCCTGATGCACAATTTTGAAATCGAGCTCCACTTCTTCCAAGATAGATAGCAAATTTTCCTCCTGATAGTACCTTGGAACTATAAAGTAGACCTTAAAGTCTGTGAATGACTGGTTACTCAATGATGCCAACATACTTTTAGTAACGGAATCGATCCGCCCAAGGGTTGGCACCGTTATTGTGACATTCATCAAATGTTCAGCCCTTCCACCTGTTATTGATTTTTTTGATCTCTTTCTGAAAATAAAGCTTATAAGAAAAGGTATCCAGACACCCTGAATCTCAACGTATGGCAAATAACCAGAATAATAGGCGGCTACGGGTTCATAGAACATAGTCAGTACAAAGTTTCTCGTTATATTGTGTATCATTACTGCGGGAAAACTGGCCCATGAAGGTAGCAAAAATGAGCTAGAGTTCGTTGACTGTTCTAGAAAACCATAATAGGTCGGATTAGAGTATTCTATAATGATGCTAGCATTTGTGCGATGCCCTAATGCGATATTAGCTGCATATACTACGGGGCTTGTCTTGTAAAGTGTGGAAATTATACTTATTTGAGGGAGGCTCGATAAATGTGAAAATCTATAATTTCGGAGCAAGGAGGAGGATAGACGATAAAAATAATTATATGTTGAGAGGTTCGTGAGTACTATCTGATTTATAGACTGGATCCCTGTCACATCTTTTATTTTTAAATTTTTAACATTTCCGGAAACATTAATTCCTACCCATTTATAATAAGAACTGTTGCTTCTTGTATTAATGAAATACTGCTTGTTACCAGCATCGACGCTTAGAATCCCGCCTGCCGGTGAAAATAGCATATTCATATCTAAATACTCATTACCGGAATAGTAACCTCCGGTTGGAACTGTAAATGTGGAGTTCTCAACAATGCACTGTGCGAACCCTGTGTACGCACTATAACCGAAAACAGGCGGATCCAGAACAGGTGGAATATATTCCGATGTGAAGCTGCTCTGTGCGGCCCCGTCGGTGAAAACCTGATACCATCCATCCTGTTGCCTCTGAATGGAATAGGCGGACGGATTAATTAAAGTCGAGTTATGTGAATTAACAAGGAAACTGCCAACAATGTCCGAGAGGGGGTAGTTTTCACCTTCCACGATTTGATCGCTGTATTTTATAGAATTGATAAGAACATTATCATTTCCAAACGGTGAATCATAAAAAATTGGGATCAAATTTTCGTAACCTTTATTTCTTGTTAAATTTGAGATTGTGGCATTATAGCTGATACCGGAGGGAGAATCGAGATATGCCTGTGAGTAGAAATATTTTATCTGTGACAATGGAATACTTGATGAAGATTGATACCATTGACCGCCATAATCAATAAAACCGTAAATCCCATTTCCACTGGAGTTGTAGAAAATAATTGAAATATTGCCAGTATTATTTCCAAGAAATGGTATGATGTTTCCAAGAGCGTAACTGAAGGCATTTCCTATGCTTAGATAATCTATGTAATTGAAATCATTGATTATTGGGTTCCCTGAGCCAAGAAGGACTGATGAGGTACTCCTGTTGAGAACGCCAATTCCAACGGATGGCCCATTGTAGCCTTGGGGCCAGTACAGAGACTGGTTTGAAAAACCAAATGTGTAACCGGTGCCATTTTGAATTGGAGATAGGATGTGAATATCAATGTTAATCTCTATCGTTCCTCCTTCGCTTCCTAGAGCTTTGATGTAATATGGAGGAATAGAATAGTAGGAAAACCGTCCGTAGTTTTCCACCAGATTTGTTTTGCTATTCAATAATGTTGTATTTGTTCTATTGTAATAATTATGAAAGACGTACTGGTCAAATGTATATTGTGAACCTATTACAAAAACGGGATAACCTACTGTAGCATTCGCGTTGCTGTTCTCTATCTCATAGTAACCATTTGCCAACGATTTACCATTAAGGAACCCTTCAGTCCCCCCCAAATATACGAATGCTGCTGGAGGCATTGTATTAAGCATAGGCACTACTATTGGAGATGATTCCATATTAAGAAAATTAAAATACATGGGTTTATCTGGAGTATCTGCCTGCATCTCCATATAACTCGGGTAAAAGTTACCGGGGTAGAATTCATTTACGTTTTGATAGAAAAGAATCCTGTTGTATGAGCTATTGTGCTCGATTGCATATGAATACGTGGGAGAACTTTTATACATATCAAGATAGTTGTATGGACCGTTAGAAGCGGAGAATGAAGCCAGTAAAAGGATGATAATACAGGCTACGGTGACAATAAGCATAAAATCAATCTTATTTCCTTTTACTAACCCTCGAGAATGTGAATTTCTGATAGTATCATTCTCTTTTTCAAAAATGACAAGAAAATACAGAGTGAATGCCAGAGTTGCAGAAATTATAAACCAATAAAGAAAAAGCAAGAATCTATTGGCATCGAATAAAGATAGTATTTCCCCAAAATTATTGTAAGTCACAATATGGTTAGATATGAGATAGAGTGGAAGCATACCGATGATCGGAATATCGCCACTGTAAGGTAGACTTAGAATAATAACTATAAATAACACAATCAATAGGTAGGAAATTTTAATCTTAACTCTATGAGGTTCTATCCACAGGTATGCGGAAAATATGATTCCTATTAAAATCATTGTGAGTAACTCGATCCATTGCAGTGTTCCTTGAGGGAATCCTTCATTAAAAGATAAACCTGAGACCGCCCTGAATAGATCTGTTGTGGAAAGCAGCGCATATTCATGTTCCAAATTTAGGGGTCTGAAATATGGGAACAATCCGCCCAGAGAGCCGGAGATGCTTACAGTTAAAAATCCTCCTGCATTAGAGAAAACAAAAAAAAGCACCTCTGAAACAAGCAACACGGCAAAGGAACGGGCTAATGGTACAACACGGTAGCTCAGTGGTATTATTATAACCGCAAATAAAATCGCAAAAAAGGCAGGGAGAAGGATGTAACCATAAAATGCAAAAATCAGAAGAAACCCGGTCAAAAATATGAGACTAACCGTTCTCTTATCATTAATTCTGAACTTTATTGCCTCGGATGCAGTAGCCATCGAGAGCATGAGAAAAGACAAGGCGCCAACGCCCAGATCGTATTTATTAGCAAAGAATGGATTTGTGGATAGCAAAATGGAAGGGAAAAGAATTACAATTGAAAGAACAACAGAATCCTTCGAATAACCATGAGTGTTCATTCTTCCTTCAATCAGAGCTACTATATTCTTTAAAAAGACATAACTTCCAACCAAGGAGAGGTACAATGACACGATGGCAAAGCTGAGATATGTGTAGTAAAGAGAGATGCCAATATGTGAAAGCATAACCATGTAAAAGCCTTGAAAGGAACCGGGAAAGAAACTGGACCCGTAAGCTGAATTTACGAATGCATAGGATTGCATAGGGCTTTGTGGAATAAATTTAAAACTATAGTAGAGAATGGGTATGATTACCAGGAGAACATTAATGAGTATTTTATTAAATAAACATTTTTTGATTCGCAACATCTACCACAACTCCTGAAATATGCTAATATACCTTTCATACACTTTTTCAGTGTAGTTGTTGCTGAAATAAAGAAGCGTTCTATTCTTCAATGATGTATATTCATTCTTTGACATATTAAGTACTGAAATTATCGCATCAGACATTTTATCCACCTCACTTACAATTAACGGTGAGTCATTAGAAACCATCTGGGACATCGTATGAGGCGTAACTATCGCAGGTATACCGAGGGAAAGCGCGTCCAGGAGCTTTCCCTTAATGCCGGTTCCAGTGTCAATAGGGACAACATATATCGAAGATAGCGATAGGATATACATCAGTTTTTCCTTCTCTGGGATAAAATCAACAGTTATAACGTTCTTTGGCTTTTTCACATTTTCAAACTTGTTACCAACTATGAGAAATACAACATTATTGGGCGCAGCATCGAACACTTTTGGTGCTATCCTGTTAATTATGTTCATTGCGCCAACATAATTGTGTTTAAATTCCATATTTCCGTGGTATGACACTATGAATTTACCCTTGAGGGAGTGGAGCATACCATCTTCTATCGCATGGTTCATATTATATTCGTTATTTTTAGAAAAGGGAATTACCTCTATTCTTCCGTCGTTGAAACCTTTTTCAACCAGGCCTCTTTTTTCCACGCTATTGAATAAAACAATCCTGTCTGCCTTACCAGTAAACCACTCCATTGCCCTCAGTAATCTGACCTTGAGATTTACAACACCAATAGATGCTAGCTCAACGCCAAGGTACGAGTCACCCAAATAACAGATATACGGAAATTTAAAAATTACCCTGATCAACGAACCAGTGAATATTAAATCTTGTCCGTAAAAGAAAATAATTGGTCTTAAACCCTTACTGTACATATCGTATGAAATTTTGAGGAGTAAGAAATTATAATAAAGGCGCCCAAGTATCTTAGATTTGGCGAAAAGAGACGAATGCTTGGGAATAATGACTCTACCCCTAAGAAAATCTGGAACATCATTTGGATTCCATATCGGACTGAGAACCAGTATATGTTCTATACCTCTATTTAATAGATATCTAATGCGATCCCTCTCAGCCTCTTGGCTAGCATTTCTCACTGGAAACCCTGGCATGTAGCATCCATATATTACAATGTGGGGCTTCCCAGGGGTTGACATCTTTACCATTAGAATATCAACACTTTAATTAATTCTTTCGGTCAGAAGAAATGGACCTGCAAAAATCAAAAAAAGTTTTAGAAATCGATACAATATCATTCAGTCGGACAGTCAGTTCCCTCGTACTCTTGGCTTTAGACCTGATAATATCAATTTCCTGTGCAAGTTCAATCATTCTCTTCGCATAATCCTCTGGTTCGGAGCCAATATATTCAAGGTAGCCAGCCGATTCATACTCGTCAAACAATCCCCTCAATATCTCGCTTGTAAGGACATGCATTCCGCTAGCCAGGGCTTCCAAAACAGTGAAGCCATAATTATCTCCACGGGTGGGGTAAACGAAAATGTCGCAGAGGGAATATATATCTCTTAGTTCTTTGTCGCTCACATATCCGTGAAATATAACTCCCTTTAGGTTCATTGATTTTAGATATTCGCCCAGAGGCCCCCAACCACATATATCAAGGGTTGCGTTTTCGCCTAATCCTGCCATTTTCCATGCTTCTATCAATGTAATAATCCCTTTGCCCTCCTTTAATTGAGCAGCATAGAGAAATCTTGCTTTTCCTGTCCTGGGACCAATCTTATATGCAGACGTATCTATCCATAATGGCAACACTATTGAATTATTGGGTTTGACTCCCATTAATTCAATCATTCCGGGAAAAAGGTGAAATCCGTTTATTTTGTGGTTCAGTAAATGTAGAAGGGTAATTTTTCCCGCCAATCTCGTAAGAATTTCACGGATACCCGACCTTGGAATTCTCTCGTAGATGAAACCGTGATTGCTCCCGAGTATAAATCCCCTAGTCCTGGGAATTAGATTTGAAGTAACATTGTCGAACAAGTAAATTATATCTTCATTTTTCAGGAAATGGAGCCTTTTTCTATACCTGAATCGCATAATTGTGAATAAAAATGGCCTAATAAACCAGAGAAGAAAAGTAGAAAACGGGGGCTTTGCATTGATTGAGAATATCCAGCGATCCATGCCGTTAACTGACACTAGCTCGACGTCCCTCAGTGAGCTGAAAAGATCTACGTTGTCTTTTTTTATCTCTGCATCAAATTTTATTTCTAAAATAGTGACCCGAAAATCCTTAGGCTTATGCATAAGGAGTTCAAGAGTCCTTATATTTCCCGAATCCCTTGAAAATAGAGGGTGAGGGAGAACAATCGTCATTTTTAGCATTATGTTCCCTCAAGGCTAGCATAGATAAATCCTGTTATCATTCTCTTGTTGCTTGCGTTTGGATTTATGTGAACGTGCGGCAAAGTATGCTTCACGTTAAAACCACATTTTTTGAGTTTTGTTTCAAGACTTTCAAACCCATAATGATATTCAATCATTATCCTGCGGAATTTCAAGAGAATTCCACAATTGGCATTCAATATTGAATCATACTCACATCCTTCACAATCCATTTTTAGACAAACGTTCGACCCACCAGATAGCGCCAGAAGATCGTCCAAAGTCACAAGTTCAATTGAAGACCCTTCCTTGGATTCATGCAAATCAAACCCTCCAGCCGTAACTATGCTGTCATTTATATTTATAACTTTTCTAGATGAAGAGAGACCCTTGTTAATACAAATTATGGATTCTTCCAAGGCGTTATCTTTTACAATCCTTATGAGATTAACAAAGTTCTGCGGATAAGGTTCAACCGCGATAACCCTTGAGAAACCGTTTAGTGCCAACCAGATAGACGAATCACCTATGTTCGCGCCTATATCCACGCAGACATCTCCTGCTCCTTTGAGACACCAGTAATCCTCCTCGATAAAGACGTGAACGGGATCTCCGTTTACAAACCGAGAGTTCCTCCTATCATAAAGACCGCTAAGCCTTATTTCTCTGTTTCTGTACGGTAGAATCAAAGTGTCGTCAATGAATGCACACTTGTAATTCCTCGACAGTGCCTCCCAAATAACCCAAGCCTGAACTCTATTGTTTAAAGTAATTTTTTGGCCATTTCTAGTTTCAGCAGTTACAGGAAACTTTTCTCCAGCGATTGAATAAACCAACCTTGGCCATTTTTTGAACAATTTGGGATATTCGTTGGCAGATTTGATGGAGGTAACAATATTCATTAATTAAGGAAACAAGAGGTTCAATTTGAATGTTTCTAAGATTTTCTTTCTCAGGGAATAGTCCATAAGGATAGTGATCCCCGTTAGCTGGAAAGACATATACGCAATAGCAAATATCTTATAAATTGCGCCGGTCTTTGTGTGAAAGAGAAGCTTAATTCTGATGGGAATAGAGTTCAATAGTTCCTCGAATAGAAGTCTTTTTCCTCTCCCCATAGAAGTTGAATTAAAAAATTTTGTAGTAAGAAAATAGGGCACCAAACCAAAATAATAGAATTCAGACATTCTTAACCAGAGTACGTAATCTGAGGGGCGAATGGGAAGAAAACCCCCTATACTTTGCAATTTTTCTCTGTCTACGGTACCGCAGGAATTATGAATGAAATTTCTTATCACAAGCTTCTTCGCAATATCGTGAGGACTAAAAATACTAAAGGTGGATTTATCTGCTTCCTTGAATGGGATTTCAACCATTTCCCTTTTCATTGTGCGATCATCAATATTCACTAATTTGTCCCACACAACTCCTATTCTGTTATCAGAACGAAAAAGCTCAACGTGCATTCTCAATTTATCTCGTTCCCAGTAATCGTCCGAATCCAGAAGTGCCACATACTTGCCGGTAGAGTTCTCAAATCCAATTTTTCTAGCCCAGGACTCCCCTTTCTGTTCCCCCCTGATGATTTTAATTCTTGGGTCTTTGGAAAGGTGCTCTTTTATCTCTTTGAAGTTTGAATCAGATGAATCATCCACAATAATGATCTCGAAATCTTGGAAGGTCTGTGACAAAACACTATCCACAGCCTTATACAATAAGTCTGTCCTGTCTTTGTTTGGTATCACAACGCTGACTTCTACCAATTGCTTTTCACCTTTCCATACCGACTTTAGTATTGTCAGGTAAAACTAGCAAATTTACAGTATTCCTTAGATTAAAGAGTTCAGGAATTCCTATTTGAATTACACCCTCATTATCATCTATCACGCCGATATAAGATTTTTCAGGTAATTGTTGAATAAGCATCTTCGTGTTATAACCAGGATTAAATTCAATGATCAATGCTGGTCTAACAGGTTGGTTCAGAATATTTTTCATACCCTGAAGTGCAAGAGGCTCAGCACCTTCAACATCCATCTTTATTAATGAAACTGGCGGTCCCAATATATCGTCCAGTCTCCTCATTTCAACTTTTACAGTACCGTCTGCCAAAAGAGATGCATCCTTTTCAGAAACAATAGTGCCATGTGCAAACAGGCCTCCTTTTTCATCCATCGGTGTAACCAAATTGGTATTCCCTGCGGCAACATTGAAAGCAAAAACATTGGTAAAGCCGTTGATCTGAATATTGTTCAAAAGGCGCTGATAAACTTTAGGGTTTGCTTCCACTGAATAGATTTTACCGGATTTAGATAATGATGCCGCCAAAAGGGTGAAATATCCAATGTTAGCACCTACATCTAAAAATATATCACCATCTCTGAAATTGTTTAATATATAATTCGTAACACCCCTTTCATATATGTCTCCTCGGGAAAGCGTATCGAAGAGGATCGCCTCATCTAAAAACCCGAAATCAAATTCAATTGAAAAATTCAACCTAGAGAGTCCAAAGTATTCCTTCAGGTTTACAGTCATTTTCTGACCGTACTTTTTCTTTAGAGAAGACGATAAATCAAAATATTTTTTCCTTTCATACCTTGAAAGTATTGGGTAAACAAAACTAAAAATGTGACTGAAATTTGGGTGTTTTCTGGCGAAAGTATAAATCCTTCTTACAATCGATAAATTAGTGTCAGTGTAATTCTTTGCAGCCATTGCGTTTATAATCTCCTTGCATATTTAGACTTTATTAAAGTATTTTCATTGGATACTGCCAATACTAATGTTCAAATAAAAGACTAGATCTTTTATTTTTGTATGTAACTTATTCTCTCCCGCATTCTATCTGATAAATCTTGAAACTTGAGGATAAAAGGAGGACTTTTCTTGCTCTACTTTTATACAACATATCCAGTAAAGAATTACGAAACTTTTTAGTCTTTGAGATTTCATGGAGGACTTCTAAATAGTAATTCTAAAGACTGTCTCGTACGATGTCGTAATTCTGACGAGCCAGATTTACCAGAAACCCAGGAGGCAGATAATGGATGTCGTTGTTTGACGTAACTTGGGACACCCTATAATGCATGAAAAAAATCGCCAAATCCGTCACTAGTTGGACCAATGCAGCATGACCAAAATATTCCACATTTTTGATGTCACCATATAACCTAGCCTTATCTTTAATTCAAAGTTTGTTCCTTTCGGGACAGGTATATTCATTAATAAAAGATTTAAGCGCCTCGCAATAAGATATCTTCCTTTTATTTTAATTCAAGAATGCGCTGATGAATAATCTGCAGGCCTTCTTGTAGAGGGCGGGGCTGGGACTTGAGTTCAGTTAGCAGCCTAGATGTATCAGCTCTTGTTTCCTTCACTGTGAGAATGGGAGACGGGACATACTTCCTCCTTATATTTTTTCCAATTAGTTTTTCCAAGAATGAAATCATCCCATTGAAAGAATAAGAGTATTCAGTTCCGGCATTAACTACATCAGACAATCCTGACTCTGCTCCCATTACGGCCATCCGTGCCACATCTTCTCAGTATACAAAATCTCTTCTCTGTTCTCCGTTTCCGTAAATCTCTATCTCTCTGTTTTCTTTCCCGGCCAAATAAGACTTCCATAGAAAACTTACTATATCGCCTTTATACCTTTCTCCCTAGCCATAACCAGTGAAGACGCGTTACCTCAATATCTTTAGTTCTTCCGATGAGTATAAGCCGGCCGAATGCTCCAAGAGGACCTTTATTGAAGCATATTGGGTGAGTGGCCTGGGACATAGGTTTTCCGCCTGCGGAGGCGCCAAGTCACCGTAAATAGTACCAGATGATGGAAAAACAATCTCGCTAGCGCTTGTCTTTTTTGTCCATTTCACGCAGTTCAACATCCCTTTGACAGTTATTAAAAGGCTGTGACCGTCTAAATTGTAGAGTCGGTCGTTGGAGTCCGACCCGAAGTTATGTATGTAGTCATACTTATTATTTTTGAGCTTACGCACAAACTCCTCCAATTCTACGTCAAAATTGTAAAACATCACATCACAGTTTTTTTAAAGCTCAGGATTTCCACCGGAAAGATTATCGACAACATCAACATCGTATCCATTTCTTAGGCATTCCTTCACTATTTCCGAGCCGAGGAGGCCCGAGCCACCTATCACTAAGCACTTACTCATGATTAATATATCGACCCTAGTTATTTAAATTCTCTTGGTGTTAATAAAGCCATGTCAATTTAACGGTGCCTCCTCTGAAGCATTGCTAATATTGATTTGCTCCACTAAAATTTAAAATGGTTTTAATCAATTTTCATTTTCCAGGTCCTCTTTCATCTAATCATACTGCTCCTTCGTTATCTACCCCTTGTATACCTCTCCCTTAGTATTTCAAATGCACCGTCATGATTCCATCATGTCCATCTGTTGTGTGAGGAATATCTGTAACTTCTTGACATCCATCCTATGGATCTTGCAAACCACACTATTATCCATATGAATATGAAGAAGAAGAATAGTCCTATCAATGTTCCAACTATTCTGGATGCAATTCCAAACCATCCCCCTGTGTAATTTATCATATAATGGGGATTCATTATTGCTCCAATAACAGCAGCAATCCCTATGGGTATGAACATCGCGACCAGACCTACTACGAATATCCTTGCAGGACCGCTTTTCATTCCTCAAGCAGTTTCTCAATCTCTTTCCCTTTCTCAGCCACTTTCCTTCCCTTGTCTGTCAAGGATATCATGTTACGGGGAGGATAAGTGGAACGGTCGTATTTCTTACTTATCAGGGAAAGTTTCTTGGCCTTATGCAGGGATGCATACATTATGTTAGGATAGATGTCAG
>Ga0208548_100732_pt1 | contig 11900 bp, 13 predicted proteins | sample ECH_Chost_MetaG_FD_187133 | JGI IMG/M metagenome (GOLD analysis project Ga0208548, IMG submission 187133) | Hot spring microbial mat communities from Yellowstone National Park, Wyoming, USA - ECH_C host_MetaG (SPAdes) (version 2) | ecosystem: Environmental > Aquatic > Thermal springs > Hot... | reverse complement strand
CTTTTATTACAAGTGCAACAATGTGTTTTGCAAACTTCTTCGTATGGCCGTATCTCTGCACGATAACGCGTGCAGCCGCGTATACCTCTGGTATTTTATTTTTTATGGTCGCCTTATACATTATAGTAACCTTGTTCGTGACTATCCCTACTTAATGCAGGGGTTTTGTCGTCGAAAGAGAGAAAGTAACCCCTGCTGTAGGGATTAAATTTATCATCGAAGAAAAGATTTTTAATTTGTCAGGATCCTAATTTATAGTTTGCAGTTGTCTTCCAATTTGCGCTTTGTATCTAAAGCGTCGCTGGTTCTTCATAATGCTAAAATTTTACTTTGCTAGCAAAAATAGTATAGTCGATTTTGTGAATGCAAGATAAGTATCAATTAGCCATTGGTATATAAGGAAGTATGCCAAACACCTTGTTGCGGTATCTACGATACGTATATAGATTTTCAGCACCTTCAACTATTTTTTAGAAAATTTTTTAAGCTTATTAATGGATATTCAATTGTGTTGCTATGAAAAAAAGCGGAAAATGTTTTTGGGGTTATAACGCTGTGCCATCAATATTAGTAATCCTTGGTGGTCTTTTTGTTTTGATAAGTGGTCTCTATTCTTACTTGCTAAAGCCACAATATGCGACTCTCAATTTTGCAACGTTTGTGCAATTTGGCATGAATAGCAACCTATCTCCTTTTACAATGGTACTAGGGCTTATGATAATTGGAACGGGTGTATTGCTTTTTACCAAAAATAAGATATGGGCAACCATGTGGTCAGCAACAGCAATTGTATTTGGCATTTTAAGCATATTTAGTGGCGGTGGATTTTTGCTTGGCATGGCATTAGTATTTATAGGAAGCTTTTGGAAACTCTATTATGCAAGTTCTTCGTAGCAAATTATTTGGCTTGTCTTTTTATTTCTTTTTTGGGTTATAAATCTTGAAATTCAAAGGTAAAGCATGCATATATTGTATAAATGGAGGAAGACAAAGTTGGCAAGAGAAACCGCTGAAGCTGAGAGAAAACTTAATGCGTTTTTAATCAATAATAACATATCAAATACCGCAAAATATTTTGCTGTCCTTGGGTTAAAGCCAACAGCAAGCATTGAAGAGGTAAAATCTGCCTACAGAAAAATTGCAAAAAGGTATCATCCAGATATTAGAAAGGGCAAGGAAGCTGAAGAGATAATGAAAAATGCAAACGAGGCTTATTCTGCGATTTTGAAGGGCCAAAGCATAGATCCGAAGCAAATTGAGGCGAGCATGCATAAAAGATTGGTAGAAACATATAATTCGTTGCTTGAAAAAGACTATAAAAGGCTGGTCGATGAGCTCAGCGTACCTGTCGAGGAATGGTTTTATGAGCAAGAGATCAATGCATTTTACGATTGGCGAAAAAGGCTCGCAAGGGCCTACAAGGCTAGCTTTAATGAACTCATCAATGTAAGGAAAAAGGTGGAAAGATTGCTAAAGGCTAACAAGAAAATGCTAAAAGAAGATAAAGAAGGTATGCTTTTTGATAATCTGGGCAAGCTTGAAACCATTTATAACGAATGCAAAATACTTGAAGAGTATTCAAAAGATGCATACAAAAGTGTACTTGATTCGATTAAGAAGCAGCACGGCTAGTATACTATCATTTTGGGATCAAGTTCAACATGTTTTTCCTTTAGCTTATTGTCTGCACCGAACAAAAATCTTCCATATACGCTATGGCCTTCTATTACTTTCGGAAGCCAGAATTTATCGTCTTCCCACATCTTATCATAAGGTATCTCGTTTATCTTAAACCACTTTGGCAACATCTCCTCGCTCTCCTTCGGTTCGCCATTATATTTTTGTATAAGGAAGACATGAACTTGCTGATTCCAATCAGGCTTGTCGCCTTCGAAATAGATATCTAATACACCCACCTTCTTCATCGACTTAACCTCTATACCTATTTCCTCTTTAACCTCCCTTTTTGCAGCATCATAAATATTTTCGCCATCTTTCGGTTTGCCGCCATAGCCATTCCAAAGACCAGCACCAAAACCACGTTTCTTCATGGCAAGTAAAATTTCATCACCTTTTATTATGAATGCAAGTGTTACTTGTTTAAGCTGCAGATCCATAAGAGCACCGTTAGCCAAAAGCATGATCCTGATCGCTTTCCTTTACCTCTTTCCTGAGAAGTGCACTTAACTGGTTTGCCATGCCTATTAACTCTGAAAGCTCTTTTCTTTCTTCATCTGTCAACTCCTTCTTGCTTGATAGGTTAGCTATTATTGAATCAAGCATGCTTATCCAAGAAGAGGCATCTTTTCTCATCAACTCAAAAACAGCCTTGTCTGTTGCAAAGAGCTCAAGCAATTCTCTGAGCTTCTTGTTGTCTTCTATATCCTCGTTATTTTCAAGCTTGTGCTGTATATGCTTTCTTAGCTCATTGATGTCATCCATGCTTATCTTCTTGTTCTCATCTATTATTTCGTCTAAACTTCTTGCAAAAGTAATTAATGCGGCGCGCAGCCTTGCAAATAAAGAACCCAGGCCAAGTTTCTCGTACATATGTAGCTTATAGTAGTTTAACCTTTAAATCTTTACTCCAGCTAACTCTAAATTTAACGAAAAATTTACATCTTTAATAAAAAGGAATGGGATTAAAGCAAAGTGCTTACAAAGCTTTACCTTCCAGGCTTAATTTTACAAGTTTCGATGCTTCCACTCTATAATCAAAAGGTAATTTCTCTATAATACCCCCCATGAACCCCATTACTATCATAGCTACCGCTTCATCATGACTTATGCCCCTGCTCATAAGGTATTCTATTGCCTCTCCGCGTATTTTGCCTATTGTAGCTTCATGCACCATAGTTGCATCACTTCTTTTTACATCGATATATGGGTATGTCTCTGCCTTTGAATCCTTATCTATGAGTAAAGCATCACACTTTGTAGAGGAGGTTGCATTTGCAGCGTTCGGGCCAACATGTACGAGAAATCTTGCTGTTGCTTTACCATTTCCAATTGAAATGCTCTTTGATGAAAAGATTGATTTTGTATTAGGCGCAAGATGGTATACCTTACCACCCGTATCCTGCCACTGGTCTTCTCCTGCTACTGCTACGGATGATATTTCACCAACCGCGTTTGGACCCCTAAGGAATATGCTTGGGTATTTCATATTACCTTTGCTTCCAAAATTTATATCTATCCATTCTACGTGTGCATCTTCTTCTGCAAATGCACGCTGTGTAACAAGGTTATATACATTTTTTGACCAGTTCTGAACAGTTATATACCTTACATGTGCACCTTTTTTAGCTATTATTTCAACAACAGCAGCATGTAGAGAAGAACTCAAATATATAGGGGCTGTACAGCCTTCTTCATATGTAACCTCAGAGCCTTCCTCTGCAATTATTAAAGTCCTTTCGAACTGGCCTGCTTTTTCTGCATTTATTCTGAAATATGCCTGCAGCGGTGTTGCTACCTTAACTCCTTTTGGCACATACACAAAGCTTCCGCCAGACCAAACAGCTGTATTCAATGCGGCAAACTTGTTGTCGGATGCAGGCACAACAGTGCCGAAGTATTTTTTAACAAGATCTGGGTATTTCTTAACTGCTGTATCTGTATCGCAAAAGATCACACCCTGTGCTTCCAAAGCTTTCTTAACGTTGCTATATACAACCTCGGAATCAAACTGTGCTTCTGTTCCAGCAAAGATTTTCCTCTCGGCTTCTGGTATGCCCAACTTGTCGAAAGTTTCTTTTATCTCGTTTGGCAGTGAATCCCATGCATTTGCCTTTTTATCAGTAGGCTTAACGTAATAATATATATCGTCAAAGTTTATACTGCTTAGATCTATTCCCCACTTTGGCAACGGCTTAGACGCAAAAATTCTATATGCTTCCAGCCTTTTCTCAAGCATCCATTCTGGCTCGCCTTTTTGCCTTGATATATCCCTAACCACCTCTTCAGAAAGACCCTTTTTAGATATGTAATTGTAGTTTATATCAACCTTGAAACCATACTCTTCTCTATACTTATCAATATTAATACCTATTTCTTTAGCAACAGTATCTGATTCGCCCATAGCCATCACTTTATAACTCAGTTATATATCCTAGAATAATAAAATATATAAATATAGCTAAAATATTTACCACTTAGAGTATAATAATGCTGTTTGCCTAAATTTGCTAAGCTTATCGATTCAGCATCTGCACGCTTTCTATCCTTTTATTGCTTTCTATGCCATAGTTGTTTACCTCCTCTATGTCTACACCGCCTTTCCTTGCAATATTCTCAACAAATTTGAGCATCGCCCAAGCGCCGAATGAAATAATCGATGCTGTGCCTAGCTTTGCAAGCTTGTTACCACTTCTCTTGCTCTCTGTCTTTGCATTTCTCAGAGCCATCTTGTATAAATGCCTATAGCTTGCATAATAAACAGCAAGCTGCGATTTATTAAGCTCTATCGCTGAGAACTTTCTGTTCTTAAGAAGACCCATAGGCACATTCTGAAGCGGCGTTATTGTAAATTCAAAAGGCCTGCCATCAACATAGCTGTTGCTGAGCTTGTTTATTAGTTCTACAGTATCCCAGTTGTCTTCATCTGTCTCATCTGCCTGCCCAACCTGGACAGTAAATGCTGGCCTCCAATAATATTTATTTAGATTGTATGTGCCCTGCCATACAATATCTTTCCAAGACCCATCAGGACCTATGTGCAATGGTAGTGTCTTCCTTGGCATATGCTTAAGTGCCAATGAATCGCTTCCTGTTTCAACGCCAACCTGTATGCCTATCCAATTATTAGGTCCTGCCTTCATTATTCTAGAAAGCTTTTCTATTAGCTCAGGATATACTGCTGGTGTGGATATTCTACCATGCGTAGGGTTTGTCCTCTTTATGCCCTTAATAGACATAATCATGCCTACCAAATCGATAAGCGCCTCTTCGTTAGGCTCAAAATTTGCTTTAGTATGCTTAAAGCTAAAGAACTCATCGGTTTGGAGCCAAGCATTGTCGTAGCCAGCTCTCATATTAACCTCTATCTCTTTTGCTATCATCTCGTTTGTATAATACCTTAAAGGCCTTAGCGTTACTTCACAGAAATCACAGCCTATGCCACAGCCGCGCATTATTTCTATCATCCCACTATATGCAGGATTTACTATAGTTGGTATCTTATCAAGGGTTGGGCCTAAGCCTATCTTAGGGCTTCTTGTTACAAATCTTGGATGTTTTACAAGATGTCTGTGGAAGTTGTCATCAGTGCTTACATAGCCTTCAAAGAATTTTTCTTGGTCGAAGTTACCTGTTTGCACCTGCTCAAAAAAATCAGCAATAACATCTTCTGACTCGCCCTGGAATGCATAATCTATATTCTCTTTTTCAAGCTCACCTGGAAATATGGTAAAGTCCCATACGCCCGGCCCACCTATAACAAGCTTTGCTTTCTTTCCATGCCTAAGCGCGTTTATCTTCTTTATTAGTCTGCGCCATTCTTGCGTTACCCAAGCCCCTTTCCTACTCTTTAATAATGTAATATATGACATAGTTACTGGTCCTGTGCCCAGCGGATCCATAGTGCTAACAGCTATCACCTCAGTATCGTCTTTTATAAATCTATCAAGGTAGGCTTCGTGTGCAACAATAACCTCGTTTCTAGGAAATCTCTGCAGAAGAGCAGCCTCAATCTTTCTAACTGCATATGCTGTCACACTTATAGAGCCGTCAGGATTTGGAGGGAAAGGCTTTCCCTGAAGGAACTTATATATAGGCTTTGGAACACCCTCAACCGGTGCACTAGGCAAAAATTCAAGAAGTGGGAAATTTCTATAGCTTGCGTTAAGGCTTGAATCTGCCACAAGAACAAATCTTGCCATGTGATCACCAGATATTTTAAAGAACTATAAGCTATGCCCAGAAGTGCAAAAAAGTCTGAGCGATTTCTGCACCTTTTTATAATCTAGTTATACAAGAGTTTATTTAAATCTTATAAACCTTTCCTAAATTTTTATAACGCACCTCATTTAACTACACTGCCCTCTTTTTCGAGTAGTTTTATCTTTTCTGACTTGCCGCCAAATGCATAGCCTCCAATTTCGCCATCTGCCCTTATAACCCTATGGCATGGAATGAGCACAGGCAATGGGTTCTTCTTAAGTGCATTGCCAACAGCTCTATATGCATTTGGCCTACCAATTGCCTGCGCTATCTGCTTATAGCTCATCACCTTTCCTCTTGGTATTTTTGCTACTTCCATCAATACTGCTTTTTCAAATTTGGTAAGCTTGTATTGCTCAAGCTTTTTAGATAGATCAATCTTCATTTGCTCACTTCTTGCTTCTTTTTGCTCTTGCTTGCTTTGCAGCAAAGTAGGTTGCTAGCAATACAATAACAACTACTATTACCATATCCCAAATAATCGAGTTGTTGCTGCTTGAGCCACTCTCCACCACAACATAGTAGTTGTTTGATCCACTATATAGTTGGTTTGGCGTGCCGTTTGGCTGCTTCCATGTTTCGAAAATTGTTACTGGGTAGCTTCCTGGAAGGCCGCTTGTATCTACATTTATCATGAATGTTACATTCGCTTCTTCTCCTGGCAAAAGTTCTGCAACATATGCGTTTCCATTTATAGGCGTTACAGGATATATGCTCTGGAAGCTAACTTGTACTTGCTTTGCAACTTCGTTGCCCACATTTTTTATAGTATAAGTTACTGGTACATCTGTTGCACCAGGATACGCGTTGCTCGCTACTTTAACAATCTCAAATTGTGCAGAAGGTATTAGATAAAGACTTTCGTTATAGCTCTTTGAGAAACTGTTTTTATAGTTTGATGATTGGTAGCTTACATTTAGAAGAATGTAACCAATCGTGCTGTTTGTATAATTAGCCGAGACAAAAATGTTTTCATTAACGCTGCTCCCAGAAGGAAGTGCAGAGATGAAGAATTTGCGTATAGAGCCAAGAAGGTTTATATTACCGCCAGGGCTTACTGTTACTGTTATATTTCTTGCAAGCCCTGTGCCAGAATTAACGATTGCAAACTCTAGGCTTTGGTTGTAGCCAGAGTATAGCATCGGTGGCATAGAGCCTATAAGCGATATGCTTATATTCGGCTCCATAACCAGTGGGCTTATGCTAATGCTTGTATTTTCAAAATATTCTTTTCCAAGCTCAGAATAATAGCTTATAGAAATTGGGATAAGATATGTTTCATTCTCTATGCTTGTGCTTGCAAACATGCTCACAGGCAAGGTAAGTGAAGAACCCATCGGCAACATGCCTATTGAAAAAGTGCTAGTGCCAATAGGCTTAAAGCTGCTTGTTGGGGCTATGTTTATCGTTATATTCTTTGCTGCATCATAGCCATTGTTCTGAACATTTAGATTAAGCAAGAAAGGCTCACCCGGCGTTATTGAACTTGCAGAACCACTTACGCTAATACTAGGCTCGCCCATAACATGCAGGGTTATTGGTATAACGGAATAAGCAGTTACAGGCTCTGAATTCGAATAAGCACCCGTGCTTGTGGTTTGTGTTGTTTGGTATGTTGCATAGAGCTGCATAGTATATACGCCAGAAGGTATATTCTTTGGTAGAGTCATATTATATGTTAGGTAGTACCCTATACCACCATAAAGGCCTTGGCCAATACTGCTTATCTGAGCTATGCTAACAGGTGAGTAGTTAAGAAGTGGGTAAGGTGCTTCTAAATAAAGATTTACATTTTGCAACGAATATTGATATGAGTTGTATAGCTGGAATGAAATCTGCACATTTGAACCGGCAACGACCGGATTGGGTGTTACAATTAGATTACTTATTGATAGAGCTCCACTTCCTGCCCCTACGCTTTGTGCACTTGCTATTGCAAAGAGCATCGGAATAATTACAAAAGCCAATATTGCTTTCATCCAATCAACCTATCTTATTCTTAAACATGACAACTCCAAGAACAAATGCTATAGTGGCAAATGAAATCATTATCGCTGAATCCATGAGGAATGCTTGCATTGAGATGTAGCCTTTGAGCATAATGTCTCTAACCGCATCTACAGCATAGGTCATTGGATTATAAACGCTAAATGGCTGCATATAGCTTGGCAATGTGCTTGTTGGTAGAAATGCACCTGATAAGAACCATAAAGGCAGGGTTATAGCCATACCTATAAGCGAATAAACCTCCATCTTGTTTATCCTTGCAGCAAGTATAATTGTTAATGCACCAAAGCCCAAGCCACTAAGAAGCATAAAGAAGAAAATTCCAAGTAAGCCTATTGCTCCACTTGCTATGGTTGCTCCATCAAGTATGCCTATTGCTAGAGCGAGTATACCTGTAATCATAGATTGCGTTAACCCATAGAGAAGCTTGCTTAGCATAATGGAAGTTTTATTTATAGGCGCTGCGAGGAATGCCTTTAAATTGCCAAGCTGTCTGTCTAATAGCAATGTCATGCCGCCGCTCCATATAGCTCCAAAAGCTGCAACCATTATTACTATACCAGCAACGAGGAAGGTTTTGTAGCTCGCAGACGCTCCATAGGCATAGTTTGTTGTAATAGTAGGAGCTAGGCTTAATTGCTTGTAGTTTACTATTGTTGCACCAAAGCTCTCTACCTTGCTAGAAATATATGAAAGAACTTGTGCTGATGAGAGAGGTGATGAAGAGTCAACATACATATATACTTTAGCGCCTGGCGAGCCAAAATTTGGTGGTAAAATAAGCACAACTGCAACAGCCCCATTCTGCAACTCAGCAAGGGCCTGCTGCTGATTTGTTAAGCTCGCAACACTAACTACTCTGCCCTCAACAAGCTGGTTTATAAAGCTCGTAGAAGCGGGGCCATTATTATAGTTTACCACAGCTATTGGCAGGTTAAGTGCATTTATCCCCATATTTCCAAGAAGCAGGATAAGCACAAGAGGGAATATTATAGACCTGGCTATGCTAGTCTTCATGTTCTTCTTGAAGATGAGCATCTCCCTTATATACAATGCAAAAGTGTCTCTAGCCAATCCCATTATCTACGCCTCACTATAGCCATTCTTGATGGGGCTTCATTTGATATAGTATCTCTAAGTGATGAGCCCGTAAGCTTTAGGAAAACGTCGTCAAGCGTGGGCTGGTGTATGCTTATGCTTATTATATCTATCTTCCTAGCTTCAAGCTCCTTAACAAATTTGTTCATAGCATCTATACCGTTTCCTTCTACAGCAATAGAGAATCTATCGCCCCTTATCTTTGGTTCGTTGCCAAAAAACCTCCTTGCGAATTCAAACGCCTTTTCTAGGTTTGCCTTATCTGCTGATACCTCAAGTATAGAGCCTTTGCTTATGCTCCTTTTAAGCTCAGAAGGTGTGCCTAGCGCAACAACCCTGCCATGATCTATTATTGCTATACGCTCGCATAAGGAATCAGCCTCTTCTAGGTATTGGGTAGTAAGAAGTATCGTAATCTTCTTCTCCTTATTTACTTTTTCGAGTAGATCCCAGAAATGCGTTCTATTCTGCACATCAAGCCCTGTTGTAGGCTCATCCAATACCAATATCTTCGGATCATGGATTAAAGCCTTTGCAACAGCAAGCCTTCTCTGCATACCACCGGCGAGGACACCAGCATATTGGTTAGAGAAATTCTCCAAGCCAACCATTTTAAGCAATTCCATCCCGCGCTTTTCTATAATGTCATTAGGTACATGATAAAGCCTGCCGAATAATCTTATGTTATCCATCACTGTAAGCTCTGGCTCAACTATTGTTTCCTGAGATACAAAACCTATAATCTGCCTTATTGCTGTTATATCTTTTCTTGTATCTATGCCTTCAACCTTTATTTTTCCAGACGTTGGATCAAGTAAGCCCATAATCATGTTTATTGCAGTGGTTTTGCCAGCGCCGTTTGGTCCTAGAAAGCCGAAAAATTCACCTCTAAGAATCTTAAGGCTAATGCCGTTAACTGCTATAAAGTCGCCGAACTTCTTTACAACATCTTCTAATACAATTGAGTATTCTTCCATAATCATCAATCAAAGAAGTTTTGATATCTCACGAAGGGTTTGCAAAAGGATCTTTTTTGATTCTTTAAGCACCTCCTTGCCCTCGTTTGTTATTCTATAGTATTTCTTTGCGCCTTTCCTTTTTGCAATCTTAATATATCTTTTCTTTTCGAGCGAGGCTATCGCATTATATATATCGGATTTTGTTATTTTAAACTTCCCAAATTTTGATTCCTTAAAATCTTTGAGCAGAGCATATGGATACATCTCACCATCATTTATGCATTTAAGCAATTTCAGCTCAAGTGCAACACTTTTTATCCTATCAAGTGGCCCGAATCCCATGAAATCAAAAATGGTTTAACTTTAAACTATTTTAAAATTAAAATATTTAAAACTATCGCGTGATTGCATACATATAGGCAAGGTTACAAAGCCCTATGGATAGAAACCAAGATTAACACTGCTCTTTTTCTCGCACAAGTATTTGATGCAAAAATAAAAATAAGCGTGCAATAATCAATTAGTGCTTAATGGGCCAGCTGCTACCTGCTGTCCAACCACCATCGACTGGTATTATTTGACCTGTTATGAACGAGGAGGCTTCTGAAGCAAGGAAAACCGCAGGGCCTTTTAGCTCTTCAGGATCTCCAACCCTTCCCAACGGCGTTGATGAGACAATATGCTCGAGCAATTCCTTATCTTCAAAAATTCCAGTCGTCATCTCGCTAGGAAAGTATCCTGGCGCTATCGCGTTTACTCTAATGCCCTGCCTTGCATACTCGATTGCAAGAGACCTTGTTAGGTTTACCACCCCACCTTTAGATGCATAATAAGGTGCAGCCGGAACAATATCGCCAAACAACCCATAGATTGAAGCAACATTTATTATGCTGCCCTTAATACCTTTCTTGAGCATATACGCTATTGCATGCTTGCAGAAGAGTGCCACACCAATCAGATCAGTTTCGATGCACTTTCTCCAGTCTTCCAGGCTAAGTTCTGTAGATGGCCTACAACTGCAACACCTGCATTATTGACTAAAATATCGATTCGCCCAAAATTTGAATCAGCAAACTCAATTACTTTTTTAATATCTTCTTCTCTTGTCACATCTGCCTGTATAGGCAAAATCCTCCTGCCTGTCTTTCTGGCTATTTCATCAGCATTCTCCTTCAGCTTGTCGAAGCGCCTAGCACATACAACACAATTCGCACCAGCCTCAGCCAAACCTTCAGCAAACACCACACCAAGCCCACTTGACACACCAGTTACAATTCCAAACTTTCCTTCTAAGCTGAAGTTCATACTCTCACTAATAATATCTAGATGCAAATTCTTAAATACACCACTCAAAAAAGAAAGAGTAAAAGAAGAAAAAAGAAAAGTTATCGCTTAAAGCCGTGGTATCTTCTATGTAAGAGCTTGTAGTAGTAGAGCAGCACTAGGATTATGATTATTAAGATTATTATTAGTATAAGTGCTTCCACAACTATAGGGCTACTAGGTTTTGGCGAAGGTGCGGGATAATAAATTGTTGTTGGTGTTGTAGTAGGTATTGTAGTTGCTATGCTTGTTGTTGTAGTTGTTGGCACGCTCTTCTCAAATATTGCAACTATCGGATCACTTGGAATATTGAAGCTTACTGTGCATGCTGTTGCATTTACTGTATAATTTGTTATTGCAAGCCATGTGTTGTTTTTGAATATGTAAGGCGCAACTAAATCGCTTGGTATTGAGCAAGGATAGTGCTCTACAAAGAAAGCTGTTATTGGGGCTATTGTTTTAATGCTTACATTTACTGCGTTTATCAATGTGTAGTTAGGCTGCGGCTTTGCAAAGCTAGAAACTTGCTGGGTAACATTAGCAATATGGGCAGCAATAGGTGTAGATGCTGCA
>Ga0208548_100722_pt1 | contig 12076 bp, 15 predicted proteins | sample ECH_Chost_MetaG_FD_187133 | JGI IMG/M metagenome (GOLD analysis project Ga0208548, IMG submission 187133) | Hot spring microbial mat communities from Yellowstone National Park, Wyoming, USA - ECH_C host_MetaG (SPAdes) (version 2) | ecosystem: Environmental > Aquatic > Thermal springs > Hot... | reverse complement strand
ATCCTCTGGAATTCCAGCAATATAAGCCTTACATACTTTGCTCTTTCTTTTGGATGTATGCCCATAGCTTCCTCTACAGCAGATACGTAAAGGTCGCTATAAGCCATAGGTGCAGCATAATCAATCTTCTCCATATAGCTTTCGCTCTGCATATACATTCTATTTTCAGCAAGTTTCTCAACACCTCTATGTAAGAAACCTATATGCGGCTCAACATCGACTATTGTATCGCCATCAAGCGTTACTACTAGCCTAAGCACGCCGTGTGTGCTTGGGTGTATGGGTCCTACATTGATCCTTGTTAGCATTCAACCACTTTTGTAATCTGAGCCCCATTGAAAGCTCTTCCTTAGCGGAGCCTCTAAGCCATCCCATTTCTCAAGAAGTAATCTTTTAACCTCCCTACCTTCTATTGCTATGCCAAACATCTCACTAAGCTCTCTCTCATAATAATCTGCTGATTTATAGATTTCAATAATAGTAGGCAAGCTCTCTCCATTCTTTAAATCTAGCCTTACATTCTCCTCTTTTTTGTTCTGCATATTCCTAATGAAGTAAATTACCTCAAGGTGGTCTATGTAATCAACTGCTGTTATCTTTACCAGGTAGTTATAGCCACTGCTTGAGAGCTCTCTAAGCTTTTCAATCAACTCCTCTTTCTTAATCTTCAATCTTACCACCTACCTTTTCCTGAAGTTTCATAAGTGCCTCAAAAAGGTTCTCTGGCTTCGGTGGGCAGCCAGCTACATATACATCAACCGGAATTATCTGATCTATACCTTTTATTATATTGTAGCTCTCCCACCACGGACCACCGCTGACAGCACATTCACCGTATGCTATAACATATCTTGGCTTTGCCATCTGCTCATATAATCTTTTGATTTCAGGTGCAACAGATTTTGTTACCCAGCCTGCAACGATCATAACATCGCACTGCCTTGGCGTGCCCCTAAATAGAAGGTAGCCTTTTCTTTCAGCATCTATCCTAGAAGAACCAAAATCCATAAGCTCCATCGCACAACAAGCAAGTCCAAACTGCATGGGCCAGAGTGAATTCTTTCTAGACCACCTTATCGTCCCTGAAGCGATTGCCTTAGTTGCTTCTTTTAGATTTGTAAAGAAAGCACCTACAGGTGCCTTATAATTCTTAAGCGAGTCTACTACTAATTGTTCCATCTCCCTTTTTGCATTTTCAAATCTCTCATCACTCATTTGTCTTCACCTTCGAGATTGCTATACTTAATATAGCAAGAACAGTTGAGAAAATAAGAAGAAACGATATCATTAAGCTTTGCTCAAATCCTATTTCCCTAGATGTTATAGCCCATAGGAGTGCAATTGCAAGAGTTATCTCAAACGCGATAAAGATGGTAAGATAATGCAAGTATTCATTCATTATACTTACCTCGCTGCCTATAGGTGCTTCTGCACTCTCATAGTTTGAATCTTTAATAGGGTTATGCTCCTCATCCTTGCCTATAAGCTTTGATGTAAGCAACATTGCTAAAGGAACAAGCAGCGAAAAGATTGCGAACACAAGCAAGGTAAGATAGGTTGAAAGCATAATTATAAATAAGGAAGATATCTATTTATAATTGAGTTTGGTTCAAATCAATTGAATTTATCTTAATATTAAAAGCTGATTTTATGCAGATAAGTGAGATTGCACGCGATATAGTGAGAAGAGGTAGTATAAAGATAAGGGTTAGGCGAAGCGGCATGCTGCAGCAGCTTACCTTCAAAGTAAAAGAGGCTACAGCAGGCAACATAAAATATTACGAGCTTTATACAGATAGGATTGTTGATACACCAGAGCTTATAAGAATCGCAGAGGAGATTGGCTTGCCCGTTGAAGCACCGAACGGTAAGGCTTTTCCAAAAGGAAGCGGTGCATCTGACTTTGTTGTAGAAAACTTCAAGCTTTAGCTTATCCGCTTGCCAAGCTTGCAGTTTATGCACAAGCCTGTCTCTTTATCATAGTGCTCTTCGCAAACATGCCTGCCGCAGAGTTTGCATACATGCTTAGCTGGTTTACCACATATATAGCAGAGAGTATGTATCATTTAGCCCAACTCATCAAAATTTATTATCCCACCAAGCAGCTCCTTGGCCCTGTTTAGCGATAAAGGCTTAAGTCCCTTCCTCTTTGCATATCTTACCTGGTATGCGATATAAGACTCACCAACCCTCGTATTTGGATTTAGTTCTTTGCATTTCTCAATGTACTGCGTTATTAATTTTGTGGCTTCTTCTTCGCTAAATCCCCTAACGTTAGCAAAGTATGGTGCAAGTATAAGATTAACTACTCTGTGCCTAAAATCAGGCAGAGGGTGTGCGAGGAGCTTCTCTATCCAAGCATATCTTTCATCTACGCCTTTTTTCGTCCTTATCTTTATCTCTTCAACTGGCATTTTTATTGTCTTCGAAACCTCTATAACCTCTCTTGGTAAGTTTTCTTTCGGTATGGGCATGCCAGTATGTATGGCCTTTGTAAATGCCAGTTCTAGAATTCTTATCAGCTTATACCTCTCAAGATATACTATACCGTTGCTTAGCTTTTGGTGTATGAGCCTATATTCATCGCTTTTTGGCATATTAGAAAGATAAATAGTAAAGGGCATTGCAAAAAGCTCGCCGTTTTGTTCAACTTTTATCCCAAGCTCATTAGCGATATATATTATATTCTCTGTTTTTTCAAAGCTAAGTGCCTGTGCCGATCTCTTTGCTTCTGCAGAAACATATCTCTCTACAGCGGCTATGCTTATTGCACTTGCAATCATCCTAGCATATACATAGCTTATCACATAATCAAGCTTAAGTTCATCATCGCTTGCTTCGCTAAATTCTATTGCTCCCTTCGTAATCCCCTCATTTACCCTAAGCCTTCCAAGCTCTAGATATTTTGGATCTATCCTTGAGCTTTCATGTCTTTTTACAACTTCCTTAGCTTCATTAGAAAAAGGGTATTTATACGCAATGTCAAGAATCAAATCCATAATAAAAATTATGCAATAAAAGTATATATAAAATAAGCACAAGTTGTTGAAGTTTATAATTTAGCTCAATCAACATGAAAAATAGAAAGTGATTTACGCCTTTTTTTCGATATATCTTTGTGGGTAAATGAAAGTAAAAAAGAGAAATGGGGGTGAAGAAGAGTTTATAAGGGAAAAGATAGTAGTTGCTGTTGTCAAGGCTGGTGGCTCTCTAGATAACGCAAGGGCGATAGCAAAAGAAGTCGAAAACGTGTTTGCAGCAAGGGATGCGGTTACAACAGATGAAATAAAGAGAGAAGTCTTAAATAGGCTAAAGGATAGAGATGTAAAAGCCTATCAAAACTGGCTCAGCTATAAAAAGTAGCAAGATAAATAAGCAATAAAAAGAAGTTCTTCTAATTCTTGTTAGAGTTAGGAATAGCTATGAAGGAAAAGATAGTTAAAAAAATTGCGAAGGAGCGCATAGAAAGGCTTCTTGAGCTTGCAGAACAGAGAACAGGAGAGAACGACAAGCTTTCTCGCAAATTGGCAAAGAGATATGTTAAGCTTGCTAGAGACATAAGCATGCATTATAAGGTAAGCATACCAAAAGATAAGAAGCAAATGATATGTAAAAAATGCAATAACTTTCTTATTCCCGGAATAAACTGTTCAGTAAGGATTGCAAGCTCAAAGAAATATGTAGTATATAAATGTGAGTGCGGCGCAGAGAAGCACATCTTTTATAAGCAAAATTGAATGAAAGCTTTTGTTGTTTTTATTTAACGCCAAGTTTTTCCAGAAGAAGTTGCGCAAATGCCTCTGCATTCTCTGGATTTCTTGCTGTAAGTATATTCTTGTCAAACTCAACTTCCATTGGAGAATTAATGCCGTAGTAAATCCTCATAAGCCTTTGCATCTCCTCATCAACTGGCGCAGAGATCTTTGTATTCATTATTACGTTTGCCCTTGCAATGATCTTTATTGCATTTCCAATAGCTCCAACTATCTTCTTGGAATCATAAAATCTTTTTACTAAGTCGAGAAGAGGCCTAAAATCGTAAAGCTTATATGCTTCTACTCCCTCGCCATCAACTAACAATATGCTATCAAACTCGCTTGGATCTATTTTGGCTGTGTTTATATCAGGCTTGTAAATAGCTCCATGCCTGCCTACGCATTCTTTAGTAGTATAGCTTGTTATAACCTTTTCTACTTTCCACTTTTCTAGAATAAGTCTTATCATCGAAAGGGTCTCGTCTCTGAAATCTTTTGGTGGTACAAAGATTGCAACCTTCACGCAACCACATTAATAAATAAGAAGCTAACGCATAAAATCTTATCCGTTGCTAGATTTGTTTGGTATTCATGTTTGCAGCGGAAGCCCCTTTAACCTTTTTTCTTTCATACTCTCTAGCAACATAATATGCTATTCCTATCACAATCGCAACGCCGGCAACGACGCCAATATCAAATGCGGAGAAAAAGATAAGGCTTGCCCCAGCTCCATTATCAAGCAATACATGTTGTGATATACCAAGATAGGATATAGTTCCATTAACATAACCATAAGGTACATTCTTTAAGAGAAGGCTTCCATTGGTATATATATTTATTGTACTGCCATTGGAAAAGCTGAGCCGGGCGAGGGCATTTACATTTAAACCAAAAATATCTTTTGTTGATATTACCACATCATATACGCGCAGAGGAATATTTATTGTTTTTGGAGAATCTGCACTTATTTGAACACCTGATATAATCTTAACGCCCTTATAGATTACATAATCGACCTTATTTGTTGTATTTGCAAACAAGAACACGCTGCCGTTCGTTTGCTCGTCATCAACATTAAATAACTGAACATTTATAGGTTCATTATTCTCATTTACCCCTATCAGCCTTACAAGATATTGCTCTCTGTATATTGCACTTAGATTAACAGGGCTGTTCACAAGTAGTGTTAGTTCAGGGCTTTCATTTCCGTTGCTCCACGAATAAAAGGCAAGCCTCTCATTAGGCGTTTGGTTTATAATCTCCTTCGGCACTTTGAGAAAGATAATCGTGTTATTTCTATACCAGCCAGAGCCTGTTGCGTTACCATAAGGGGTTTTTGCTTGTACTAAGAATTCTTCAGCCCATATTGCCTTTATATTTACAGGCCCATTAACAGTAATCTTGCCGCTTGTATTCTTGTTTCCATTGCTCCAGCCAAGGAACACATATCTTGTACTACTATTTTTGTATATTATCGGGCTGCTTATTGAATAGTAGACAGTGCTTCCATTCTCATACCACCCTGTGCCACTTGCTGAGCCGTATGCAGAGGATATATTAACAAGATACTCTAGCTTCCAGTTAGCTACCTCTGTAATATTGCTGTCAATATTAATCGTTGTCGAGTTTAATGGACCAGTATAAGATCCGAGCCCAGAGCCAAGCCAGCCGTTAAATACCGCTCTAGCTTCTGGCGATATGTAAACATACTGCGGTGCACTTATCTCTGCAGAAGAATATGCAATATAGCCCGTTGTGCTATTTAAACTGCCATACTTTGATTTAATATTAAGATAATAGCCGAGCGTCCAAAGTTGTGTTCCATTAAGAGGCTGTGGCAAGCCAGAGCCGACAGTAAAGTAGTTTACTCTATTGCCTAGCTCCTTTACCCCATATGGATTTTTTAGACCTTTCTCGCTCCCAACGCCGTAACCAATGTAGGCATAGCCGCTTGAAACAGGTAGCCAGAGCCCATACTTATATACAGATAAGTTTGCGAATATAACATCTTTTATGTAAGTACTGGTTGTGCTTGTATTTGCAAGTTCTCCAAACGCTACGGGAACTTGTGCACCCGAGGTGCTTGTTCCAAGGTCTGTGTTTCCAATAACTTTTCCGTCAAAAGTGAAGTACCATGTATTCCCTATAGAATAAAAGCCATAAGTATGAAATGTCCCATTTGCACCGGCAGAGCCATCAGGTCCGATAGTACCAAAGAAGCCGCTTTGAGAATTTGGGGGAAAATACTCATAGAACCATTCAGCATCTCCAGCCTTTATCACTTCATAATTTGTGCAGCCACTTTCAGTACAAATTGCTGGATAATTGCCTGTTGCATTTTCGATTAAATATCCTACTTGTATGAATGCACCATTTGATAATATCTCTCCAACCCAAAATCCTAGCGAGCCGCTTGTAAGGTTCTGCGGGGTTATTGTCTGTATTTCAACCCTTGCTCCATTGTTGAACGATGCACTATTGCCGCTTCTTGCACCAAACTGGAACCAATACTGAGCAAATACATTGCCTGCAAAAAATGCAACTATCACTATTGTTAATAGAGCAAATCTAAACTCTCTCATAATCCAAGCCTAATTCATTTAATTTTGAAATAACCTTTGCTCTTGTCTCACTATTGAGGCTCTTCCAGTCTATAACAGCAATCTCAACCTCATTTTTTGTTCTCTTAACTGCCTGCTCCAGCATAAATACATTATCACCATTTCCTTCTATTGCATGTTTTGGTAGCATGTGTGCAAATGCGTAGCCCTTATTTAAAGCAAGTTCAGAAAACTTTGTAGGATAATGTGTGTTGCCTATACCTATTACAACCTTGCTAAACTCTACATCATCGTTGTAAATTAAATTGTAAACAGCCTCTCCAGTTACCTTTGCATACTCTTTATTGCTTACAGCGTCATTGTTGCCTCCTACCTCAACAAAAAGTGATGGAGTTTTAAGCAATGGCCCGTGGTGTGTTGCTTCATAGCTTATTTCTAGACCATAATTGTTAGCTTTTTTAAACTCTCTTAATATACCTAGCATCTCAAGGGGTGCAGAATACGAAAGCTCATAAGGCTTGCCACCGAGCTTAGCCTCCTTTGTCCAATTCCCTGTTGGATGTGTTGTGAATGCCGCTATACCCTTTGCGCTAGAGTGCTTGCTAAGAAAATATATAAGCTCAAAGTTGTATTTATCTAGCTCATCAAGCTCTAATAAAGACCTGCTTGTCTTAATAATGCACGCTTTCTGGCTAGCTGTGCACGCGCTACCTTCTTCAATTTCTTCAAAACCATGCTCTCTTTTAAGATAATCGGCCATATTTACTGAAGCAATATCTAGTATAGAGTATAAAATGCCTATCACAAAACCACATCAATTTATTTTTTTCTTTTTATATTTAAAATCATGTATGCTTATATAGCTTTTATAGGCATCATCCTTATACTCGCAGGCTTTATGCTCCTCTTTTTATACACATTGCTGAGTGCTAGCCAGCAGCAGAAAAGCAATGTAAATGTTGGCGGCGTGGTGATGATAGGTCCGGTGCCAATAATATTTGGCACTTCACAGGGTATTATAGTAGTTGCAGAGATTCTTGCAATAGTACTTATCATTATAGCAATCCTCTTTTTCTTCCTCTTCTCGAGGCGATGAATAGAATTATTAAGCTTTTTCTTTTAATATTTATTAAGGGGGTTCTATGTTTGAGTTAAAAATGGATAATGCGAAATATTGGCGCGATTGTGTGGAATCAATAGTAAGCCTAATAGATGAAGGTTCATTCAATATAGCAAAAGATGGCATTAGCCTTAAGGCGATGGACCCTAGCGGAATAAGCATGGTCTCATTCTTTATACCTAGCAAAGCATTCTCAAAATTTGAGGTGGAGAAGCCCACAAGCATAGGCTTAAACATAGAAAATCTTGGCAAGGTTCTTTCAAGGGCAAGAGATGATGAAGTACTTGTGATGAAAGATGCAGACTCAAAGCTTCTGATAGAGTTTATTGGCAAGGGTGTAAGAAGAAGGTATAAGCTGCCATTGATAGATGTTAGGAAAAATGTCGAGAAGGAGCCGAATGTTCAATTTGATGCAAGCGTAGAAGTAGCTGGTGAGCCACTGAAAGAGATAATAAAAGATGCAAACCTTATCTCTTCTTATATCTCGTTTAAGGCTGCAAAAGATAGCTTCACAATAACAGCACACGGTGACTCAGGCGAGCTTGAAGAGGTGCATGAGCCTGACGGTACAGTAATAAAGAAACTTGAGGCTCAAAAAGCCGCTGATGCAACCTTTAACTTAGAATATCTAGAAAATATGGTAAAGTCATGCCCTGTTGGCAATTCGATAAGCATGTCGCTAAGGACAAACGAGCCTATAAAGCTAAGCTACAACATAGGGGATGCAACAATAACATATTATCTTGCTCCTTATATGGAAAGCTGATAAGATGATATAATGGAAGAGAATGTTGATGAAAGTACAAGAGATCTTAACAGGGCAAGGCAGTCATTGGTAGAAGAGTTGCAGGCTATAATATATTATGATGAGCGAATAAGTGCAAGCAAGAACAAAGAGCTAAAGAGCGTGCTTGCACACAATAGGGATGATGAGAAGGAGCACGCATCACTTCTCATTGAATGGCTCAGGAGAAATGACCCAGAATTTGAAAAGGAGCTAAAGGAGACCCTTTTCAGCAATAAGGCATTCAAAGAGCTGTGGGATTGAAAAATTACAGGTAAAATCTTTAAACACTTACCAATCGTTTTTATCTATCAATATAATGGGCCCGGAGAGATTCGAACTCTCGACCTACGGCTTACCTATTTTTAAATTATAAGACCGCCGCTCTAACCAGGCTGAGCTACGAGCCCGCATAATTGTATAGATTATGAACATATAAATATTTTTATCTCTTTATACCATTAGCTAATGCTAGTGCTAGAATGATTTTATGGATTTAGGTGAAGGTCTAAGAAAAGCGATTGCAAGGCTCAAGGGCTCTACTATAATTGATTCGAAGACAATAAAAGAGTTTAACAAAGAGCTTCAAAAGACCTTGCTCAGCGCAGATGTCGACGTTAAGCTAGTGCTTGAGCTTACAAAGAGGATAGAGGATGCTGCGCTTCATGAAGAAGTGCCGCCCGGAATATCGCATAAGGATTTTATAATAAGCAAGGTTTATGAAGAGCTTGTAAGGCTTATGGGTAAGAAGTATGAGCCTGAGCTTAAGCCAAAGAGGATTCTTCTTCTTGGCATATACGGCTCTGGTAAAACTACAACAGCCGCTAAGCTTGCAAAGTTTTACCAAGACCGCGGCTTTAGTACAGGGCTTATTTGCTGCGATGTTTCTAGGCCAGCAGCTTATGAACAGCTAGAAACACTTGCAAAGCAGGCAAATGTGGCATTCTTTGGCATTAAGGGCGAGCATGATGCTGCTAAGATAGCAAAAGCAGGGCTTGAAGCACTAAAGTACAAAAAGGTAATAATATGTGATTCAAGCGGAAGAAACACTTTGGATGAGGAGCTTATAAAAGAGCTTAAGAGTGTTGCAAACGCTTTTAAGCCTGACGAAAAGTTTCTTGTTATAAATGCAGATATAGGTCAAGTTGCAAGCAAGCAGGCAAAAGAATTCGATCAAGCAGTAAAGATAGACGGAGTTATAGTAACAAAGCTTGATGGTTCTGGAAAAGGTGGTGGTGCACTCAGCGCAGTTGCAGCTGCAAATTCTAGAGTAACCTTTATAGGCACAGGCGAAAAGCTCAACGCACTTGAGCTTTATGATCCAAACAAGTTTGTAGGCAGGCTTCTTGGCATTCCGGATATAGAAGGGCTTGTTTCAACAATACAAGAAGCTATTAAAGAGGCAAACATAAAGCCAGAAGAGGTTAATATAGAAGAGCTTAATTTCGAAACATTCTACACACAGCTAAAAGCAATGTCAAAGATGGGTCCTATAAAGAACATGCTCAGCATGCTAGGCTTAGCTGATACTCCTAAAGAGGTTATAGAGCAGAGCGAGGCTAAGATGAAAAAATATAAGGCTATTATAAGCTCTATGACGCCTGAGGAGAGGAAGGATGAAAAGCTTATGCACGATGCAGGCAGGATCAAGCGCGTTGCAAAGGGTAGTGGCACAACTGAAAAAGATGTGCGCGAGTTGCTAAGCGACTTTGCAAAGATGAAGAAATTGCTCAGCGCATTCCAGAATGATAGAAACCTAAGAGGCTTAGCGTCAAAGTTCAAAGGATTAAATTTACCAAATCAATAAAAACAGAAGGAGCAAAAAATAAAAAACAAACAAAAACAAAACCTATTCACTTATTTCTTTTTCTTTCCCTTTGTTTTCTTTGCCATTTTATTCACTTCTTAAATGTTTTATAATGCTTTATTCAAATATTTAAATTGAATATTTTGCATGCATTATTTAAGTATATTTTATTTTACTACAATACACATTTTGTGATTTTTATCAAACTTGTCAAGATAGAAATTCTGCGCACCTTCTATTTCTGGTGCACTCTTATGTCATATACATTTGTCATTATACTGTGCAATGCAAGCCTCTTAGTAGCGATTAAACTTATAGTGCCTGCGCCATGGAGCTTCAAAAGTTGCACTTTTATCTGATCTAAACACTTTTAATTTTATATCTTGGCGTTAACTAAGTGAGTTGGGTTAGTGCATTTGCGCAGTATTTTTGTTTCGTTTATTCGTTACAGCATAGGCAAACTTGTACATGCCTAATGTAGTTATTACATTCGTAAACAATACTGAAAAGAAAAGTACAGAGATGAATGACTGAGGAGCATAAATGCCAAAGAGAAAAGGAAGCGTGGCGACGACTACTGGTGAAAGCCCACGCGCTACACTGAACTGTGCTATGATTTGCTCAGGGTTCGCATTTTCTAAATTGCCTAGTATTGGCTTTAAGAGAGGCAAGAAAATCTTGCGCAGATAAAATATGATTATTGAAATGCACATTGATACTGCAAGCGTCACATAGTCAGAAGTACTAATCCGGAGCAACAAGCCTATATAGACAAAGAAAAAGGTACTAACAAAAAAGGTCACTTCGCGCTGGTATTGTGACACATGGCCGAACATGTTGTGTATACCCTCAGTGTAATTATTAAACCATTTGTTTATTTTTGGTATATTAGCGAGGAAAATACCAAAGATAAATACGGCCATAGCACCATTTGCACCGAGCTCTTGAGCAATGCCATATGTTGCAATTACCATGCTTATTGTAAGCATCCAGCTATACTGCCGACTATACCTTTTGAATGTCTTTAGAACAAAGACCCAGAAGAATGCAGATATGCTTCCTATTATAAAAGAGCCTATAAAAAAGCCAAAAAGCATTGATGCCACACCGCCTAAGCTCAGATTTTTGAGTGCTATAAATTCAAAAATCGCAATTGGAATTATCATTGTTACCGAATCTACAACAACGCTCTCAAAGTTCAAAGTAGCTTTAAGCTTTGGGTTTATCTTTGTTGAGCGTATTATTGAAGGTATAACTACTGCACTAGGGCCTGCTAGGCCAAAGCCCGCAGCAAAAGAGAGTGCAATAGATAGATGAAGCGCAAGAAAAATAGCAACCCCTAGCACTAACCCCGTTGCAAACGACAAGGCAAAAGTAAACCTAGAAGCATATACAAGGCTTAGGTCGCGCACGTTTATGTTCATACCTACATCAAACAAAATAAAGGCTATGGCAAGCGCAGTGATATAGGGCACAAGGGTTTGTATCATGCTGCCTTGAGAGGTATTTACAACTTTCAATATAGGTCCAAGCAACAAACCTATAAGCATAAGAGGCAAAACGTTTGCTATTTTTATGCGGTAAAATAGGGACATAAGTACATAACCTAGAAAGGCAATGCCAGCAATAAGCAGGAAAAATAAATTCACATTTATCATTTTTACCACACTACTTTAACCACAGTTTTACTTGCTTACCCGATTGTGAAGTTGATGTGGCACGCTCGAGCTTCGAATTAATATAAGACCCTGACAAATTAAAAATCTTCTCTTCGATGATAAATTAAATCCCTACAGCAGGTTACCTTCTTTCGAAGGTAAGCCTGCAGTAAGTAGGTAGCCATGAATAAGGTGCCTAGATGGAAAACAGTGAGCTAGAAAGAAAGCTTCAAGAGCTAAAAGAAGAGTATGCAAACACAAAGTACAACAAAGCTACAGACAAACATCTTGGCATACTCAGGGCAAAGATAGCTAAGATAAGCAAAGCGTTAAGGTCAAAGAAGAAAAAGCATGGGGCAGGTTTTAGTGTTAAGAAGTCAGGCGACGCTAC
>Ga0208548_100706_pt1 | contig 12233 bp, 22 predicted proteins | sample ECH_Chost_MetaG_FD_187133 | JGI IMG/M metagenome (GOLD analysis project Ga0208548, IMG submission 187133) | Hot spring microbial mat communities from Yellowstone National Park, Wyoming, USA - ECH_C host_MetaG (SPAdes) (version 2) | ecosystem: Environmental > Aquatic > Thermal springs > Hot... | reverse complement strand
TTCCTCTTCCTCTTCCTCTTCCCCCTTTCTTTTTGCTTTTTTGTTTTTTTAAAAAATTTTAAAAATTTTACAAAAGGCACTCTTATGTAAGAGAGTAATAAATTTATTTCTTTGTCGTAAAGCTTTTATGTTTGTTTTACGTTTTTTTGTTGAAAAATGCGCAAAAAAATCACAAATTGCGCATTTTTCACAAGGTGAAGAAAAAATGTAAATCCCAAAAAATAGCTAAATCATGCGCGCGAAAAGCGCGCGTGTGAAGTGTTTTCGCGTGTGTGATGCGCGCACTAAATAAGTGCGCGCGTGTGATATCACACACGCGTGTAAGCACGCACGCGTAAGCGCGCGCGCATGCACGCTTTGGCGAAGCGTGGGAAGAAAAATAGCCCCACGACAAAGAGCATAACAAAGCGTTAATCAACAGCGAAGAGCTCTTTTATTTTTTTTGGCTCTTCCTACCAAGCACCACCACCACCAATTAGGTGAAAAATCTATGTCAAGTCCAAACTCTCGGCTTAGTAACAGCGGCGGGGCTACTTCACGTAGCGCGCCCCAAGTAGTGTGCGACTGTCCATGCCATTCAAGCGGTAACACCTTCCCCTGTGGTGCTATGTGCTGGCACCCAGGGGAAGACCAGTTCGGTCTGCCACTTGACTACGACCACGCAACTCTAGTTCAGCTTTTAAAAGTCGCAATAATGCGCGGTTTCAGTGCTCATGTTGAGTCAGACGTCTGGGAAGCGTTGTTCTTAGCTGCCAGTGAGGCTGTAACTGGGGTTCATACTTCAGTTGCGGCTAACGACGCCATCAACGAGCTTCGCAAATGGCTAGGCAACCTTCTAACGGAGGGTGAAGACTAAATGACAGTCTACATCTCTAACGCGTTCTCTCTTTCGATGATAACACCCCCGACCACTTTGACAGTGGTCGAGGCTAGTGCTGAGGATGTGAAAAACATCCTCAATCAAGGTTTCGTTAGCGCTATTGGTCATGAGGCAACGGCTAAAATTATAACAACACAGCTAGGGGTCAATGTTCCAGTCAACAGGGTTAGCATATCATTGAAACGGGGAGATACACTGCTTGTGTACCAACTTCTTAAACGTCTCGAGGAAGGAAAGGTACTTACCGAACAAGAAATGATGCAAGTGCCTGCGAAGTGGTACGTTGTAACCCTTCAGTAGCCCCGTTCTAACCTTTTTTGCCCCCCGTGGTGGTCGCCTCCACGTGGCGGGGGGTGGAAGGAAGAGCCAAAAAGAAGAGCTCTAACTAGTGCTTTCTGACGGGGCTCCACAGAGCCCCCAGTGGCCAAGAGGAGAAAGAAATATGTCTTTAGAAGAGCAACTTGCGTCTCTACCCAAGATTTGGGTAGAGGCTCAGGGTGAAGCGCCAAACGAAAAATACAAGTGTCTACTGTGTACCTATATCTCTGACTACAAAGAGCAGAGCATACGACACTACTACGGCACACACATACCCGACCAACTGAAAGACCAAGTGTTCAGCGAACAGAAGGTCAATCTGAAAGACTACGGCATCACAGTAACACTAGTGATATGCAATATCTGCAAATGGCGGACTGATAGTCGCAACGGCCCTTCAGTAGCGTCTCACTTCTATCACGGTCACGTCAATCCAGCGGTCAGAAACATCACTAATCCGTTAGTCCGCCAAATCTTGGAGAGGTTGAAAATCCTCTCTGATGAACAGCTGAAACAAGTGCTCGACTACGTAAACAGCCTATAAGCGCGTCAGCCCTGACGAGCCCCCTGTGCCGGGGGGCGAAACTCCACTCTTTTTTTGGGGTCGGCTGACTGGGGGTGTGGAAAAGCTCCGTCAGATGGCTCCCCGAAGGCTTGGGTTAAACCCAAGCCGATGGTAAAATTGGATGAATTGAAAGAAGTCCTACGTGAAGCCCGGAAATACGGGCTTCGACCTGGAAAATGGGGGTTAACTTCGAGAAGGAAGAGGTGACCCCCTCATCGGCTTTTTCTAAACCCAAGCCGGGACAGAGCCAGACCAGCGAATCCCGACCACACAGGTGAAAAACCATGTCCACAAAAAACCTTAATAGTAACACCAGTGGGGCTTCAAATAGCGTGCCCCAAAACCCGCTTGATTTTTTGAAGTCGTACGCGGGTAAACGGGTAACCATGAAGGCAAAGGGTCTCTTTATAATTGACTTAGTGACCAAGAGTGGTCGTATAATGCGCACTGACCTTTTCAATGGCAACATCGCCGGAAGGTACAAGGTAATCACCGACGGCAGTAATCTAAGAAACATCAGAGACTTTAACGGGGTCATGCTTAGGTCGCATGACCAAAGAATACTTATTCGTCAACTAGAATGGGTTGAAATTGACGGGCAAAGCGTGTGAAGTACAAGGTGAGTAGCATGACCACGGAAAACTTCAGCATACCACAACTAACTCCAGTTTTCTCCTTCACTACTCAGGAAGGAGACGAAATAAACGTCTACGCCACCAAAGCAGTGAATACTACCGTACTGTTCATAACTATAACGACGGATGAGCTCGTCGAATACCCATGGGCTATAACTAGTAATGACTATCCCGTCGCTTTCCGTGAGCTCGTCGAGAAAGCGCGGGATACATACAACAGAACAGTACCTGCTGGAGAGAATCCCTTTGACGAGTTGCTCAACGATGTATCAGCTATGCATGAACTCGAAAACGTCATCAGCAAACTTTAACTCTTTTTCCCCTCCAAAGGTCGGAACCTTCTCGTGGTGGAGGGGGTCTGGTCTGGCTCAGGTGCCCACGCCCGAAGGGAAAGGGGCTGACACCCTAGGGCACCGGGTGAGCACCTTATCACACTTGCGTAACACACGTCTCCACACCAGCACACACCGTCCGAGTCCCAAGCGGTGTGTGTATGGGTGGATGCACGTGTGTCCAGTAAGTGTGAACCACTCCTTTGAGTGGTAGGTGCCTGCGGGGTCCGAATCCCCGCGTGGGCGCACCCCACAATTGGCGCGGCCTCCTCTAGGCGTGGGGTGGTCAACTCACCATCATGGTGAGGCTAACAGCGCCAACCAGGTGAGAAAACATGGGGAGTCAGAACCTAAACTCGGGTAATGAAATCGGTGGGACTTCGGGCAAAAAAGCCCTCAGCGTGTCCCAGCTCGACCCCGCTTTTTCCTACCCTTGTCGGGGCGGGGGCGATATTTACGTCTATCTAGCGCAGACAGAAACATGTAAAATCGCTATTGCAACTTTCGACGATGGTAGCGGTGAATACGCGTGGAGCATCAAGACACTTACGACCAATATAGGGTGTGAAGCAGAGGAACTAATCAGGGAAGCAGAAAGGCGTTGGGGTGGGCCACCTAACCCGTTTTCACAGCTTTTGAAACGCAGAAAAGCGATGAAAAACTTAACCAAAATTTTATCACAGTTCTATGAGGGTGAGTAGAATGGGTCAGAAAAACAAAAATCAGCAAGACCCGCTTGAGTTTCTAAAGACTTTCGCGGGTAAAAAGGTTCACATACACATGGGGGGAAAGTTTGGCGACGCAACGTTAAAGCGTGGTGAACTGGTAGACTACGACATTTATACAGCAATAATGCTTGCTGACTACAAAGTAGAGGTAGACGAGTCAGGTCGCGTATTTCTGAGATGTCCACGTCATAGGATAGAGGTTTTTGAAGCCTACTGGGTCAAGATAAACGGCGTAACTGTAAGTGAAGAGGACAAAAATAAGTAACCTTCTTTTTTACCCCACATGACGCGCGCCTCCGAGTGGCGTGGGGTGGGTAACTACTCCTTGTGGAGTAGGCTAAGCGCGTCTATGGGTGAAGAAACCATGTCATCAGAACCAAACCCAAATAGCGACATCGTTGGGGCTTCGGGGTCACAACCCCAAAGCGCGCCCCAGACCAAGGTGTTTTTCTACAAAACCTTGGTGAACATGCAGATTATCCGCAAAGACCCCCCATTCTTCGCAACGTATTATATACGGGGGCACAAGAAACCAAGAATCGGTGACAAGCTGTACACTAAAGACCCATGGACTAAGGAGTACGTTAGTGCAAATATGCGTGTAGCTGGTTTTTGTCTCGGGGCTGTTTACCCCGAACCGGCGGGTGAGTGAAGTGAGTGAACAAAACATCCTGAGCGGTCGGGTTGAGAAGTTTGATTTCAGTTTCCAAACGTCGGATGGGGAAACCTTTGATGTTTCCCCCATCTACCGACTCGTGGTGGACGTAAGTTTTGGCTCTTCGGTTGGTTCACTTCAACGTGGGTTCTACGTTACAGTGAATAACAGCGTCTATTTCGTTGTAAAACAGGCAATTGACGTTGCGACTGTCGATCAAACGGAACGTGTGTTCACTTTCCTAGCAAAAACCAAGTTCCCCTTCACTGTAAGCGTCAGACACAATGAAACCCTGAGTGCTCACCAGTATGTCGATTTCTTCGACGTAACCACCGATAAGGAGGTTTACAGCGTCGTAGAGTTCAAAGTGTTCAGGAGTCTGTGGCGTGATGTCGAGTATGAACTCTTTGAAAACAAGTATTCACCAGCGATGGCTAGGTTCACAGGTGATAAGCTTGACTGGTATGTCAAGCTGAACCCAGAGAATTCACTCAAGTTCAAGGAAGACACCAACATCTCTACCACCTACGTTACCTCTCAGGGTCACCTTGACATATACAAAATCATCGGTGGCCCCTACGCGTTCCCCAGCGACCTGTATTCCAGACGCAGGAAGCTAACGTTCTTCAACCACACCATTGAGGGGGATATGTATGTCATCCCTCTGGGTCCAGAAATGAGGATAGTGCACTTGCGTGAAGAAACACAAATTTCTAGTCCCGACCACGAAACCATACACCTAGACGTGGGTGAATACCTGCTTATTCACCCACGTCCAAGAAGAGACAGGGTCGATTAACTTTGACCCTAATCTTTTTTCCCCTTTCCCTTTTCTCTTCATGCATGAAGCGGTGATAAAATTTTTCGCTTTTCTCTTCATTTTATCGAAAAGTATATATACATCCCTAGCGTATATACGATTATGGGAAAAATTGTAAAAGTGTATAAGATAAACAAATCCTATGTCGTGGTGATACCCAAACACGTGGTTCGGGAGCTCGAGGTTGATGAAAAGATGTTTTTTGAGGTCAAGGTTGAAGGGGGGCGGATAATATACGAACCCCTGTAATTCATCCGAACGGGTAGACAGAGGAGTTCCTGCGGGATCTCCTCCTACAACCGGGGGGATGGATTTGAGTGAAAACCAAATTTCGGGGGAACAAATCAGTGTTCAGCCTGTTTCGGTAAACCCACAGGCTGAAACATGGGTTAAGAAGGAAGGTAACATGTTTAAGTGTGCCTTCCCCGAATGCACCTATGAGAAACCCTATTTTCATGGTGTAGTTCGGCACTACTACTTCCAGCACTATAAGGGTGATAGCGTCTTCAGGCAGGAAGGGAACAGGTTTATCTGCGTTAAGTGTGGAAGAGACTATGGTTACGACGTGAACACGGTAGAACACTATTACCGTGAACACGTGAGTGGAGGTAAGCTATACGACGTGATACCGCTCAACCACTTCTTTGATAAAGGAGAGACAAAACAAGAAGAGAAAAAGGAAGAGAAAAAGGAAGAAGCAACAAACGGGGTTGGGTTCATTCCGCAAGGCGTCGAGTTTGTGGATTGGGGTAACTTCATGGAAATCCTTGAGGTTGCCTACAAGAGCCGACAACCAGTTCTCATAATTGGGCCGAAGGGCACGGGTAAAACAACGCTTATTCAGGCGTTCTGTGAAAAGCACAACCTGAAACTCTACACCGCAAACTTCTCTTTGAGGACAAAAGAGGAGCATATAATCGGAAGGATTGAACTCAAGAACAATTCAACCGTGTTCGTCGAAGGGATACTGCCAAAAAGTATGGAAGCGGGTGGAGTATTCTATGCTGATGAATTGAACGCGGCGGAAGACTCAATGCTTGTTCGATTCGATGAGGCACTCGACGATAGGAGACAGCTGACCCTGAAGGAAGCTGGTGATATAAGGGTTATTAAAGCAAAGGAAACATGGTTTCCTGTTGCTACCGTGAACCCGCTCTCCCACGCTGGAACGAGGGAACTCCCACCACAGTTGCTTTCAAGGTTCCCCGTCAGGCTATACATGGATTACCCAAGTGAAGAGGTCATATACCAGATAGTCAACAAGCACGTTGAAGGATGGGACGAGGTAGAGGTTAAGAGGGCTGTTATGCTCATGAACAAACTCAGAGAAGGCGCTGGAGACCTGCTTTTACCCTACTCACCATCTATCAGGGAAGTAATCGCGTTCGCCAAACTTGTGAAAGCTGGTGTGAGCGGGAAGAAGGCCGCCGTGCTGGTGTTCGAGAACGTGTATTACCAGTGGGGTAGCGGTGAAGCGAAAAAAGTTGATGACCTGATAACCAGTATATGGCCCGGTGATTGAGTTGAGAGAAGAGTTCATCCTGCCAATCGCAAACTTCCTCACCCGTGCGTGGTCGGGTTCAAAGAACGTTAAGGTCTACTTGAACTCCGAGATACCCTACTCGAATTCGAGTTCAGTTCTTTTGCCCATGCCTTCCAAGTTCTCGAAGAATAGAGAAACGGCATATAGGTTGTGGCGTGCTTCACTTTTCCACGAGACCCAGCACATAGCACTCGGGAGTTTCGACCCTTATAACAAGTTTGCGATATCAAATTCCAACGTAAACTTTACGATGAGTTCAGACGCTAGGGAGGTTTTCATAAACATACTCGAAGACTACAGAATCAACTCAAAGTCCGTCAAGACATACAAAGGTATGGCAAAGGAGTTCCTATTCAGAAATGCGATTTACTTTGAACAGTCACCTGTCCCAGATAATAGTCCTGACGGGATACTCGAAACCTTCAGACAGCTTATGCTTTTCGGCGTTACCAAGAATCCGAAACCGCCTGGCTTCGTCCTTCAGGCGGTTAAACTGGCAAAGGAGAAAATAGACAATAACGTTCCAACAACCGAGTGGCTTGAAGAGGTTTGGAAGCTCCTTTCTTTAGCCAACTTCCCCCTTTACGAGCAACACCTGACGTGCACCTTTGCTCAGGTTCTTTCGTTTTCACAGAAACTCGTAAAGCAGGCTGTGGAAAACTACATAAAACAGCTCATAAAAGAGAACCCTTCCTTTCTCGAAAACGATGAAAAAAGTCAAAAAGAGGAACAGGAGGGTCAGGAAGGGAAGGATGGACAGGACAAAGAAAAAGAGCAGGAAGGGGAAAACAAACTTAATAAAGGAAAGATGATTCCGAAAGAGCTGGCTGAACACATATCCAAGAACATACTGGCGGTACCTAAAGAAATCGAGTTTGAAATAAAAGAGATAGAAAAGCTGGAGTTCCAGTATAAGCAGGTGCATGCGGGTAAGGGTGGGGACGAGATAAAGATTCTAGTCCCAAGAAAGATGTATAACGACTACATGGATGTCTACAATGAAGGTCTGGTCAACCACGTGAAACAGGCGCTCAGACACATCAGGAGAGGTTGGAAGGAAGGGAAATCCGATACGGGTTCCTTTGAGGTTGATGATTATATAGCGAAAAGGTACCCACCGTTCATTGATGAAGAAAGAGTTGGTTCAAAGAATGTGGAGGTCATCATCCTCTTAGACCATTCGGGTAGCATGGGGGAATATCAGACAACATACAAACAGGTAGTTGTTGCCCTATGTGAAGGTCTCAACTATATAAATGCCAAGTTTCAGGTTTATGCCTTCAACGTTCCCAGAAGAAATGGAAAGCAAATAACTTCGGTATGGCAAGTCAAAGCGCTCTCTGAGAAATGGGGCGTGACTTCCATGATGCGTCTCGCCCAAATCGAGGCCGACGGGACGACCCCGCTTGATGAAGTGTATAGAATCCTGTTCCCGGTTGTTTCGAGTAAGTCGAGGGATAACTGCATGTTTATAACCTTCACAGATGGTGAACCTAACTACGAATATGCAACAAGGGAAATGATAACTGCTTATAAGAAAACGTGCGACATGTATGCGATAACCTACAACCCAGAACTGGTGCGGTGCGAAAATCTGGTGAGAAGTTGCAGAAACCTGGGTTATGAAAAAGTGGCGGGTATAACCGATATAAGCAAATTCCCTCAGGCTGTGCTTTCTATGATAGTCGAAAACAGGAGAAATGAAAAACTGGTTCTGTGATTTTTTCCCCCACGTTGGACGCCACCTCTACGCGGTGTGGGGGAGGCAACTCACCATACGGGTGAGGCGAAGCGCGTCTATGGTGAAAAAACATGCCGTCTAAAAACCTAACCTTTGGCGACACCGGTGGGGCTACGGCTAGACGCCTTACTAAGCCCCGAATTGTTGATCCGGAACTCGAACATCGCTTTTCCTTTTTACTAAGCGGTGCCGGCATTATAAACGTCTACCTGATTAGAACAGAGAATAACAGCAACCTCGTCCTAGTGACGTATTTTGACAGACAGGAGGGGTTAGAAGAGCCTTATGCAGTTTCTAGAATCACTAATGCGAATGTTGCAACCAACATACTGTACGATGCGGCCGAGCATTTCCAGCAGTTACACCCTGACAAGCCGAACCCGTTCAGGCAGTTCATTGAAAGTGAGGAATCCGATGCACGAATGATAAAAAACGAGTTAAATAGCGTGCTTTCGCATATTTTTTACAAGGGTGAGTGGATATGAGTGAGCAGGAACAACTTTCTAAGAAAGTGAATAAAGTAGCCAACGAGATAGTGTCTATTATAAACGAGGAAGAACTAAACCTCGCCCAAGCCATAGTTTTGCTAAATAAACTTCTAGTGATTTTCCTTGACGAGTTAGGCAAGGAAGCGCAAACAGAAAATGATATACAAGCGTTGAAGGAGTTCAGGCAGAATATAGCGAACCATATCTTGGGTAACAAGGTGAGTGAAAGTGAGAACGCAGTATAAAGTGATTATAGGTGTGGCTGTCGCAATAGTGCTAATCATAGTGGGTATCGGAATAGTGGGGTACCTATCAACGCCAACACCGACAACGGTCACGACAATCCTGCCAACAGTCACGATAACTGGTGTTAACCTGGAAATCGAGTACACTGGCGACACTGGAGGTTACTTCGGCCCATCGAGTCAGAGCCTCGGTGGTACACTGAGCGTGACCGCTGGATCCACAATTACCGAGACGTTCACACTCACCAGTAGCGCCATTCTGTTCACACACTCGATAAACCAGGTCACTGTTGGAACCCCGGGCTTCACACTGCTCTCAGTTTCTCCAAGCCTACCATACAGCGTGGGCCCTGGGGGTTCGGTAACAATCACAGTGGTGATTCAGACTCCAAACACGAATTACGTTGGAACCCTGAACATAGTGGTGTTGACCTCATAGGTGAGCAGGCACGGTTCAATTCCCTTTTTCTTACCCCACGTGGCACTACCTCCTCGCGGTGTGGGGTGGGCAACTACCCCTCAAGGGGTAGGCTAAACGTGCCAAGGTGAAAACCATGAAAGAAAAAACCTTTTCGGGTGCCGACATCAGTGGGGCTACGGCTAAAAGCCAAGGCGCGCCCCAGTTTTGTAGACACAGAGGTCACTACGAATATACTGCGAAAAGACTAGTGTATAAAGGGCTTGGTAGTACCGACTACGCGTATTTCACAGTGTACAGTCACCACCGAAAATACACATTAGCGCGTAATGATGTGTTCTGCATAAAGAGTTATGGAGGAATGTGGGAAACACTGGGTTCGCTTGAGGAAAACGACTTAGTGTTAGTGCGTCCAAAAGGTGAGTTGAAGTGAGTAGCGTTCCCATCAATGAGGAATACAGGCACATGACTGATAGTGAGCTGACGGAAGAGGTCAGGAAAATCAGGGACACCAACCCAGAGCAGTATAAAAAGGACTTTCAGAAGATGACGCTTGTCCGCGAGTACTGTGAAAGCAAGCACTATGAGTCGTGGATGGTGTTGCTCGGCGAAGTGAGACCACTCGTAGTAAGTGAGACCGAAGACCCGTGTTTTACTGAACGGGTTATAATTCTGGTGCCGTTAAGTAAAATTGCTGTGGTATACCACCGAGGTTGGGGTGTCGACTGGTACTTTGATGTGCTCTATGTATTCACCACTGACGGGTGGATAACAGTGAAGATGAGGGGAGAACCATGGGGGAGATAAAGGTCAACGTAATAATGGATGGAGAGTTGAAACAAGTGCCTCTGCATCCCTGCGTCATCTGCGGGGATGCACCATCAGATTTGGATAGGTCTGGTAAACAGGTTCATATCAGAAAAATAAATGGTAAGTATGTGTGTGAAGCGTGTGCAATGCGTGTTGCGGATGCTTTTGGTTTGTTGCGGGGTTCCCAACCAATCGCGGAGATTTCGTTCGGCGAGTTCACTGTCTACACAACGGAGAGAGTTGATAGGGCAATTGATGAAGCTGTTAACTGGTACACTTCGAGATACGACGACCTACTCGAAGAGCCGACGGTTCGGGTTGTGGGTACAAGCATTTACACCAGCGACCCAAGGGATATCGTTATACCGAGTGAGGAAGAGGAGTGAGGTGGTTACCGGTGTGTGAGATGTGCGATGTGGGTTGTAATTGTGTGTGCAGGTATGCTGACACAAGGAAGCGTATCCTGATGACGGCTGAAGGTATTACAGTTGATAGGTGCTGTTCAGTGTGCGACCACGTGGTGGGGAAGGGATACGAGGAAGACCTGTGGGGAGGGAAACTCGATGATATGCGGGAAGAAGAAACAGAGGTGGATGAGTCGTGAGACTGGTCAGGGTGTTTAAAATGGATGAGAGAGGGGAAGCGTGCTATCTTGAGGGGGTTCACTACCACGCCGTCTACGTGGATGAAGCAGGGGATGAAACTGAGAGTTGTGTAACCAGAAGAAAGGGGGAAAGGTTGATGAAGTTCCTCAGGGGGGACGAAGAATGGGTTGGTCATTCGCAATAGTGGGAGAGATAGACCTCAAAAAGGACACGCCGGTTGAAGTGATAGCGGACATACTAGAAACCCTCGAAGCACCAGACCTGAAAATCTATTTATCTTCTAGAGAATACTATTCGAGTTTTGATACGGGTACGGCGCTGATATACGGCGAAGACGTGATGACGTTGTATCTGGAATATATAGTTACAAGCGGTCACGTAAATAAGGAAACGCTTGAAAAGCTGAAGAAGTATCAGAAATACTTCAACTTGTGCTACATCAACTACTATCCACTCGAGTTTTCACCCTACAAGGCGGTCTACGACCCGAAAAACAAGGAAGAGGAGTTCGTGGTCAGAGAGGAGTGATGGAAAATGGAGCAGACATCGGTTAGAGCCTTAACTGATTTGTATTACGACTTGCAGAAGTCGAGGATAGCACTGGAAAACAGGCTCAGAGCAATAAACCAGCAGACAAGCCACCAGTCGCAGGAAGAGGCAAAAGTTCTTTCTTCAGTGCTTGACGATGTGGTTCGGATGGAGAAGTCGATACCAAGGGCGTTCGAGGCATACGTGGTCAACACCCCAGTGTGGCCCTGGCTCTCAGGTGTGAAGGGGATTGGAGTCATACTCGCCGCGAACCTCGTTTCGATATACGGCGACTGTTCTAAGTTCGACACGATTAGCAAAATGTGGGCGTACACGGGTCTCCACGTAATCAAGAGATGTGAAAACTGCAAGAAGAGGTACTTTGACACGGAGCTAGAAAAACAGAAGTTCATAGAGAAGATGGTGAAGAGACTTGAGGGGATGGCTCAGAGACGGAAGAATGGTACGCAGTTCAAGAAAGAGGAAGCTGAGAAGAGGGTTAAGGGGTGGATTTGTAGCTGTGAACAGCCAAAACCATATTCGTGCGCACCATCGATGAGGGGAGATGAGATACCCGACTGGAACAAGAATGCAAGGGTTCTGGCGTTCAAAATCGCTGATAGCTTCATCAAACACGAGTGTCTGGGTCAGAAGCTATACAAACAGTTCTACGCGGAGGAGCTGAACAAAGGAAAGCCCAAAGGAAAAGCGTATATGACTGCTAGGAGGAAAGTGGTAAAAATATTCCTAGCGAACTACTGGATAAACGCGAGGAAGGCTGCGGGTCTTCCAACAAGGGTACCCTACGTGCAGGAGTACCTGAAACACACAGATATACTAGAATGGCCAAATGAAAAGTAACCCTTTTTTTCCTTTTTTCCAGCCAAACTCTAGATGAAACCCATGTTTATGATGCGAGCCA
>Ga0208548_100701_pt1 | contig 12265 bp, 17 predicted proteins | sample ECH_Chost_MetaG_FD_187133 | JGI IMG/M metagenome (GOLD analysis project Ga0208548, IMG submission 187133) | Hot spring microbial mat communities from Yellowstone National Park, Wyoming, USA - ECH_C host_MetaG (SPAdes) (version 2) | ecosystem: Environmental > Aquatic > Thermal springs > Hot... | reverse complement strand
CACTTCGATTGATTTGAAACGGAAAGTTTATAAAGTTGGGGGTTAAGGGGGATGGAAAACCTCACCCTCCGGAGAAGCATAGGAAATGCTTAGCCTTCCCTCGCCCTACCAGTGAGGGGAGGAAGTCCGTATCTAAATAAATAAAACAGCTGTTTGAGAAAGCCTTATATTCCCGACTCAGGAATTTTGTATTGGGAATAAAAATGGAACCACGTGATGTAGCTCAACTCATAATGGACAGAGTAGCCAATTATTGTGAAAATATCAGTGGCGACACACCACTTGAGTGCTTGACAGACCACAACCCAGACCAATTGGACGTTTTTGTAGATGCATACCTTGATGAGGAAGAAGATAATGAACTCAACAAAGCGATAGAAAATTCAGACAACTTCTGGGATGAGGTGAAAAAGGAGTATGAGAGTTTGTGGAAGGAAACGATGAGCCCAAAAGTCGGTGGTTCTCTAGGCGATGAATTACAGCTGTTATATGAAAATATAGTGCAAAACGATGAGCTTGATGACGCCAGTAAAGCTAGACGTCTACAAGCTTACGACAAGGTATTAGATAAATTCGCTGATGCAATTAAGCGTGCATTACAAAACAAGAAGCCATTAAGTGGTGATGATTTGGATTATTGGTACAAAAAGATAGGCGATACCGTCTTCGGAGTGAAAAATTATGGCTATTATGAGGAAATAGGTTATTGGGAGGGCTTTTATGATGAACTGGACGACAGTAATAAATTAGAGGTATTAAGCATTTTACTAGATGAGATAGACAGCGTATTATCCGATATAGAACATAAGTTGCCTGATTTAGGAGTTTTAAGTAATAAAAGTTAAACTTTTTTAAAATCTAGAATTATTTATTAATTATTTTCCTCTTTTAATTTCAAGGAGGTGATTTTGGGTCTACCGTAAAGGGCGAGGGTTCCCTTAGGACGGTCAGTTCACGTATATTTCCTGTATATTATCAGGACTGCAACTAAAGCTATTGCCAAAACTACGAATGCCCACAACATGTAGTTTACAGTATTTGCCACTGGTGTAAATGAACTCCCATCTATGCTATAAAATAATCCGGTAAAGTTGTTTGCCAAAACTACGATAAGCAATAAAAACGGTATTAGGACAAAAACTGCGATAAAGAATACTGCAAACGGGTTCAACTGGTGTCACTTAAACATATGTTTAAGCAGTGTTTAAAAAAGTTCACTGGGGCACACTAACGGCTCCGTCTTTCAGGAGGAGTTTCCATATTGCGATTCTCATGAGTTCACTTACTTGTATATGGTTCTCTTCCGCAATTAGTTTTAGCCTGTCTAACGTCTCTTCATCGATTTTAACACTTGTTTGCTTCTTCTCGTCTATCGGGATGGATAGGGCTATTAGTATATCGTCCTTTGTTATACCTTCCCGGATAATGTAGTTTATAGCGTCTCTCATCACTGAAGATCTATTCTTGTTCTTAGAATCAATGAATTCAAGTGCACTACGTTCTATTCTAAACGAGACGATTCTTTTTCCCATGATTATGTTCTTGCCAGATTATTTTTAAAATAGGCAGGGGTTGAGGGGGCAGAAGTCTCCCTCCGTGAGGTGGGACGAAAGAGAAAATAGCTCCAACAGCTGTTTTCCATCATCCTACTTTTTGCCTAACTGGTTAGGCAACAAGGTTTAAATACCAGTTTTGGCATACATATGTTTGACCAGGAATGGTGGAAATGGTAGAAAAAGTAAAAAAAATTATAGAAAGTATAGAGTGTCGTGAAGAATATAATAACGAAGTATGTGGTCTTAACGGTTACTACTACAGTTGTGACTCTCGGGGTAAAGAGTTTACTCTCATTGTAAATGACTCTAGTGGCGACGTATACATCAGGACACCCTTCTATTTTTCAAAGGCTGACCAGGTTTTGTCAAAGTTATCTGAAGTATTTAATATAAACATTGATAAACTAAAGTTTTCAGAACTAGGTTTTTTCTGTGTCTTTAAGCTAGAACCGTTGCCAGAGGAACTAATTAACCTTAACTTAACTACTGATAATGATGAGATAGACCTTTCTACTATTAAAAACGACATGATTTTAATAGAGATCATAGGCAAAATTTCTCTTTTATACGACAAAGAAACAAAGAAATTCATCATTTTAAGTATAAAGAATTGGGAAATATACAAAAAAATTAGAGATTTCATAGACCAGGACGTCAGAGACGTCTTAGATAAATTGTCTTTATCGAAACCCGAATTTATTGTAAAAGCTTATGGTGAGGAGCTAGGGTTAGAAGGCAAAGGGAAGGAAAACCTGAAGAAGATATTGAATAAGTTAATGCCAGTAATTGATAAGTTAATGCCAGTAATTGAAAGGTTTAACAAAATAATAACTGATGGTACCGAAGTATCCCTGAATAATATAGTACTAGAACTAAAGGATGAGAACTGGGGAGCTGATATACTTCCTATAATTGAGAAAATGTCAAGGTTTGATGTCCCTGTCAGTATTGAGCTCCACAAAAACGACTTTTGGTTCATTAAAGTGCATTATGACTATTTGCTAAAAGTCGCTAGAATACTAAATATTGACCCAATGCAGACAATACATGATATAAATCCAAAGAAAGAAAGTCTCCTGTTTTACGAGCCTAGAGATTATTATATATTTTCCGCTGATGGTTGTGGTGGAGATTACTACCATATAGTTCCGTCCAAAAACGTCCAAAAATATTTGCAATTATTATCAGGAGTTAATGTCACACAAACTAGTGCTGATAGCTTTGAAATAGACAACGGCTACAAATATATAGTAATAAAAGGACACGAAGACGAAATTCACATCGGTGTTTATGAAGAAAATAAGCTCTTAACATCTCTAAGGACTTATTTGTGGTATTTTGGCGTGAGGGACTTTAATAGACTCAAAAACCTCAGTAAAGAGAAAGTTGCAGATATAATTAACAGGCAAATTAATGAAAGGTACTTCTATCCAATGCCGTTCAATCAGGTCAAACAATACGTTGAGAAGTTTCTTGATACTACCATCAAAGTTATCGATGAGACGATTGGTCATGTGAGGGACAAAGTCCCAGATTTTACATCGCCGATTAAGGATATTGCTGAGATTAACTGTATATTCGATAAGCATTGTAAGGTGGCATTAGAACTGGATAAACAGCAAAGGTTATCATCATACCATTCCTTAATCAGTACAAATGAGGGTCATATGCCTGTACCGATTTTCTTAGAGTATGCTGGGTTATCTGGGCGTTATTCAGATGATGATGACGAGATAAGTGTGGTAAAGAACATGTTGTACTTCATTAGGGGTTACGATAAAGCAATTGTGGAGTCCGAGAGAGATTATAGTTCAATTGGTGATGTTGTGAGGGGGGCAGTGTCAGAATTATTCCAGAAAGCTGTAGTGCTGTACAACAAGTTACTACAGAATAAAAATAACTTATCTCATCCAGAAGATGATCCCAAAGATGATGAGGATTATGAAGAATATGAATGTCCACAATATACCCTGCCAGACGGCATTGGGTACTGCCGTAGCTTTAACTATGAGGAATTGATGCAAAAAACTGAGGACGAATTAGCAAATGACATTATAGAATCACTGACCGAAATAAGGGTGAAAATGACCGTCATAAGAGAAAAAACGTTAAGGTCTGACTCTTTGTCTGTCGGGACATGGTGATAATGAATGAAGATATTAAACAGTTGTTTTTCACATTTTTAATCACAACACGCATAAGATATAGGTCATGGATTTCAAAACGTTTAAGGCGTATATGTCCGCATATGATAATCCGTTAAATGTCATGTTTAGGACGGCATTAAACAAGTTCCCTTTCACAGCTAAGTTAAGGAACGGGTTGGAAGTAGAAATAAAGTCGAAATGGCACGCTTATTTCTTTACAACGTTACGCGACCTTGACGTAATTTATTATGTTGATGATAGATTTATACAATTTAGATACAGGGACAGGATACTAAAATTCTATTTCGATAAAAATAATTTCATGGCTTTTGGGGAAATTTTCAGAGACGGTGCATATGATGTTGATGTAAAAGGAAGGACAGTAGTTGATGTCGGTGCGGGGATAGGCGATTCGTCAATTTATTTTGTCTTGAACGGTGCAAAGAAAGTCTATGCGTTTGACGTTAATGTGTGGTACTTAGAGAAGAACATAAGGGAAAACAATGTAAAAGACGTCGTTGAGCCGATTCGTTGTGAGTGTGGACTTTCGAATAATTTAGATATTATAACGCTGAAATATAATATTCCTTATGAGTCTGTACTTAAAGTCGATTGTGAGGGTGTGAATACGATTTCTTTGGTGCTATTCCACCACGTTTGATTAGTAGATACCATACAATTATCATAGAATATCATAATGGCGTTCAACATCTTGCAGATCTACTTAAAGCATCGGGGTTTAACGTTGCAATTAGAGGAAACAAGAAGACCGGCTTGATATACGCAAGGCGACCAAGATGAAGTATGACCCGCGAATAGCCCAATTACGTTTCTTCGCATCTTTTTCAGTCGCTTTATATCATTTATGGACGCTACAGCTACAAATACAAATAATTCCTCTCATCTTTTTTAGAGCTGGCTGGCTAGGAGTCCCTTTCTTCTTTGAATTGTCAATCTTTCTCCTTCTAAACAGGCTTGACTATAATTCATCGTTTCCACGTTATTTGAAAAGAAGGATAAAACGCATTTGGATACTTTACTTCCTTGCCGTCGTAACTGTATTCTTAGCCGACAGATACGTGTTCCATATGGGCGTAACATATTACGACTTGATACTCCATTTTGCGTTTGTTTCCTTCGTTTTTGCACCGTTTTCCTTTCAATACCTCTTCTGGTCTCTCCAACTGGAGGAATGGATGTACTTAGCTATCCCCGTCATTCATGCAGTGAGCGATAAAGCAAAGTTTCAAACAGCTGTTTTATTGGTCTTTATCTCGTTTTTCTACAGTCTCTTTATCGTCTTCCTTCCTTACGACGAGTTCCACTTACTTTACTTCATGCCACCCTTCTGGTTAGGGGCATACGGGTGGGGAATAATTGCTTACCTTTTGAAGAAGAAACAGAAAGGTGAACCAGCCAAAAAAGCCAAATATTTCATACTAATACTTTACGCTCAATATGTTCTTATTACATTGGTATTTTCCTCTAATGAATTTGTATATGAGTTCTTCACAAGGTTCTTGATTTACAACTTGGCGTTACCCGCTTTCGCCCTCCTTATCGTGGAGCCACCCAGGGTACTTAGTCGTGTAACAGTCTTCCTGGGCGAGGTGAGTTACGGGGTTTATCTGTGGACTTTGCTCTTCCAGGAACTTTTTGGGGTAACTGGAATAGTTTACGGCATCCTAACTGCAATTGCTACAGAGTTCCCATTAAGAAGAAGAGAAATAATAAGTAGGTTGAGTTACTCCTCAATCCCCTCTGTAAAAAAAGTTTCACATCTTCGCGATAATGTATAGATAGTCTTCTCTGAGTTGCTTATATTTCACGTAAGCTTCGTCTGGCATTAGCCTTGGTGTATACACTATATGCGAATACTTGTTTTTTAGCTCGTTCTTTAAGATAAGCCCAACGTTAACACTGTTGTAATCCCTAAGTGTATGTTTAGTCTTCAGTAACTTTCCTGTGATGTTGACAACGTTCTTGTATACGTGAGCCTCAGATGTCGTCATTGTTAATGGTTTTATTGTAATAGCATACGACGATGGCATGGCTTTCATCAATACACCAGAAAGCCTAGTTTCTGACGGTATAGTCATCAACACGTTACTGAACTTTATTGCCCATGTCTGTGCATATTTATGTATCTTTTCTAGCCTCAATCTGTCCATCTTCCCTACCTGCTTTCCAAAACCTATTCCAGCGTCGTCAATAATTATCATCGGGATCTTGTTTATCCCATATGTTTTCATTGCCTCAATTAGGTCGTCAAGTTGCAACGGATCGATGATAATGTGTGCAATAGCGACATCCCAATCGCCATATAACGCGTACGCAAGCCACAACGCCAATGAGGATTTCCCTCCCCTGGACTCCCCGCTAACGATCGTCGTCTGACCGGTGTCAATCGGGACAGGTCTTATTTTTTCGAACTTGTGTTCTCTTCTGTTTATCGCGATCTGGTATATTGTATGCATCATGAGAACCGTTAAATCGGCAATACCTTCCATGTAATATTTTCTAGACAGTTCAATGTACTGCTTCTCCATGTAGGGGAAATCGATGAACTTTACATTAGCATCATACACCTGTGTGTAGTATTTTTCGAACATAGGTAACAGTGTATTGTAATCTACTCTCAAGAGTGCCTTCTCTGGGTCGGTATCATTTAATTTTATATAATCATTTACTCGCATCAACTTCCACCTTTTCCAGAATTTCTTTTTTCAAAATCTGGTAATCTTCAGGTTTCCCGAACTTCATTATACTGTAATGGTCTTTTTTATCTCTCTCAAACACAACAGGTTTCATTAACTTGATTTTTACCGTGCCTACTTTTTTCCCAGAAGGATATACATATTTTAAAATAAGGTTCTCGTCATCGAATTGCAGATCGTATACCTTTCTGGGGAGAAATAGTAAATTAGTTACAGTGTATCTATGTTCTTCTTTCGCTAATTTGAAAACTATCTTCTCAGGAAATAACAAAATGTTGTATATACCCCTCTTTTTCACGTTTATTGTCACTGAAGTCTCCGCTTTTCTTTTAGCTTCTGGGTCGTTGCAATCTGCTTGGAACAATTCATAAACATCATCGCTTATTTCCCTGACTTTGTAACACTCCCATGGAAATGCATATATGTGTATGTCGTGGTTGTGTGTCTTTACCCTCTTGATTTTTTTCCTGTACCCTCTCTTCATGTCTATAACTTACCATGTTCGCTTTAAATTGCTGACCTCCTCAACGCCCTTCCACGGCAACCGATCAAAAGTTAAATATACTAACCTACTAACTAAATTAGATTGGTAACTATGTTAGCTAACCTTTCTCGCCTTTTAGAAGAATATTTCCCTGTCCGCTTGGAGATGTGGGATTATTTAGCCAAACATGAGTATGAGGATATGCTAATGTTAGCCCTAAATGAAGACAAGGACAAGTTAAAAATGCTGTCAAAAGAAGCTGAAAAAATAAAGGAGGATTTTGGATTTATGTTTGACAGTAACGGGACTATAGAAGAATACGTTAATATGGTAATGAACGGGTTACAAAAACTTATTGACGGGTTGAAGAAAAATGAAGAGGAGTTCTACAAGGAGGTATTAAATTCTGATAACCCTAATTTCCTAATAACCGCTTATTATTCGTTGTATTTACGCTTCGTAACAACAGTGTACTTAAAACTACATAAGACTAACATAAAAACAACAAAAGATTCTAGGATTAAAGATATATTCAACATCGCTAATTTCCTAGTAGGATTTTTCGGGATGCCTATACGGATATATATAAAGAAAAAAGAAGTATTCCCTTATATATCTGAGCTAAGCGGAGCATTATTACACGCATTAGTTGCCGATAGGACACCTATACCCTCAAAGGACTCCTTAGGTTATTACCTTTTTTTCAAGATCCACGCTGATTACTCATAATTGTTAGCCTTCATAATTGTTAGCCTAAGAGAAGGTGCTGAAGAACCTTAGAGCTAAAACATATGTTTTTTAATACACGAACTAAAATAATCTTCTTATGGGACTGATAGGTTCACTCGCAACTGTCTTTTACAGGATCAACGAAGGTATAATATATTCGACTTTTCTCGTCGATCTGCTGGTAACCTTGATTAATTTCAATGAGTATTCAACAGACCCCGCACTTGGAAATTACATATCGTTATTGTTGTCGTTCAACCTAGTATTGTTCCTAGAACATGTTCTAGGGAGTGTTTTTCAGGGTGCCGGCATAATAGCAGGAGGAGCAATAGCAGGACTAGCTACTATTTCTGCACTATTTACAAGGAATTATCTCCTGAACTTGTCACAGCAAAATATGAGTACTATGCAAATAATCTTCATTTATTTACTACTTCAATTCATTTTCAATAGCTTTGAAAGCATTTTAGTGTTTTTCACCGCTATACTGCTACCTATGACGTCCAACATATCGTTGCCGTTCATCGCTCCGCCAATACAGCTGTTTGTCCATGACCTCTCGTTAATTATCGATTTCATAGCATCGTTCGGAGAAGTGATGAGCATAATATACGTCCTTATGGCAACCGGGATGTGGAGCGAAATGTAAAGGTATTATAAATAGTATGAGATGTAATATTTAATAGGGAATCCAAGGTGGTAACGCATAAATTAACCGACGAGCAGAAAAAGATCCTGGAGAGAATGCATAACAGGGTAGATTATATTATCGAGACCTATAGAGAATACCTTGATGCGTTAGCAGAGTATGACAGAACCGGAGTGTTAAAAATCCACGGAAAAGTCCTCATCGACAAACGGGAGAAGCAGTAGGGGTTCCACAAGGAAATACCCCAAACAGCTGTTTAAGAAATGCTTAAATACTGATATAAAAAAAAGATAAGAGATAATCGACAACATTGACCTACAAAACAAAATACCTAGAAGGGCGAGTATTGTCGTTCGCTTTAGTAATATTAATAAATTAATAAAGCATTATATTGTCCTCTTCAAGATCTTTTTCCAGATACATACATTTAGCCCTTGAGTAGCAGAAATGATAGGTATATGAAGCACTTGATCCATCGTAAACTTCTATGAAATACCGAGGCCGAGGCTTCTTACCAGGTAATGAAAGTTTATAGGTAGTGTAGTGTTTCCTTGGCTCGTAGCGATGACGCGAGACTACTTCTACTTTGATTTCGTTATGAAGTTTCAGGTTGTCTATTTCTTCAGGTAGTAAAATGAAAGTCCTTTTCTTGGTAAGATCAATAAGCTGTTGAGACTCGTCGTTTATGCAAACTATTTCATTAACTTTAACAAGACTAGTAAATATTTCATTAAAAGACCTAATCTTAAAGCACCTAATCATTAACAACCACCGTGGGACTGGTATTTAATACCTAGTTCAGATAATAGCTCTTTCTCTATATCGGTAAACTTCACTTCTTTATTAGCGTAATAATACCACAATTTAACGCTCACATCCCTTATAGTTTTTTCGTCGTAAGATGAGAAGATCTTGACATATTGGCTACACTCACCTTTTACGTCCTCTATTTTGTCAAAATAAGCAATATGATCAGTATTAGGTGCGAAAAACTCTAAATTGTCCTTCTTAACTGAAGCTATTAGAAAAGCCATTGAATCCACTAATTTATGATCGTTAAAATGCTCATTTAAACAGTTTATATAGGAAGAAATCTTCCATCTATTGAGCGATGATAACATCATACTATCCATTTATACTCTTGTGGGGAGTGGTATTTAAATCTTCTACGTAGCAAGTTAGGCAGAACCACGACGGGGATGCTAAAACACGGGTAAACTACCCAGCCCAGCCAACCGTAAAACAGCCTACTCCCCCGCTCTAAAACAGCTGTTTTAAGGAGAAAACATTAAAAAATGGGCTGACTTTTACCCGTACCTGGCTTCAAGATACAGGAATAACGCTTCGCATTCTTGTTCTCCTTCTGTGTCTGTGTTAAAAAGAAAATAGAATGTATCGGGGCTGTACCCACTGAGATTGTACTTGTTATTGCTCAGGTATTCTAAGCAGTTAACCATTGAACCACCCCTTATATGAACTAGTGTTGTATGATGAATTCGTCTTCAACCTTGATCGCCTTCACTTTGTTAATACCCCGGTATACGCTCACACGGTATGATTCACCCTCCCTGGAGGGAGGCAGGATGACACCCTCCCTCCCAGCTAAAAGTTGCTCTGCTTCTTGTTTTGATCCTGTGGTTCCCAAACTTTCCATGTAAAATAACAATACTGCTTTTTTCATTTGCAGTAGTTGAACCTGAAATGTCAGCGGAATTACCCCTACTATTGCGTCGTAAAAGTCGACCATCTTTTTTAGTTCATCTATATTGTTTGGCAGTGTATCCACCTTACTGATTTTTCCACATATTGTCGCCAAATCAGTTTCCTGCGATGATAGCAACCTGTGCCTTGAAACTAAGAGGCAGTTCTCATATTTGGGTTGGGATTGACTTTGGGTTTGACTCATGGTTTTGGGGGTTTGACTCATGTGGCTCACAACTATACTCTTGTGGGGACTGGTATTTAAATCTTCTGCCTAGCAAGTTAGGCAGGAATGACGCCACCACGACGGGCGGGAATACTAGAACAAAGCGTTAAACAGCTGTTTAAGGGCTAATACGTTCAACCCAACCTCAGTCTGCTGAGGAACCGCTCCCCATCATGCCTCCAGGTTAACGATAATATAGTCTTCGTCCAAGATCCTTATCCATCCGTACATCTTCATCTTCATCAGTATATTGTGTGCTTCCGTTGGCTTACATTCCATATAAGCGGATGCGACGTCAACCAACTTCTTCCTATCGATATTTAGAACTCCGTGGGTACACTTCGTTATGTTGACAAGGAACTTGTAAAACTCCTTGGCTTTTTCGTACTCATCGTCTGTCATAGAACCAACTATACTATTAATAATAATGTTATAATTGTTGTTTTTTGAAACGCTTTTCATAAGTCGAGTATAACAACTCATGATTTATTAACTTTACCATGGTTTTTCTCAGTAAACTGAGAGTTGTTGAAAAAGTAACAACTCAGCGAAATCAGACCCAAACGCGTAAAGCCTTAAACAGCTGTTTGAGGGAAAATGTGTGTTGCCCAGCCCTGCTAACAATAACTACTACTGGTGGTAGAGCAGAGAAGTGAAGAAAGTAAGTGCGGGAGTATGTTAAGTGTGAAAGTAAGTAAAGAAGCCTCCTTTCTTTTCGCAAAAATTTTTCTGCAAGTAAAAGTAAAAATTCAATTAGTTATCATTCAGCGTAAAACTAGCCTAAGCAAAAAGTCGTAAAATTGAAAGCAGTGTAAGAATGTTTGTTTTTATTTTTGTTTTTCCCGAGCGGTCGAGTAGTAGTAATAAATAGTAAGTCTACTTTTAGAGAATCCAGAATTTTTAGAAGAAAACTTAGGAGTTTATTCAAAGAATTAGTTTGTTCTTTCTTTGTGTTTTTCAAATTAAACTCCCTGTTTACGTTAGTTAGAAATTTTATTTCAAAGATAAGAAATTTGGAAGATAGAGTTAGGCATTGGCTTAGATCTTAAATCAGAATGGAAGACTCCAGCCTTGCCTTCCGATTCTGCCAAACATATAAGATATTGGCATGAACCAATTCCCTAAGTATTTCATTAATATCATCTATGGAGATATGTAAGACCCTGGACAGAAGCTCAGCGACGCTTTCTTTTGTCGACCCCTCAACGTAGGGGTTCCCTGTAAGTGCCTTGTCCACAAAATACTCAATAACTTGTACCGTTTCTAGATCTGGGTCTAGCCCAAGAAATCGTTTGTATCGTGCCTTAGTCTTTGCCAAAATATATTCCCTTCCCTTGAAGGAATATCTCTTAACTACATTTGAGATTAGAGATTTGAATTTCTGAGATATTGAATAGATATTTCTTCGTCCTTGTTTTGAAATAGATATAATCCCCTTCATGATCCAGGGCTTCAATGAGGGAAATACTTCACGAGAATCTATATCCATGATTTGTGATAATTGATGAGCGAAAGCGTTTACACTATCCATCAGAAACACAAAAGCTTTCATAATCCTAGAGGATTTAGGAGGTTGACCGAAAGGAGGTTGACCGAAAAGTTTATTATCATGTGTATGTGTTGGTTTATTCATAGTTAAACACCTCGTTAAACACCTCCTCCCCCCCTACCCCATACACCTCTACTACTCTCCCCATCCTTCTCCCCATATTCTACCCACTTTCTAGTTTTTAAATTATTCTCCCCATTCTTGCCTTTACTTTATCGTAAAGCATATGTGTTCTTAAAAATTTGTTCTTTCTTCACCCCTCTTCTTCACTTCACCCATCCTTCACCCCCCACTTTCTTCACCCACCTTAGTTTCACCCTAACTTGTTAGGCAGATCGTAAAACATATGTGTTAAGTTAAAATATCAGCCAGGCATCACTTAGATTGATGATCATGAATATTCAAACGTTCAAATCACCGACAACAGACCCAGACAGGCTACTCATAAATTACGTGGTTAACGATGTACTCCCCCTTATAGAGTCAAGGTCAAGCAACAAGATCTCC
>Ga0208548_100700_pt1 | contig 12266 bp, 7 predicted proteins | sample ECH_Chost_MetaG_FD_187133 | JGI IMG/M metagenome (GOLD analysis project Ga0208548, IMG submission 187133) | Hot spring microbial mat communities from Yellowstone National Park, Wyoming, USA - ECH_C host_MetaG (SPAdes) (version 2) | ecosystem: Environmental > Aquatic > Thermal springs > Hot... | reverse complement strand
GCCCGGATATCCTCAATCATATATATAATTAGAGGGGGAGGCCAGCTTTAAAACTTCGCCCACCCCCGTGATGGTGTCCGGGTTAGGGGTTGGCGGGCGTCGTGGCAGCCAAGCGTGGTGAACGCTTATCCGGACGCTACCATCAAGTTAACGAAAAGTATATAAATGAGAAAATAGTTTATTTTTTATGCCTGCAACAAGGGATGTTGTTCTAATTGCCATACTGACTGTTATTTGGGTTGCTATTGCAGTTATTGGTTTATTTATTTCGATACCTGGATTTGCTGTGCTTTATCCCCCAGTAATTCTTATGAGCGTTTATCCTTTACTATTTGGAAAGAGGGGGGTTATTGCGGCGATTCCATCGAGCATAATCTGGAATATTATAAAAGGGATATTTCCGCTGGGATTTATTGCTGATATGTGTGGCGTTGTGCTTGTTTGGATGCTCCCAATATACTTTTTATTACCACCAGAAGTTGCTGAATTTAAGAAAGCTAAGCATTTTGCTATGTATGTTGCAGTAATGGTACCAGTATCTATATTAGGAGTTTTGACAGTGGTTTCAGTTTTATCTGTGTTTGGAATAGTTCCGCAAAAACTTATTATCCCTGTTGGATTAATAACAGCAGCCGCATCAATAATACTTGAGATAATTGTCGCACCACCTCTTTGTAGAGGACTTATAAAATACCTTAAAGCTTCAGGTATGTATTATGGCACTTGGAGAAATGAAAGAATGTTAGTTAAAGTCCAACAAAACTCTAAAAGTTGATTAAACCATTTTTAGTTTTCTTATTATTTCAAAGAAATTTTTGCCAATTGGTACTATCAAAGGATGAGTGATGCCCGCAGAAATATACTCATCCATTCTAGCACGAATATCTGTAAGGTTACCACTAGCAGTAGTCTCTTGTACAATATCATCAGAAATTATTTCGTTAATAGTATTCATATTATCAGCTTTAATGGCATTAATTAATTTTCCCATGTCTATCTTTAAATCAGAAGATTCAATCAGAGGTTTTGCACCAGGATGAATAAGCACACGTGCTACGAGAGGTTTTGCTCTACGAATAGCCTTATTTTTATCTTCATCAAAAGATACTACAATTCTTGCGGCATAATCAAATGTTTTGGCTTCAGATTTATGGCTTTCTATTATGTTTCTTACATTCTTAATATATGGAATTGTAGCGCATAAAGTAATTATAACACCATCACAAAGTTGAGCGGCGAGTTTCATCATTTTTAAACCTTGTTGGCCTAAGTAAATAGGAATTTTTTGTTGTACGGTACTAAGATTGAGCTTTACGTTATTCAATTTATAAAACTTGCCATTATAGGTTACATTTTCGCCATTCAGCAATTTTCTCATAACCTCAATAATTTCTTTCAGATGTTCTAAAGGATGAGAATATTCAAAACCTACTATTTCGCTCGGTATTCCATGTTGGAGCGAGCCAATAACACCCCCAGAGCCTAATCCCAAAATTGCTCTACCCCTAGAAAGCTCATCAATCGTTGCTATGCTCATAGCAATCAAACTAGGATATCTTGTAAATGGATTTATTACTCCTGTTCCTATCTTAATTTTTTTAGTGGTATACGCTATTGCACCAATTATAGATGTGGCTTCTCTGTCATAATAATGCTCAGGAACAAATACCGAATAAAAACCTTCTTCTTCAGCTATAATTGCACTTTTTACAATTTCTTCCGCTGTTCTTGCCCCTTCTCCTATCACAAAGCTTAAGCCTAATCTTATCATATTAAGTTTTAATAGAAGAAGAAATAAAAGCTTAACAAGTATAGGAGTTACCAGTTAAACTATGAAAAGTTGTCGTAGAAATAGGGTCCTGTTTGGATGACTTCATGCGGTTCACCTCCAGTGTACCAGTGAATAAAAAGCTTTAGGAAGTATACAAGTAACGTAAAGAGCGTTTTCTTTTGTTGTCGCAGAAGCTTCTTTTTCTGTCCTTAAGATGCCCAAAGGCTCGACACAGCTTCTCAAAAGTTTGGTGTGTGGTTTTGAAGCTCTTTTCTCTCTTCCATGCTGCAATGTGTGTGAGAATCACAGGTCACCGAGGCACCTTGTTCTCAGCCTTCGAACAAAGCTGAGTCTTGTGTTGTCCTTGTAAAACGCAAACCAAACGGTTGTCTAGTCTTTACATCAACCACGACCAAACATATACTGGTCCACCGCACTTTACAATGGGTCAACTGCGATAACCGAGCACTCAAGCTGGGTCAAAGCTCAGTTTTGCCTTAACCTTTTTCGTCCACCACTCAACGTTTGACTTCGAGACTAGTTCAGAGAGTTCACTAAAGAAACTAGAGGTTTTTCTGAGGCTCAGTCTAAAAGCGTTTAATAGCAACGCCAAAACTTGAGCTCGAACATCTTTTTGTTTCTTATAAAAAACGTTAAATTTCTGAAAAAGCTAAATACATGGTGGGTACCATAGGGGATTACAAATCCTTGGCACATCACTTAAGGCTTATCCGGACAGCATCTACAGCATCTTAGTCAAAGTATGTTATAAGGGTGTCCGTAGCATTTTGGTTTGCATCGATCTAACGCTATATAATCAACACAATGTAATGCATTCAAACGATGATGAGACTTATCAAAAAACCATATCAAATTTTTCTAGGAGATTAACCAATTGGATTGTCGCTTTTTTATGTGTACGTTAAGGATAAGGGCGTTCATTAAGATTCCGTCTTCATCTTTGTCTCCCAAGAAGACTCGTCACCGTTAATAAAAAGCCAAACAAAAAGAATGTATGTAAGTACTGTAAACGTAATTTAGAAGAACCCTTACTAAAAGATCATAGAGAATATTAATTTACTTCATCCTTCCATTGTAGAAATTATTGATCAGATAACCACGTGAACGGTTTATAGGTTTGGTAGTTATTCACATGGATATTGGTAAGATAACTAATAGTCCTAATAACCAGCTAATGTTTCCTAATGCTCCTTTTAAGGGAATAAAAACAGATCCAATTATAACAATATTATCCATCAAATATTTTGGTCGCCACTCGTGTGGGGGTTTAGACACGACGCTTACCATCGTTAATTAAAATTGACATTAGTAGGCACAAATCCCATTTGTATCATATCTTTAACCAAATTCTCATACGATTTGCTATTTTTTATTAATTCGTGGAAGTAAAAGAACAATTTATGATTATTTTCTAATACTAGCGTATTAAATGGTTTAGCCCTTCCCTCATATTCTTTTAATATTTTATAGTTAAATTCTTTTACGTTATTCTTTATTAAAGTTTCATAAATTGCCTCGACATCATTGAAAACCATTGCCATTCCTTGACCTAACATTGGATGAGTCGTGTGGGCAGCATCGCCGATTATCGCTAAACCATCAAAAACATAGCGTTTTACATGCCTTTTCACTACATGATAATACAATCCTCTTTTGATTATTTTACAACCTTTTAACATTCCTACCATGTTACTAACACGTGTGATTATTTCATCGTCAGAGTTTTTAAGCCATTCCTTTAACTGTGTTGGAGTAAGCTCAACGGCTATACGAATCATGTTTTCTGACGTTGGAAAAACTCCAACGAAACCTTGTTTCGTTAGATAAAATCTTCCCCATGTAAAATCAGTAGGTTTGGAAACATATAACATAAGATATCCTGCATTATAATCATAATATTCCGTAGGAACACCCAATTTTGTTCTTAAACTTGAATTGGAACCATCAGCTACTATGACAAGATTACCAAGAAATTCTCTTTTACTACCATCTTTTCTTGACCTAACTGTTACCTTCCTGGTTCCATCTTTATAGTCACTTATTTCTGTAACTTCTGTATTAAATAAAAGATCGACGTTAGATATATCTTCAAGATGTTTATACAACAACTTTACTATATATTTATGCATAGCATGGATGACAGGATATTCTGGAGCGTAATAATTATACAAAAAATCCCCTAGTTTTCCTAGCTCATAATGCCATAGCTCTCTTTTTTCCCCTTCTCTTAAAATAATGTTTGAGTCATCTTTAAAATTCATCAAAAAACCAAACTTATTAAGAATACGAACAGCTTCTGAGCGAATAACCTCACCAGCCTCTAGATTTCCTACTTCTCCTTTATCATATTTTTCAATCAATGTAACTGAATATCCTGCTTTTGCAAAGATAACTGCAGTAGAAACGCCAGCTATTCCACCACCACAAATAACTATTTGGCTCATTATTAAAATTTAGTTATCATCTTCTGTTTATAAATGTTTTCAATATAGATGGATTGGTACGGATAACACGTTGGTGGGTGTGGAAACCGTGTAAAACTGTCTGGACACACCCTCTTTCTGAGAAAAGCTAATATTCCTATTAACAATCCTTTTTGGTATGAATGAACTTATATATTGTGAACAAGTTTTCCATAATTATCCCACAGGCGTTCAAGCTTTAAAAGGAGTTTCACTTAAGATATATAAAAATGAGTTTGTTGCTTTAATAGGGCAAAATGGAAGTGGAAAAACAACTTTAGCAAAACATTTTAATGGTCTTTTAAGACCAACTAGTGGTAAAGTTATCGTAATGGGCCAAGATACTAGACACACTCCTACCAACATTCTGTCAAAATATGTAGGATATGTGTTCCAGAATCCAGATCATATGCTTTTTTCAAGTACCATTTGGGAAGAAGTTGCATTTGGACCTAGAAATCTTGGTTTATCCGAAAATGAAATAAACGAACGTGTTAAAAAAGCGCTTAAAATTTGTGGTTTAGAAGGCTTAGAAGAACAATCACCATTTCTTTTAGGCAAAGGTCAAAGAAGACTGATAACATTGGCTGCAATTTTATCTATGGAACCAGAGATTTTGGTAATGGATGAACCAACGACTGGTATGGATTATAACGGATATAAATCTGTTATGAACGTATTAAAAGAATTAAATAAAAATGGTCATACTTTGATTGTTATTACTCATGATATGCATTTAGTTGCAGAATACGCTAAAAGAGTTTTAGTAATGTCTAATGGAAAAATAATAGCAGATGGCGATGTAAAACAGGTCTTTTTAAACAAAGAAGCACTACAAACGGCCTATTTGAAACCACCACAAGTCTTCAGAATATCACAAAAATTAGGACTAATTGACCCTCCTTTAACTGTTGACGAAATGATTAGCAATATCAAAAGTACTGTAACAAAAATACTGTAATAGATAATTTAGTACAAGACCATGGAGGTTTACGCTTAACGTCAAAATCATCTTATAAAATATACTCAAAATTCTTTCATTAATAATTTTTATATTGGATTTGGCTTGTTAAGAATGTCAGAAGTTAAAGTGCAGAGCGCCTACAGTTCTTTGTGACACCAATGACTAGTAAAAGCGATCCGCAAACATGGTATAATGAAATAAAAACTTATCGAAGAAGAAAGGGTCTTGTTTGGATGACTTCATGCGGTTCACCTCCAGTGTACCAGTGAATAAAAAGCTTTAGGAAGTATACAAGTAACGTAAAGAGCGTTTCCTTTTGTTGTCGCAGAAGCTTCTTTTTCTGTCTTTGTGTGATGGTGACTGGGTTACCAAGACATCTTCTTCTCAGCATCCGAAGGAACCTTAGTGCGTTACTTGTGGTTCGCTTATGAGTGACACCCCAGACCAAATTGGTTGCCTCAAGTGTCTACTGCAACCCAAACGTAAGGTGGTCGACCGCCACGGTTTTGTATTTGGTGACCCACCATGGAGCCTACCACGTTTAAGCTTTAGCCCAACAGGATCAAAAAAGTTATGGTGTCCAGATAAAATACATTAAGATTGTACGCTAACCAACCCTTTATCCAGCATGTTAATAAACTTCTCAAAAATAACATGGAATTCAATTTTTGATAATTAAAAACACGATTATAATGGTACATAGGCTACGCCAGCCACCATTAAAATAATAACAATTACGGCTATAACGTTTTCATAAGTAGCTGTTTGTAACATCTTTCCTTCTGTTAATTGCAATTGAACAATGTCATTTTGATCAATGTTATTGCTTAAGATTTTCGATGAAAGTTGCGCAATCTTCACTCTCCTTAGGCCTTGAGAAGCACCAATTATTAAGAGTGTTAACGAACTAATAGAACCAAAAATCATTATAGTTCCCCATTTTGTATAAACCACCATAGAAAGATGATAGTAAGCTAAAAAAGAACCTACTAAAACTATAGCAAAAGCTATAACTGCAGAAGCTATCGCTATATTAAATAAGAGCGATACTAGTTGTGGTCTTAAAGGATATAGCAAGCCAAATAACAAAGCGACAAAGAAGAGGTCACTTAAAATTCCAAAACTTGTTGTTATCATGGGTAGTAAAGTATGATAAGCAAAAAGTACAGCAAGTAAAACGCCTGTATAAATTGTAAATGCTGCACTGACGCCTGTGATTTTATTAAATCTAAATAAGAGTGGATAATATATTTTTATTTTTGTTTTGTCGTCTACTTTCCTTAATGAAGGATGAAGTATAAATGCTTCAAAGAAATGTGATCCGATCCACATAATGGTGGCTAACAAATGGAGCGTTAATATTGTACCCAAAATCATTTCATGTGATAAAAGATACACGATCCCATCGCATTAGTAATTAAGGGTAATCACTTATATTTGTAATGATAATCCCAGATCCTGTCCGTATAAGCCTTCATTCATGTCTTAATGTGCCAATACACTAGGAAGTCTACAATGGTTCAAAGTTTTTCTTCATGTTTTGTTAAATAGAAAACACCATGTATTCAAGAATCAACTGAGCTTATTAAACCAAAAGAGTGTACGTAGTTTAAGCTCTGCTCACCGCTATGCGATAACCACGGTCCAATCACCAAGCAGGGCAGCGGTTACCCTAGGATCCTGAATCGGGTCAGCTATGGGGGTGAGGCTGAGGTGGTGTGGCCAAATTCTACCTGGGCGATGAAGGGTAGCGCTATCGCTGTTATCGCGATGTCCGCTGGCTTCGCACACTGGGTGTCGAGGGGGGCGTATCGTGATTAACGGGCTTTGGGCCACGTTATGCAGATTGGGTGAGTCCCGTGCTCTTAAGCGCGACCTGCTAACAACAGAGTATTTTGACACTAGGGTTTTGGTTCCTCCCCAAGAATGGATAATTGGTGTAAATTCACCCTCCAGTGGCGCCACACGGGTAATGAGGGTGGTTGTGGCTCACTCTGGGTTCCTAAACCGCCCACATGGGCATCTGGACAGGATTGATATTTATTTACTAAATCAATAAATATAAGATGATCATGCGACCGCTTGTTCTAGTTATGGCCTTTACGTGGTTAAAATTTGGACTTTTTAATATCATCAATTGCCTGTAAAGCGGCATTATGCCCAGGGAGTCCAGATATCCCACCACCAGGATGAGTGGCAGCACCACACATATACAACCCCCTTATAGGAGTTCTATAATCACTAAATCTTGGAAATGGTCTTAGTGAGAGTGACTGGTCGATTGTTGCCTTACCGCCGCCGGGGTCGCCATAAACTAAGTTTGGATTCAACGTCTGAATATCTTGTGGTGATAAAACTATACGCTTTAAAATTATTTCATTAATATTTGTGGCATATTCTTTTAATTTTTCGATACACAAATCCGCAAAGTGCTCCTTGTCTTCCTCACTCCAAGGTTTTCCTTTTATGAACACTGGCGCTCGAACAAAATCCCATAATATGTGCTTACCAGGCGGCGCCCGAGAACTATCATAGCAAGTTGTATTGTCAATAGTCATAAAAGGATCTAAAGGAAGTTCGCCGACTATACAAGAATTAAATGCCTTAGAAATATTATCAAGTGACTCTCCTATTTGAACCATTCCTGCCATCTTTACTTCATTGAGTTTATAATTCAACCAATCACTTAATGCAGCATGAATCATAACTTGAGTAACTTTAGAAAATCTGAAGCGTTCAACCTTTTTTCTGAAATCTTGCTCGAGAGCTGAATCTGGAACTAATTTTAGAAAAAGAGACTTTGGTTCAACATCTGCGATTATTCCTTTTTTTACATATATAATCTTATCCTCTTCCGTTTTCACGCCTATTGCGCGTCCTTGTTCTATTATAATTTGAGTCACTTCTGTATTAGTTATAACATTCCCGCCATTTTTTAGAATAAAATTCGTTAATGCATTTACAAGAGTCTTTATACCCCCTATAGGTACTCCAACACCTTTTTCTTGTAATAAGCCAATAAAAATCAGAATTAAAAGAGCGCTTCCAGCATCTTCAGGTGATAATGGGACATGATTACTCCCCCATAATGCCAAAAATGCTTTACTTTCTTCAGCTTCAAAATTTTCCTCTAACCAGTCTCTTGCACTCATAAAGGAAAATTGCAAAAATTCCAAGCCTGTATCAGATTCTTCAAGGATCTTAGTCAATTCCGAATACGGCAATGGAGGCATTGCTAAACCGCCTAACAAAATTGGTTTTGAATCTTGATAAAACCTGTATATTTTTTCAAAAGATAAAGCGTCATTTTTCGAAACTTTTGCGAAAGACTTCAGAGTTTTCTGTAAGTCATGAAATATAGTTATTGCCTTTTCATTCTTAAAAGGCGTGGAAGCCACAGGTTCTGGATCCACTTCTTTGTAGCCATATTTTTCTAGCTGTAATTCTTGCTGTATGTTACTTGCCCTCCATATGTTTATAGACGTAGCAAAAACATCGTGTTTAAAACCTGGAAGAGTAATTTCACGCGTAATAGCCGCGCCTCCAACTTCCGCTTGTTTTTCTAACACCACCACAGAAAGTCCTTCTCTTAATAGATAGCAAGCCGCCGTAAGACCATTAACTCCTCCACCTATTACTACAAAGTCTGGCTGGTAAAGCACAAAATTAAGATTTATTAAAATTTTTAGGTTTTACTTTAATTTTTAGATAGTGTTTGCTCTGTTGAATGGGACCTGTCCGGATAAGCCCAATTCTTGTCACCTCCACTCCGTGTACCACGCAATGAATAGCTCCAAGAAGTCCACGAGGGGCATAAACAGTGTTTTCCTAGGGTTGATGTTGTCGTAGAAAGCCCTCGTCCTATCCTAGAGGTACCCGAAGAAGCGCTCTACAGAGCTTCGAAGCCCGAAGGTTTGGTGCACGTGGTTTTGGAAGCCAGCCCGAACCACGGAGTCACGCTACCATGCACCCCTATCCGTGAGCAGGGCCTCCGAGACACCTTGTTCTCAGTCCACGGAGAAACCTGAGCGCGTTCTCTGTTGTCCTACTTGGTGAGTGAAACACCCAACCAAATGGGTTGCCTCGTGTACGCGTCGACAGCAACCCACACCTACAGTGGTCTTCCGCCACACTTCACCACGCTTTCATCCACCGCGGTCGCTCGCTGCCAGCTTTGCACTGGCTCGAAGCTGAGTTTCGCCTCGACCTTTTTCATCCAATCCTGAACGCTCGACTTGGAAAGAGGCTCGGAGAGAAGCCAGAAGAATCCAGGGGTTTTTCTGAGGCTCAACCCAAACGCGTAGAGTAGCACGGCGACCACCTTGAGCTCGCGAGAACCTCTTCTTGTTCCTCTTAAAAACGTTTAAATCCCTGAAGAGTGTAAAGATATCCGTTGTGGGCTCCACGGTGGTTCACCGATTCAGCTCCGTGGCGCCCACCACTTAAGGCTTATCCGGACAGGATCGTTGAATGATTAATAAAATTTATATGATTTTTGAAATTAATTTTATGATGGAATCTGAGTTATCCTAACAAAAATAATAGTGTGCAGTACAATCTGAAAGTAACGTTAGAGAGTTATTCAACACAGAAGATGTGTTCAAATTAGAGAGCACTCCCGTAGCCTTAAGTATGACCTGCTAACAAGTCACTTGCGGAGACATTGAATTTGACTCTGGATGAGTCGTACACTTTTCCTTCTTCGCACCCTTGTTGTTGTAAAACCTATAAGTCTACTTATGTATATTCTGTGTCTTACAAACCGCATAAATGTTAAGGAGATTATAGATAAATGTGTTTACGATCGTGTGTTATAAACCACAACACTGATTCTACGGTACAAATTATTTATGTTGGCAGAGATAATGTCATCTGACAATATTTCTCGAGGCGATACAATCGGAATAAAGGTCAACTACATAAGGCGTTAGTTATTATCGTTAGTTATTTTTAGCTTCCAAATTTCTTTTTCATAAAAAGTAACGCCTTTAAAGCAAGTTCGTCCTGAGATTCCGCTAGTTTTCGCCAAGAATGCATAAGAAGCGCGAAATCTTTGTAATAAGGAGTGAAAGATTCAAAAGAAATCCAACCCCCATAATTTATTTGATTAAGTGCTAATGCGACTTCGTCCCAATTTATATGACCAGTCCCTGGGATACCTCTATTATTTTCGCAAAGTTGGAAATGATATAATCGTTTACCCGCACTTTTAATTGCGTCAAAGATAGACGATTCTTCTATGTTCATATGAAAAGTATCCAACAGTAAACCTACATTTTCTCTCGACACCATTTGTAACAGCTGCATTCCTTGACTTGTTGTATTAATGAGATAAGTATCATAACGACAGAGAGGCTCAATAGCTATATTTACGTTATATTCTAATCCTATTTTGGCAACTTCATTAAGAGAATTGGCAACGATAGAGAGTTTTTTCTGCTTCTCTAAATCATTTAAGTACAAGGCTTTTCCGACACTTGTATAAAAAGGACCACAAACAATATTTCCCCCAAGTTTATTGCAGGCAATTATACATCTTTTTATATACTCAATACCTTTCTTTCGAGTAACATAACTTTCTGAGGATATATCTGTTCTCTCCAAGCAACCTCCAACAATTATTGGCACCAGTTTAGTACTGCTTAGAATTTGTTTTAAAATTTCTAAATCAAGTTTTCCATCAAAGGTTGGTATTTCTATTCCTTTGTATCCCAACTCTTCCGCTTTATAAAAGGCTTTGCAGGAATCCTTATTTATTTCAGGATACCAAACCCATAAATTTACTGCGTATTTCTTCATAACAAAAAATCGTTGATGCTCTCTAAAAAGCTTTTAGGTAATCGTAGATGATGTGCGGATAAGACTTATAGTGATAGGTTCCACAGTTGACCGCCGACCGTGGAACCTATCACTTCAGAAATTTGAACTTGTAAGAAGAACTCAAGTTGCGGTTAACGCTTTTCGAGCCTCAGACCTCAAGCTTTTTTGTTGTTTTCAAGGTATGCGATGAAGATTGAACGGAGAAGATTGAGAAGAAGCTGAGTCTTGTGTTGTCCTTGTAAAACACAAACCAAACGGTTGTCTAGTCTTTACATCAACCACGACCAAACATATACTGGTCCACCGCACTTTACAATGAGTCAACTGCGATAACCGAGCACTCACGGGGCTTTAACACAAGACTCAGCTTTGTTCGAAGGCTGAGAACAAGGTGCCTCGGTGACCTGTGATTCTCACACACATTGCAGCATGGAAGAGAGAAAAGAGCTTCAAAACCACACACCAAACTTTTGAGAAGCTGTGTCGAGCCTTTGGGCATCTTAAGGACAGAAAAAGAAGCTTCTGCGACAACAAAAGGAAACGCTCTTTACGTTACTTGTATACTTCCTAAAGCTTTTTATTCACTGGTACACTGGAGGTGAACCGCATGAAGTCATCCAAACAGGACCCACCAACGATGGTGTCCGGATAAGACTTCATCCGTGTCACCTCCACTCAGTGTACCAGTGCATGAATAGTTCTAGGAAGTCGAGAAGAGGTGTGAAGAGTGTTTTCTTCGGGTTTATGTTGTTGTAGAAAACCCTCGACCTATCCTTAAGGTACCCGAAGAATCGCTCCACCAACAGAGCTACGCAACCCAAACGTCTGGTGAACGTGGCCTCTGAAGCCAGCTCTGGTCACAGCATCACGGTACCATGGTCCCCGGTCTGTGAGGATCACAGGGTCACCCACACAGGCACCTCCTCCTCAGCCTGCGCGGAAATCTGAGCGCGTTCTCTGTTGTCCTACTTGGTGAGTGAAACACCCAACCAACCAGACAGATTGGTTGCCTCGTGTACGCGTCGACAGCAACCCACACCTACAGTGGTTGGCCCCTACACTTCACCACACACCCGTCAACAGCGATGAATGAATATTCGCGTGGCTTTGGGTTGAAGCTCAGCTTCTCCTCCGAGAACCTTCCTCACCCACTCCCCAACACACGACTTCGAGACTGACTCGCTCTGAGAGTAGACCAAAGAAGCCAGATGTTTTCCTCGTTGAGGCT
>Ga0208548_100695_pt1 | contig 12346 bp, 7 predicted proteins | sample ECH_Chost_MetaG_FD_187133 | JGI IMG/M metagenome (GOLD analysis project Ga0208548, IMG submission 187133) | Hot spring microbial mat communities from Yellowstone National Park, Wyoming, USA - ECH_C host_MetaG (SPAdes) (version 2) | ecosystem: Environmental > Aquatic > Thermal springs > Hot... | reverse complement strand
AAGCCAAAGCCATTTAGCAAGGAAGAGAATGCAAGCATTAACAAGCTTTATCTCAGAGCTACATTGCTTATGTTTGCATTAACTGTAGCAAGCATAGCAGCAGCACTGCTTCTTACATACAATGCAGTCATTGTAAGGCACATTCTGGCAGAGCAGGATGTTTTCAACATACCAAGATGGGCAACGATAGGCTTTGTACTAGGATCAGCAGAATACCCGCTGTACTTCACTGCAGTATTTGCAGTACTAGCAGCAGTATACCTGCTTTATGTAAGAAAAATAAAAGAATATAGGGTAAAATCATTGGCAATAGGAATTTTGCTTATTCTGGAGTTCATGGCAATGATCCAGCCACTGGGCGATGGATTAAACGATGCATTATCATATTATTATGTTGCAACACACAGCGCACACGAATTCAACTACACGCAGCTTACAGGCTGCTTCTACGAGAACGCAAGTGCTAATGCGTATATTATATACGTAAACAGAAGCTATCTCCACGGCAATACGATAGTAGCAAACCTTTCCAAATGCCTGCCGTTTAATAAATAAACACAAGCTATTAGGTGGCAGAATTCTTGAATACTCTTTTACCAAGGATAATAATTATAAACTCAGAAAAGGACGTTTGCATGTTATAGCTATAAATTTCAACAAACTAAAAGACACACTAGAAAGCTTTTATAATCTTATTAGCGCATATTGAATTATGAATTCAGAAACCCCATTTATAGGTTCAAGTGATTTGACATTTATCACAAACGATGAAAATAATACGCTGGTTGATAGATTTAATAGTATAATTAAGAACGCAAAATTTTTTGATGCATTGGTTGCATACTTCTACATAAGTGGATTCTATTTAATAGCTGATGCTATTGAATCAACAGAAAGAATCAGAATACTTATGGGAATAGGAACCTCTGAAAAAACTTACGAAATCGTTAAAGAGGCCCAAAATCAAGCAAATAACACATCTCTTTATGAAGCAAAAAACGAAGCTCTAAAAAGTATAAGCACAGAATTAGAAGATACTGAAGAAAACGAAAAAATCCATAAAGGAATTCAAAAATTTATTGAACTAATAAAAAATAAAAAATTACAGATAAGAGTATATCCGTCTCATAATATACATGCAAAATTGTATATTATTACTTATAAACAAGGAGATAGAGATATAGGGCGCGTAGTTACTGGCTCAAGTAATTTTAGCCAAGCAGGATTAAAGGACAACCTAGAATTTAATGTAGAATTAAAGAATTCTGCTGATTATAAGTTTGCTGAAGAAAAGTTTAATGAACTATGGGAAAATAGCTTAGATATAAGTGAAGACGTCATACAACACATAACCAATAATACTTGGCTAAACCCAAACATCACTCCTTATATGTTGTATCTAAAGTTTTTATATGAATATTTTAAGGATGAATTAAATGGAGAGAAACAAATTGACATGAATTTTGATTTTCTTCCAAAAAATTTCAAAAAGTTTAGGTACCAAGAACAGGCTGTATTAAATGCGAAGAAAATCTTAGAAGCTTATGGTGGTGTGTTTCTTTCAGATGTTGTTGGTTTAGGAAAAACATATATAGCCGCTATGCTAATAAATCAGCTTGATGGAAGAACGTTGGTCATTGCGCCACCACACCTCTTAGATGAGAATAATCCTTCTTCATGGAAAAACGTTTTTAACGATTTTGGTGTACGTGGAGTGAGCTTCGTTTCTATTGGAAATCTTAAAGAGGCTGAAGAAAAACTTAAGCATAATGATTATAAAAACATAATAATAGATGAATCGCACAGACTTAAAAATGAAGGAACAATAAGATACGAGGAAGCAGCCAAAATATGTAGAGGAAGGAGAGTTATTCTAGTTTCTGCTACACCTTATAACAATACTCCTAGGGACATTCTTTCACAGATAAAATTATTTCAATACGCAAATAAAAGCAAAATACCAGGAATACCTGATCTCGAAAACTTCTTTGCTAGACTTGATAAGAAGCTGAAAGAAGCAAAAAGTAAAGGCAACAATGATAATTATGTGAAAGTTGCAAGAGAAACTGCAGCTGAAATAAGAGAAAAGGTTCTAAAATATATAATGGTAAGGAGGACCAGAAAAGATATAGAAATGCTATTTCCAGATGATCTGAAGAAGTATTCGTTAAGCTTTCCAGAGGTAAAACCACCTAGGCAAATATATTATCAACTCAACGAAGAAGAGGATAGAGTATTTACCGACACAGTAAACAAGATTACAAAAGAATTTAAGTTTGCTAGGTACGCCCCACTACTTTATCTTAAAAATCCAATAGGAACTCTTGAGCAACCACAAAAGAATATGAAAGGATTCATAAAAGTTCTATTAATAAAACGGCTTGAAAGCAGTTTCTATGCGTTTAGACAAACACTAGAACGGCTAATAAAATCATATGAGTCTTTTATTGATTCATATAAAAAAGGAAAAATATACATTACCAAATATCCTTATATTTCTAGTCTGCTCGAAGAAGACAATGTTGAAGCAATCATGGAATTTATAGAAGAAGGGAAGGTTAAAGAATATGATACAAATCAATTTAAAGAAGAACTTGAGAAAGATTTGATTTCGGATCTTAAAATTTTAAATGAGATAAAGTCGAACTGGAAAAATATAAATAGGGATCCAAAATTACAAACATTTGTAAATGAGTTAAATGAAGAACCTATTTTAAAAAATGCTAAAAAAATAGTAGTATTTACAGAATCAAAAGAGACGGCAGAATACTTAACTAATGAAATAAATAAACGGCTAGGTAATGGAAAAAATATGGCACTATGCTTTTCTAGTAAATCACCTTCAAACGTTAGGGATGAATTAATTGCGAACTTTGATGCTAATGCTGAAAATCAAAGTGACGAGTATAGGATATTAGTTTCTACAGAAGTACTTTCCGAGGGTGTCAACTTACATCGCTCAAACGTAGTAATAAATTATGATATCCCATGGAATCCGACAAGGATAATGCAACGAGTTGGAAGGGTTAATCGTATTGGCACTAAGTTCCATGAAATATATGTATATACATTCTTCCCTACAACGCAAGCAGAAAAAGAGATAGACTTGACAAATATTGCACGAAAAAAGATAAATGAATTTTTAGAGCTTCTTGGAGAAGATGTCTCTATCTTGACAGAAGATGAACCAATAGGTTCACGCAAACTCTTTGATGTGCTTACCTCAAAGAAACTATTTGAAGAAGAGGATGAACCTGTAGAAAGTGAGTTAAAATATTTAAAAGAAATAGAAGCAATTCGGGACAAAGACCAAAGCCTCTACCAAGAGATTATTAGATTACCCAAAAAGGCTAGATCTTCAAAAAATATAGATTCAGGTATATTAGAAGAAGGCATATTAAAAAAGGGGGAGCAACCTTACGTCTTAACTTTCTTTAGGAAAGGTAAATTAGTAAAATTTTTTATTTCTTCTAGCAATTCGCTTAAGGAACTCGGTTTTACAGAAGCCGCCAAACTTCTTAAGAGTAGAAAGGAGGATAAATTAGAGAAGATAGATCTGGATAAATTTTATCCGTTATTTAAAAAAAATAAGCAAGAATTTATTCAGACGATAAGTAGTGGTGGTCCTGCTAAAATTGACAATAAATCTAAAAAGTTACTTAAGTATATAAAAACCTTAGAAGATCGCATAGGGATGACCAATGAAGATTATGAATTTCTTAAAAAAATAGAAGAGTCTGTAGACAAAGGGGGCATACCAAAGAGAAGAATTCTAAAGGTACTAAAAGCTTTGGATATGGTCATAGACGAAGAGCCGCGCACATTTATAGAGATATTAAAAAAAGAGATACCTCATGAGTTTCTCAAGAAGCATCTTTCAGAGTCGGATGAAAACTTAGAAAAAAGTAAAAATGAAATAATTTTATCAATGTACTTTTGTGTGTGATAACATGGATAGAGATAATATTAAACGTGTTGTTACTCAGACTTTTGAAAATAAATTTGATAGAGAACAATATTTGGCATTTCTCAGAGATTTATTAAAAGACGAAAAAATTGGATTAGATTCGAAGATATGTAAAGATGATGAGATTTTGCACAATTATGAAAAATACATCACTTCTTGTGAACATCTTTATGACTATGAAGATATTAATGGTAAAAAAATAAGTTTGTTGATTGTTTGGCTCAAAAGTGAGCATTCAATATTGGCAAGAGTTGCTCAAAGGAATTTTATCTCAAAGTTTCTTGAAGAGAATGTATCAAATGCAGCACTCGTTGCTTTTGTAACGCCCAATAATGAGGATTGGAGGTTTTCCTTCGTAGAGATTAGTTATGAATTTACAAAAGATGAAAATGGAAAAAGAAGGATAATAAGTAAAGCTTCGCCAGCTAAAAGATGGTCGTTTCTATTAGGTAAAAATGAGAAAAGCCACACAGCCCAAGCGCAAATAGCACACCTCTTGCAAGATGAAACTTCAAGTCTCACTTTAGAAAAGATAAAAAACGCATTTAATATAGAGGTTGTTACAGATGAATTTTTCAGAGAATATAGAGATTTATTTATAAAAACAAAAGAGAACATAGACAAAGTTGTACAAAATAATGAAGTAGTAAAAGCAGAGCTTAATAAAAAGAATATATCTTCTGTAGATTTTGCTAAAACACTACTTGGTCAGATAGTTTTCCTTTACTTCCTCCAGAAGAAGGGCTGGTTTGGCGTAGAACCAGAAAAAGAATGGGGCACAGGCCCAAAAGACTTTTTGAGAAGGTTATTTGATAAAAAATACACAAATTATAATAATTTCTTTAATGATATATTAGAACCACTATTTTACGAAGCGTTAAGAACAAACAGAAATGGAAATAATGATTATTATGATAAATTGAAATGCAAGATTCCTTTTTTGAACGGAGGTCTTTTTGATCCTATAAATGATTATGACTGGGTAAATGTAAAAATACCATTACCAAATGATCTTTTCTCAAATAATGAAGGTAATGGTATACTTGATGTTTTAGATAAGTATAATTTTACAGTGAATGAGGAGGAACCGCTAGATAAAGAGGTAGCTTTAGACCCAGAACTTTTAGGAAAAATCTACGAAAAGTTAAATGCAATAACACAAGACAACTTTGAAGAATATATCGAGGCAATAAAAACCGGAAAAGAAATGGACTTCAATAAAAAGAACGGTGTGTATTACACCCCAAGAGAAATTGTTGGCTTCATGAGTGAGGAAGTTTTAATAGCATATTTAGAACAAAAAACAGGCTTAAAGAGAGAACACATTCAAAAATTTTTAGATGCAAGCGAAACATTAAAAACAGAGGATATACCAGAGGAAATAAAAAGAAATATAGATAAAATCGAATCTTCGCTTGAGAATATTGAGATTTGCGACCACGCTGTAGGTTCCGGCAGTTTCCCTATCGAGATAATGCATAAAATTGTAAAGGGCAGGGCCTTGATTTCTTTATTTCTTAAGAAAGAACCGAATATGTACGAACTTAAAAGAAGCTGCATAGAAAACTCATTGTATGGCGTAGACATAGACCAAGGTGCCACAGAGATTTGTAAATTAAGATATTGGCTTTCTTTAATAGTAGATGAAAATGATATTAAAAAGATAAGGCCTTTACCCAATTTGGATTTCAAAGTAATCCACATTGACTCGTTAAATGTAAACGTGGCAATGGATATGGCAATGAGAATAAATGGTACAAATCTGTTTGATAAAATAGCAGCTAAGAAGGACGAATACTTCAATGAAACTGACCCTGTGAAAAAGAAAATATTAAGAGAAGAGATTAATAAATTATTAAGTAAATTCGAGAATGCGGATCTCACTTTGTATTTTTTTGAAGCATTCAAAGATAAAGGGGGATTTGACATTGTCATTACAAACCCACCATATGTAAGAAGTGGAAAAATAAGAACTCCAAAAAGTACACTTAAGAAAAATTATAAAGAAGTCTTTGCTGGAGGAGCAGATTATTATGTTTACTTTTATAAAAGAGCATATGACATTGTAAAAGAAAATGGAATTGTCTGCTTTATTTCGAGCAATAAATGGCTTAGGGTAAAATACGGCTTTAATTTAAGAAGATTCTTACGCCGATACAGTAAGATCCTATTGATCGTAGATTTTGACGGTTATAAAGTATTTGAACAAACTGTTGATACTAGCATAATTATATTTCAGAGGACTAACGAAACAAAGGGCCATAACACAACTTTTGTAAATGTAGATCCCCAAAAAATTAACGATAAAGAAAACATAATTAAATTCATTAAAAATAGAGAAAATAGAGAATATATTCCACAAAATGTACTTTCGGATGACGGTTGGATACTTGAAGAAAGAAGAATTCTAAATATAAAGGAAAAGATAGAAAAAGTAGGAAAACCTTTAAAAGATTGGGACGTAAAGATTTATTTTGGAATAAAAACAGGATTTAATGAGGCTTTTATTATTGATAGTGAAAAAAGAGATGAGATTTTAAGAAATTGCAAAACTGAAGAAGAGAGAAAAAGAACGGAAGAGATTATAAAGCCAGTTTTGAGAGGTAGAGATATTGAGAAATATAGGTATAAGTGGGCAGGGTTGTGGATGATCATTATTCCAGCTGGATGGACTAATAAACATAGAGGGCAAGAAGATCCAAAGGAATTTTTTAAAAGAACTTTCCCCACACTTTATACACACTTTATGAGTTTTTCAAACGCTAAAAGTAAAGGTAAGGGACTTTTCAATAGGGATGACCAAGGTGATTACTGGTGGGAGCTAAGACCTTGCGATTACTATCAAGAATTTGGAAAAGAAAAGATAGTTTGGCAACACGTAAGTGGAAGATATGAATTCGCTTATATTCCAGCTGGAGTTTACTTAAACAATGCTTTATTTATGATTACAGGAGAGCCATCTGTTCTAAAATATTTAATAGGGATTTTAAATAGTAAATTTGCAGATTATCTTCTATTACTTTTTACAAATTTGAGTATGCTTGGACAATATGCATATGGCTCGAAAGAAAAAATTGAGCAAATACCCCTCCCCCCTATCACAAAAGAAAACCAAGCTTTAGCTGACCAAATAATCCAAAAAGTAGATCAAATCCTTATACTTACACAATCCGAAGATTACGATACAAATCAAGCAAAACAAGAGCATGTAAAAAGGTTTGAGCATGAGATAAATGAGATAGTTTACAAACTTTATGGTCTTACAGAAGAGGAAATCAGAATTATTGAGAAGTAATGACATATAAATAAAAGATTGAAAAGCATTTCATTGGCTTAATTATCAGAATTAGAAGCACAAAAACAGCAGAGATAATAGTAAAAAACCAGGAGAAGGCTCTGGCAGGGGCTACTTTATAAGTCTATCTGATGATAAATCAGATCTTAATTTTTCAAGCATAGGATAAATCTTCTCATAATAAAAGAATTTTACCATGCTATCAATATCATTTTTATCTGCTAATACCACCAGCTTGCCTTCAAATTTCTTCTTGCTTGTCACTTCCTCAAATCTTCTAATCTCATAGCTTTTTAACTGCTCTGGCAATTCGCTTTCGTTGCTTAGCATTTTTCTCTTTAATTGATCTTTTTGTAGATAAGGAAGAGAGATTATATGGTATAACTTCCCCGCCTGCTTATCTGCTATGGCCCAGGTATCACTCTTTCTCTTTAGCTGCTCATGAAGTAAACTAGCTTTTTCGCTTGTTTCTGCAGTAATTATACAAGATGAACCGTTTTCTTCTTCAGTAGCGTTTAGCAGCCATTCTTTTCCATTATCATCTATAAGTTTGTAGGCATATTTTATTCCTTTTTTGTTACTCCTAGAAAACTTGTCAAACCACTCTGCATTTGTCTTATTTAAGAAATTTAATTCCATAAGTATACTTTTAAAGTAATATGTATTTAAATTTTTCTAAATTCTGCTTATATTTATTTAAACGTGCTTATATTTATTTAAATGTGGCGAAATATTCGAAAGTTTTAAATACCTTTCAGCTATATAATATAAGCATATGAGAGTTGAAATAAATATTACAAAGGATAACAGGGATAGAATTCTAAAATTGCTAGATGAACTAGTAGACGCAGAAAGTAGTACTAGTGAGGAAGCAGGAAAGATAAGGATAAATGAGAGTAAAGAAGGGCATAGGGCTGAGAAGGAAGAATATAAAGGCTATGCTAAATATATGGATAAACCATCTGGTTATATAGACAAACTACTTGCTCCTGCAAGCATAGAAAGTTCTGAATTTGGTCTGGGAAAAAACTTCCTATTCAACTCCTTCTTCGCTGCTAAAGCAATGCTTAGAGTAATTGCTAACCTAACAAACGAAGAGGGAAAGACGCCCGAACAGGACAAGGTTTTAGACACTTTTAATAAGGCGACGATAGCAAAGGGCCTCCAAAAGTATAATGGCTTCCCAAAAAATAGAGAAAATGAGAAGCACGAAGGAAGCAGCATCAACAAACTATTACACAGCATACTTCTACCACTTTCCCAGATGGGCATGCTTAAGCTCAACGATAATAATATATCTTTGACAAAGAATGGCCTTGAGTTCTCTATGCTCACTAGTCCAAAGCTAGACAACAATAAAGATGAATTGCTCTCAGAAGAGGAGATCAACTACTTAATAGACTATCTAAAAGAAATAGACATGCACGGCTACAAAGAATATACATTCCTAAAGCGAATTGTTGACTTTATAAAAGAAAAAAGCACATACGGTAAAACCCCCGTTTACCAAGATTTGGTTGACTTCATAAAACGCGATGAACATTTCGTTGATTATATATATAAAACTAGTAAATTTGGCAAGAATGGCTTACCAAAGGAAAGTCGTGATTTCTTAAATAAACTACAGAGAACCGCGCAGGCCGTTGTGGCAAGTAGAATAGCTTTACTTAGAGAGTTTAGAGTTATAGAAGACAGAAGAAACAGTTATAGGATAATTAAGAATGTTTTTGGGTGAAAAAAAATGGAAACAGGATTAGTTGTAAGATACTCTAAACAAGAAATAGAAGAAAATTTAGAAGCGTACGAAAATGATGCGGGAAAGGATAAAGAACATACACTATACTTTGTACAAAAGGATGCCATACAGAACAGTATAGATGCAAAAGTTGATGACAAGGATTTCTCTGTGACGTTTGAATTGCTGGAACATAAAAATAATAGATACCTAATAATAACAGATACAGGGACAACTGGGTTGCTAGGTAAAGGTATACCAAAAGACATAGAAAGCGATGAAGAAGCGGTGTTTGAATATTTAGAAAAGGATAAAAATGAAAAATGGGGAAGGTTCGAAACTTTTTACTTTAAGAAAGGTGAGGCCTATAAAGATCTAGGAAGTAAAGGAAGAGGAAAATTAATATTTCTCGCAGCTTCTGTTGACAATAAGATTTATTTTGATTCTTTAAGAATAGATGGCACGTATAAATTTGGAGGTATATACTATGAAGGGGGCTTCCGTAGGCTTATAGAGAAAGAGGGCGATGAAAGTAAAAAACGTTTAAAGGAAAACCTTCCATTCTTAGATCCATTAACTAAAACAGGAACAAGAATAATAATAGTAAACCCATATGCTTATGTTGTAGAAGATTTTAAAAATTTAGAATACTACATTCAAGAAACATGGTGGCTAGCACTTCAAAAAGGACTAAAGTTTTATTATAAAGGTTTTGATGGAGTAATGAAAGAGGTAAGACCAAACCCACTTCTCAATTTTGATAAGATTAATGAATCACGCAAAATAAAAAAAGGGCCAGGAAAATTAAAAAAAGATACAGAATTTGGATACAAAGAACTTGTGATAGCTCTTGCAGATTCGCCTCTAGATGAACCTTTGGCTGGCATATACATCCAGAGAGGGCTTATGAAAGTAAGTAGTTTCATAGATTATGACATAGACTTGCCTAAAGAAAATAAGAATAGAATCTACGGCTACATAATTTTTGATGAAAAGACAGAAGAAGAATTTAGAAATAAGATTGAGGCGATAACGCATTTTGCCTATAATACTAAATCAAGGCTTGGTAAGATTATTGACCAATTCTTGGAAGAAAACATTGAAAAATTTGCTGAATTAAAGGGTCTACTGAATGATGAAGGAGCAGGCCAAAATGATCGTACAGCAATCGTAGTGCAGAATAGAACAAACGAGATCAATAGGGTGCTAGCAGAACTAGGTATAAAAGGAGGGTTTGGGCCTGGCCCTTCTTCTTCACAATCTTCCACGCAGCAACTTAGTGAAATTTCTTTGCAGCTTATAGGCTTAAAAGAAAACAACGCATACGAACCTGGAGATGATCTAACCTTCAATGCAAAGATAATAAATAGAAAATTAGAGCCAAGCGGGCCTTATTATGTAGATATTAACCTTTATAAAGAGGCTGTTGCAGAACAAAACCGTATAGAAACTCTATTTAGCGGAACTTATGCAAAATTGGATATAGATAAAGTGCATCCGATCCAGAATATTAAAAGTTATAAGTTCCCTAAAAGATACAAAGGAAAATATATAATTGAAAAAACAATTACTGATAAAAATGGCCACGAAGTATACAGAAGAAATGAGATATTATGGGTGGGTGTGCCACCAGAGCTAAGAAATGGCATATTTCAGATAGACTTAAAACATGAGAAAAGAAATAATTTTTTGTATGAACCACATTATAATCCGGAGGAAAATAAGTATATAATCAATATTAACGCAGAGCACCCGTATTACAAAAAGATTGAAGAATATAAGGACGATGAGTTGATTGCATTTTTAACTGATTTTATCATAGCAAATTCTGTGTCGTTTGTATTAGCAACTGAGCCAGATAGATTTGCTGATACCCAGTTTGTTAAAACCAACGGATCATTTCCAGAAGGTCCAACCGAAAAAATATTTGAGATAGAAAGGAAAAATCTAGCACTTCTTTTAAGCCACATACAAGGGTGATTATATACCACTTGTAATGAAGAGAAAGATTGAAAACGGAAAAGTTGTAAAGTATATACGTTTAGATTACTTTTCTAATTTAGAAGTTGAAACTGCAAAAGAACTAGACTCTCTAATTGTAAATAAACTAAAGGAGATACTTAAAAAGTTGAAACAGGCAGGATTATTAGACAACAAAAAACATGACTTAGCTTTTTGGTACATCTTAGGGAAAGGTGTAAATGAACTTATCGAATCCGACGAATTTAAAAAACTAGGAATTCCAAAATATGACCTAAAAGGTGTCTTTGAGGGCATAGAAAATGCAGCTAGAATAGAGCTGCACATTTTTGAAAATTTAAAAGAAAGTGAAAGACAGAACACATTTTTAAGAAATCACATTTATAGGGCTTATAAATTAGCTCAGTTTCCAGAGGAATATGTTAAAAAGGTAGGCAGCTGGGATACTTGGCGTGAGTTTTTAGAAAGGCCAATTTTTGATAGAGATCCGATGCTACTTAGGAAGCTACTAGATTCATATTTAAAAAAGTACAACAAGCAAATAGAAAGGAAAACTGCTAGAGAGATTATAAAATTAGTTAACAAAAAGCTAAAAGGCTACAATACAAGATACATGCCTACTGATGTGTTAGATAAAATAATCGAAGAGATTATTGATACAGTAGGCTAATATTAATTTTTATCGATTTATTAGCGATAATGAATTATATGTCCAAATTAAAAGCAGAACGTGATGATGAATACGACCGCTTCCGTAAGAAGACAATGGATAAAGCCTTAAAAGAGCTAAAATGTATAGGTTCAAATTACTTTAATGAGCTACAAAATAAGAGACCCAATTTAAAGCTTCATTACCTCTGTCTATGCCAAGGTGCAGCCCTTTACTATGCACATTTGATTGACCCTAAAACAAATCCAGAGTACCCGGGTGTAAAGGATTTTGATGTTTGGCTCTTTGTATCTGGATATAATAGTAATTATTCTTCAAGAAAACCTAAGAATGGAAAAATACCTGTACGAAATAAGCAAAAGAAGGTTGATCTACTTATATATAACAGTGAAGGTCTTAAAAATAGAAGTGTTAAGCTGATAAAAGTACTACAAAATGACTGCGGAAGAAAAACAGCACGATGCCTTTTGGATAAGGCGATAATTAAATTGTCACCAGATAATAAAATATTACATGTTAATATGGGATATTGTAATAAACACAAAAGATGTTAAATTAATAGTGGCTTGTTAGCGATACAAATTTTATGGTATAATATGGTTGCTTGCCAAAATTTGTGAGTCTGAAAACTTTTGTGCATTACCTTTTTCTTTCTTTCCTACCTATTAGCTACTGGTGGTAATATGCCGGAGAAGAATG
>Ga0208548_100693_pt1 | contig 12362 bp, 18 predicted proteins | sample ECH_Chost_MetaG_FD_187133 | JGI IMG/M metagenome (GOLD analysis project Ga0208548, IMG submission 187133) | Hot spring microbial mat communities from Yellowstone National Park, Wyoming, USA - ECH_C host_MetaG (SPAdes) (version 2) | ecosystem: Environmental > Aquatic > Thermal springs > Hot... | reverse complement strand
ATACATGACAACTTCGTGAGGCCCGAGGATGACCCAGTCACGTTGGATCAGGAGAAGGAGTTCGTTTCCGCGAGGTGCATCGAGGGAGTCCCGAGGCAGGGGATATGGAAGTGCATTCAGAACTCTAGAGGTGTTACTAAGCTTTTAGGTAGTTAAGGGTCAGAAAGCCTCATCATAGATGGCAGGGGGTCAGACCTGAACTGTTACGTCAAGTTCTAATTAATGTCATTATCTTTCCTTAATTCGTACTTTTTCTCTATACACATATTCGAACTTTTCCCTTTTCCCTCCCTCCTTAATTCCGTTTTGTAGATACGAAATTAAAACTAAGTCGTTCAAGCGAAAGCTTTTTAAACCCCCTTTCCCCCTTTTCTCTTGGGTGAAAAAAATGGGAAAAGAGATTAAGAAATGTTTAGTTGAAACTGTAACAGATACAGTGTTTAACTTTTTGGCCGTTCGTGATTTAATAGACGTGAACCAACTGGATTATGTAAAGGACGAGTTACTGAAGGTAATTAAGGAATATTACCCCGATAGAAAGGAAGAGGATATACGTCAAGCAATAGAGGACGTAATTTACGACATCAGGAACTCAATGAACAGCGTCTGCTATTACGATGAGTTACCGCTGGTGATTGTGCAAGAGATACTAGACATGCTGAGTGGGTGACAAAATGGTCAATACATTTGATGTAAAGTTCAAATCCGAAACTGGCTATGAGACAAGATATGTGTACCTAATTAAAAGTGATCTTTCGAAATTAACGTCTCTACGGATAGAGAAAGCCTCATTTATTAGTTCGAGATACTACAATGTCTCCATTGGTGACATAAGAAAGTTATTGAGTGTTCTCAAATCAGACAGGCAGACGCTATTATCACAGTATGCCGAGCAGGTTTTACGTACCCTAGTAAATAGGGTGAGTAAATATGTAGCGGATAGATTAAACTTTTGTGACTTACACCTTAACCTGACCTTACATCCAAAGGAAATGGTGATAATAAACGGAAGAGCGAGAGATTTTGTGTTTAATAATGAAAAAGTGATGTTGGATGTCCCTGTACTGGATGAGATACCCCATAATATAATCCACTATCTACGAGTTTTGAATAAACAAGACGTTGTAGACTCCTGTATCAAAGACGTCCAGCAGCTAGTTGTAACTACGCAAATATTTCACGTTTTAGACAGCTTGTATAACAACATAGCCTCCAAGTGAGGTGTTTAAGATGTCAAATCAAGAAGAAGCAGTAGATATAAACCAGTACGTCGATTCGATAATACAGTTAACTAAGAACAACACAATCATAATTTCAGAGATGGAACTAGACGTTGATGAGTTGGAAGTTAATGGTGATGTCATATGTGAACCTGGTAAAATAACTAGGAGAGAATTCTTTTACGTGGCTCCCCCATGTCATACTGCTGATGGGAAGAGAGTTATAGGATTTTACTTATTCGATACAGGAGCAACTATTGTTTCTTCACAAGGAGACGAAGAGCTGTTCAGGGAAACTATTTATACATCACTTTTGAGCTACGCCGTCGTAAAAAGTTTCACCATCTATAAGTTATTTATCGATAGGTTCATTGAACAAGACAACAGGAATAATTTCATGTTGACTAGGGTGGAATATATGCCTATAGCAGTAGAAATATACTCTCAATTTAATGATGGAGCCGATGTGAGGTCGATACAATCTTGGCCGTACGCCCTGATCAAATTTCCGTACGTTGATAAATTGCCGAGGTATTCCGTACTATATTTGGAAAACGATGAAGTCCACATTAAACCCATAGATCGTAATGTGATAACGGAATTCTTGTACGGGAATTATGAAAATGTAAAGAAACAGTTAGAGCGAGTACTCAATGATAATCCAGAATTAGCAAAAGTGATTGAGAAACTGAAGATATATTGAACCACCTCCTTCCAGCGAAAGCTTTTTAGATCCACATTCTTTTTCTATCATGGGTAAGAACATGTCTGAAAAACAAGATATTAAACATAAATATTCATACAAATCAACTATAAAAAAGAAATATAATTTAACTGATTATCAAATTAAGCAAGCAATTGAAAGGGGCATAATAAAAGATTATAAATATGTGCCGAACCCCTACTACAGTTCTGAGGAATCGCTTATAATTAACAACGAAGAACTTCTTCAGCATCTAGAAGAGATTAGAAAGTTAGAGAAATATTCCCAAAACGAGATAAAGAAGAGAAAAGAGTACAATAAACGTTCAAGAAAGGTCTCAAAGATTTCATTTTATTGTCCAATATGCAATGCAAAAATTAGACCACTAAGGGATTCGTATACACGGGATGCCGTTCTAAAAGACGAAATAGATTATGAGGACGCGAAAAAAGTGGTCATTGTAACACACTTTAGGCATATTCACACTGATTACGATAAAATAAGAGAAGGTATAAACAGTAGTAAGCTTGTGGATAAATTGAAGGAAGAAAAGACAAGCGAAGCAATTGAATTAATCAAAAAACACGGCCTTTTGCCACCTAATTTCAGCAAAGAAGAATATGATCGTATAGCACTAAAAATTAAACGAATGTATGGTTTGACCTGACAAAAACGAACGACAAGCCTCGCCCCCTCTAGGGACGGGGTAAAAATTTAAGCGTAAATAATTATTTTTCTTTAAGATGCCTTCCTCTGGTCAACTCTCAGTCTATGAGGAGCGGGAGCCGATTTCTCCCGCTGGGGAGGAGCGGAGTAGCACCCACAAAAGGGGTGTAACACCTGAGACCTCGGGGAACCCTCGCCCTTTAGGGCGGGGAGGAAGTCAGTACGATAAAGTCGCGGTACCCGCACTTTTTCCGATCTCTAATCGTCCGCATTCACTCGCTATCATCCGCGTCGTCTCTTCTTTACGTGGGGGTGCGTGCCCCACAGATCGCGGGTCTACCCCTTATCGGGGAACCCCGCTTAACTAGTAGTTAGTACAGTGGTTTTTAAACTTTTTTGTGTGAACTACTCGTTCCTCAGGACTGGGTAAAATTTAAATTCTAAAACATTTTTATAATATCTTAATGGTCTTCAGAAAGAACGATTTGTATGCATCTGCTATCCGTTACAACGAACTTCCAGGCGAGATATTTTTCCTTAGATTAGATTATGATGGTGGAGACATTACATTCACGATAAACAAAATTGGCTATAGGGTAAACGTAAAAGATTATGAGTTGGGAAGCTTTCAATTGATTAATGAAAATATTAATAATTCTAATTTTTCACAACAAATTATGAAGATTTTAAGCGAGTTTGGTAATTCGGTGGATTTAACATACATTAAAGCTTTTTCTGAGGTAAAGATTAATGGCAAAGAGATAAAAGTGGACAACAATAAAATGATAAATTTAATAGACAAGCTTTTCCATACTACGCTCTCTTATGTCAGGAACGATTTCTCATACTATCACTTTCCGTTAAATTTTAATAGAATTATTATATATTACGAATATGTATTTAGAAATCCTTCATTGAATGGCTATTGGGCATACACTCCAGAATATATTTATAGTGTTTCATATACTTTTGTAAATAAATTAACTATTTTCAAAAGACAGGATAATAGTGAACCTAAAGAAGCTTTCCAAATTTATATGGGTATCTATAAATATTCAAAGCGTATTTTATATAATGTAATAAAATTAGTTCTACAATCACAGATAAAGACAAATAGTTATGAAATTGAAATTAGCGGGAAAAATGTAACCATTAATAATATAGACGTTAAAGTAGAAGATAAGGTAGTCAATGATATTACAGATTCGATAAAGAACCAGATAGAATATATTATCAACATTGTAAAGAATAAATTAAACATGTTAGCGTGAAGCTCCACCCTTCAAGGTATGGAGCAACCACGTCCTTTCACCGAAAGCTTTTTGAATTCCCTTTTACCTTATTCACTTGGGCCGAGAAACAATGAAGATTGATAAATTACTTAAACGTTTAGAAAACATTGAAATTGTTGGAAATATTGACGAACGACGCAAAATCGCTGAGTACTTAGCACAAGTGTTCGATTTTAAAAAAGAACGGGACGTATATTATTATTTCATATTGAAAGATAAGAAGAGTATATACGGTGCTGACATATATGAAGAACTTGTCCTATCTAAAAAAGTTTCACCTACTAACGCTTATGTATACGTTGAAACCCCCATTTATCCTAAATACTACGCGGGTTTTTACGACGCGATGTATTTTTATCCTTTTATCGATGATGTAACATTTTTGACGGACGCTTATTTGTCAAAACTAGGTTTCTACAGCTCCTCGTTTAGGATAGTACCAGCTACTGGTCTTAAATATCTTGTTTCAGCCAATCGTTTTTCAGACTTTGAACGCGTAGGCATAGAGGTGGTGGACATTGGCACTGTCGCAATCAACTTGAACTTGCCAAAGATAGTATACAGTGTTTTAGAGGAATTGTCCCCGAAAAAACACAAACAGATATTTTATAATGACATAGAAAAGATTGTAAATCGATTAATTTCACAAAGACTTTTTGCAGGATATGACTTCGATGAAGCGAAAAATATAGTCAATAAATATTATGGCAATAACGACACTTCATTAGCAAAAGACGTTGAAGCCGTCAGAGACGCATATAATCGTATATTTCAACCATATCGAGTAGTATACTACTTAAACACTAAACGATTCACACCAACTTAACCGCGTCCTCTCACCGAAACCTTTTTTAACCCCTCCTTCTAATCGATAGAAGAGGTGGATAAAGTATGTTGAACAAACTCTCAGTAACCTACAACAACACTTCTATATCACTTGAAAACATATCTACGCTTGCTATACTTGGTGATAACCGAGTCGGCAAAACCGCGTTTTTGGAGAGAATAGCACTAACGAACGAGGATAACATTCCTACAATTTTGAATACAAAAGGTAGCATTAATTATGAAAACTTTTCAGTTAATATCGACGATGAAGAAGTAAAATGTGAACATGCTAAAGCAGATAGAATACGTGTTCCAATTGATTCTGGAATGCGTTATCTTACTAATGAAATACGTCGTTATGATTGTAAAGGTAGTATTAAGTATAAGGCAATGATAATATATCCTTACATCTTTCGGACAATGATTCACGAAGAACATTATGGTATATTCGTTAAGCCTAACGACGAAAATATGAAGTTCAATAACATGATAAAAGGACTCATCGATGGTACTGTGATACACATGGTTAACGATTTCATATATGAAAACGGTGACAATGTAACATATTTGGATAATTTAGGGAGAGGCATTAGTAACATGGTAAAGTTACTGTGGTCGGTATATTATTATAAACCAGATATACTTCTAATAGATGATATCGAGACACTAAGCTTGCACCCGAAAAGGTTACAGATACTTCTTAAGTGGTTTACAGAATATATAAGAGATAATAAATTGAAGGCAATGCTGTTCACCACAAATAGTGATGCATATGTTGATCTGGCAGAAGTTGATGAGGGAGCAAAATTCCTGTTATTGAGAAAGGATGATTATATGCTAATGGACAGGGACGAAGTTTTGGATCGTATTGACTACGAAGATTTGAGGTACACAGCACTAAAGGGTGAGACTACATAGAACTCTGGTGTTGAAACAATGATTCTTGGAGATAGAGATTTAAAATATTACCTAGAAGGGGCGAGGCTTCATAAAGCAAGGTGACCCGCATGAATTTATTGCAGAGAATTATTTGGAAAAAAATACACAAAGAGGAATTAGATCAGGAAGAAATGAGAGATTTAATGGATTATTTAAACACCCTAAAAGAGGAATTGCATAAACTGAGAATTATACTGTATAACGATTACGTGGGGTACATATGCGATTTTGATGTAATAATGAAAGAGCCTTGGTATTGTTCTGAAGTACATTTTAAATGTCTACAGCTTGGAGAATACGGATTTCTGTATCTTGACGATTTCATATGGAGATTAGCCACAGGAGGGATAGAAGTAAAGCCTTTCATAAAGACTGAGGTGATCCGCTCATGATTTTCAATTCACCTACGGTACAGAAGTATATCCTAAGTGGTGCTAATGTAGTCGCAACGATCAGAAGGAAGGGGTACTATGGAGTAGGAAAAAGAGTAATTGTAAAAGTAGGGGATAAGAGATTTTACGGTAAGGTTATCGCAGTAGCCCCTCTCACACTTTTTTCGTTAAGTCAATATGCAGATTATAGCGGATTTGAAAGTGTTGAGGAGTGGATAGCGGAAGCCGAGAAGCTTCATAAAACCAGGCCAGATCCCAACAAATTCGAAATAGTTGTCGTTGAGCTCAGTCGATCATGAAGAAGGATGAGGCTCCATAGAACTCTTCAAGGGGTGGAAAGTGCAGACCACACATCTGGAGACGCAGCTATCCATTCATAACTAAACATTATGACTCTCTTTTTAAGTTTAAGCCCACAATCTATTTCAGCCTTAAAGTCGTTAGTATATATTACTATGTAGTCTAGATAAAGTGGCGTTGCACAAGTCTCAGCAAGACTTACTACTTCGTTATATTTGAAGTTCGCTAACGTGTCTCCAGTTATGTATAATTTGTCTTTAAATTTCATGAATATTTGAATTAGTTCTTTTAAGTTGTTTACCTTTATTCCGTTTAACTCGACGATATATTTTGCTGCGGAATTTAATATATCCTGATCGTTTGTGTAAACATTATCGTTTGCATAAAAGAAACCCTTGTCTGGAAGCATATTGTCGTTTACCTTTACCTCATCCGTGTAATAGATAATTTTACCGTCAGGGGGATATGCTACGTTATGATAATAGTAAAACTCCCTCGCTATGAAATTGTCCTTCTTTTTCTTCATAATAGCTTCCAGTATGACGTTCTTAAGCATTTTAGTCTTATTTGAAATTACTATCTTCTTAAAGGTTTTCAGGATTTTAGTTTCGTCCATCCACGGAATAGGAATAGTTATACGAATTTGTTTTTTCTCGTCTTCATAAACTATGGCTATGTCTTCTAGGACATAATGATAATCCTCTTCAACTAGATCACCAAGATTACTAAGTTTTACTACACCGAGGATTTGTTTAACAGAAGAGCGAGGTATAGAGTTAGTGAACTCAAACTTGGCATCCTCATACTTCTGCTTGTATTTGAGTAAAGCAGTGAACGCATACCCTTTATTTTTAAATTCCTCACTCATGTGAGCTATCCTAGTCAAAAAGAAATAAAGCTTTTTTGAGTATACCTCTTCGTACTTCTCTCTCTCCCTCTTCTCGTTTCATCAGTATGAAATCAAAATTACGTCTTTTCAGCGAAAGCTTTTTAGATCCCCATACCCCTTTTATCTTGAGGTGAAAAAGATGGGTGAATCTAAATTAAATTTAATTAATAATACTAATGAGGATCTACTTATTAAGTTACTAGAAATATCAGACATGGACAGTCTAACGTTTAGTGTAGAATCCCCCATATACGTACGCGATTTCGAGAATTCGCTGAAATCTAACAATTGGGAAAAAGTTCTTGACGAAGGAGAATCTGAATGGTACGGTAATTTCAGAGTAGTGTATAAGAAAGGAACTTATGAGATCACATTAGTCTGTGATGTAGATGGATATGTGTTTCAGTTTGAGATAACTAAGAGGTGAAAGGGTATGACAAAGAATGACAGGCCTCGCCCCTTCTAGGGGCGGGCAGGAGGTCAGAGGATGTTAAAAAATGTATATCGTTGTAATAGATAAAACATGGGAACGATTAGAATGTATTAAGGAAGGAGATATAGAATTATACTACGATATTGTTACAATTTTGTCAGACAAGGACATTGTCGAGGAATATTTCTTAAATGTATCAGATGAAACATGGAACACCTTTAAGGATCCATATGCAAAAAGGGTTTTTGTAAATGAATCAGAACTAGAGAAATACCTCAAGGCAGCTACATATGTTTTTGTCTATAAAAACACAACTGTTAGATTATGTCTTCCAATTTAACCTGAGTGAGCTACCCCGCCCAACGGACGGGGTCTTCCGCCCCCTTAAACCCCCATAAAGATAACTCTTAAAAAGCTTAGTATTCAATGTAGTACCAGGCTAATAATTTCGCTAATCTATGTTCTATTTCTTCATTAAGGTCATTGAGTAATTTGCTATTAAGGTCATTGCGTAGTTTGCTGGAGCTCATTATCTTTTCTCTCACTTTGATTAAATCGTGAACTTCGTTTATTTCGTCTATTGGTTTCACGTCATTAAGGTCTCCTAAATTCATTCCGTTGTACTTTGGCGTTAGGCTTCCATCTTTTTCTTGTTCTATCTCTATCATTGCATGCATTTTAGGTCATGTAATATTGCGTTTTGTTGTTTAAAAGATCTGCGGTTTTGAAGATTCCAGCGAAAGCTCTTTAAACCCCCCATTCCCCTTTTATCTCGGGTGAAAAAAATGAGTGAAAATGATGAAAAGAAAAAATATGTTATCTACAGTATAGAATATAACATAGACCTAGACGACAAATACGTTGTATATGATGTCTGTGTACCTAAAGACCAGGAAGACGAGTTCCTTAAATGGGTAGAGGAAAATAAGATCATACGTGGTTATAGTCCTGGTGGCGAATCAGATGAGGATGAATGTCGTTCAATATTTCGTCATGGCAAGCTGTGTTTCATCACGTCAATGAAGTCCAGTCTAGCACTTCTGATAATGTTAACAAAGTCTGATAACTTGTGAAGTTTATTAGGTGATGCTTATGAAAGTGGATGAGCTACTTAAACATCTAGAAAATATCAAAATCAACGAAGAAGAATTAGTAGACATTAGTTTACTTGAAATTAAAAGAAAAGAAGACGTTATACGTTACATACTCGACACTCTAACAAAAACTACAAACACATTTAATTCTAGCATTTATATTAACAACGGTGTTGTAAAGTATTTTAGTCCTTCGACAGACAATCCTGGCAGTAAAAACATAATTATAAATGACAATAAAGCATACGATTGGGCTGCGTATGAAGTTAAAAATAACTATACAATTGTTGTATATGTTAACAAGGAATATACCGTTAGCAGGTACGTCCTACGTTTATTGGACACATTACCAGAGACTCCAGTTACCAAAGACGTTAGTTCTACAATAGCAGACCTGTACAACTATCTAAGACGGGGATATAAAATAGAATATTCAGAAGATCCAGAAAAGATAAAAACAGCTAAGGCACTGGCAGAACTTACCAGTTTAGTCAATATAATCGCATTTGGCGGTTAAAGAGGCTCATGATAAAACAAACGACAAACCCCGCCCTTTAGGGCGGGGAGGAGGTCAGCTATTCAAACTTTTCGGTGGTTAAGGGGACGTAAAACCTCGTCCTTTAGGGGCGGGGTATCTCACCATATCCTCCCACCTAAAGCTTTTTTACCTCTTCATGTATTTCTCTCTTTGGCGAGAACATGAAGGTTGATGAGCTACTTAAACTCCTGGATAACGTTAAAATCGACGAGAATAAAATAGACAAAGAAAGAGAAGTGTATATTACGTTACTTACAATTAAAAATAAAGGAAAAGAAGAAGTTATACGTTACATATTCGATTCTTTCATGCCTACAAACAAATTTAATTCTATCTTTTATGTCAACAACGACGTAAAGTATTTTAGTCGTGGAGAAAAACGTAATGGTATTTTTAATATCATTATAAATGGCAATAAAGCATACGACTGGGCTAGTTATGACGTTAAAAACGATACAATTATTGTCTACGTTGTTAGGGAATATACCGTTAGCGATTACGTCCTACACCTGTTAGACATATTACCAGAAACTCCAATTGATCACGCTGATCCACTGTTAAAATATTTGTACAATGATCTAAGACAAGGATATAAAATAACTTTCGATAAGTATCGGCAGTGAACTACCCCGCCCTAGCGGGGCATTTTGCGTAATTTAATTGCATTCTCCCATCGAAAGCTTTTAAACTCCCTTTCCCTTTCTCTCCTTGCTGAGAACATGAAGGTTGATGAACTACTTAAACGCTTAGAAAATATCAAAATCGATGAAGACGAAAGACGTGAAATCGCTGAGTACTTAGCACAAACGTTAGGTGATAAAGAGAGTCTATACGCATATAATTTTATGACGAAAGATAAGACAATATACGACTTCGACTCGTATGAAAATCTTCTCGAATATAACAAAGTTTCACCAGACGATGCATTCGTATACGTAGAAAACAACCTTTTCACTGAATATTACCCAGCAAGTTATTTTTACCCTTTTCTCATCAATAGTTATCTCTTACCTTACGCTTATTTATCGAAATTAGGTTTAAAAGCTGACCTTTATACTGTAGTACCTGCTACTGGACTTAAATACGTCGTTGTAGTTTATCGTTTTCCAGAAGTCGATCGTATGGTTGTAGAGGTAGCTGACATTGGCAATGTTATGATCAATACGAACTTACCACCATTAATAGAAGGTAATGTAAGAAATAAGTACATAGATGACGACGATGATGCAAAAGAAATCGTGTCACGATTCGGCTCGCGGAAACTTTTCGCTGGATATGATTTTAATGAGGCGGGAGATATAATTAATAGATATCTCGAAGATCACGATATATCGTTGGCTAAAGATGTTGCGGCTATTAACTATGCTTATAATCGCATATTACAACCTTACCGCACAGAATACGACCTAAAGAGTAAACAGATCATTGCGTCGTTCGATCGAAAGCCTTTTAAACCCCCCTCCCCTTTTCTATCATTGGGGTGAAACCCCCAGGTGGAAAAAATGATAAAAAGTGATGAGGAAATGAAAAGATCAATTATTAAGTTTATCGATCTCTTTTTGGAAGATTATGTTAAAGAATTTAACGTTGAATTTAACGAATTACCGTTTACTCAAGACGAATTTAACAACTTAATAGGTAACTACGATAGTAGTAACGGTGTAATTAACAACGGCATCCACACCGATGAATATACATATGATATTAACGACATGGACATGAAAAAACTACTAATTGAGTATATAAAGACAGATGACGGAAAATACGAAATACTATCGATAGAAGGATTTAACGGTGTAAAACAAAGTGGTGATAACGATGACTGAAGACGATAAAATGTTATACAGGATGAAAAATATGGCAGACATACGCACAGAACTAGAAAAACATATTGACAATATAGCAGAACAACTTATAGCTCAACAACTTGAGGACAACTTACAGGATGTTATAGATGACGCTATCGACGCACAACTTTACATCGATTTATCAACTAAAGAACCAGTGGGTTTCGACATCGGTATAGTTATCGGAGGGCCCAACATACGTTTAATTTACAGCAGGGGAGCGTGCCAACTACGAGGATGGTGGGGGTCTCTCAATGACATTAAAGACGTAGACAACGAAATTTGTGAAACGATATTAGACTATTTAACAGAGATTTACAGACAATGATAAAACAAACGACAAACCTCACCCTTTAGTGCGGGGAGGAGGTTAGGGACGATAATAGCAAGGATTAAGGGTGTTCAACAGTGACAGATCCAGACAGGCTACTCATAAATTACGTGGTTAACGATGTACTCCCCCTTATAGAGGCCAGGTCAAGCAGCAAGATCTCCAGGGACGAATCTGCTACCTTTGCCAGATGGTTAAGGGAGGGGTTCCTCCTCCTGGTGGACTACGGTAAGATGGGTCACGTGGATGGGCTCAATGAGAAGTTAGAAAGAGTGTTTAGGAGTGCAGAGAAGCTCAAGGAGGAACTTAAAATAGACACTGGGGATCTGAACCAGTACTACATATCCTCTCTACTGACTGAACTGGGACTGATTAAATTTCTACAGAGTGTCACCATAGGGTCAGAGCTTACCACACGAGTCCCGTTCATTGCGGGGAAAGAGTTAACGGTCTCCACAGACACATTGTCGCATGTGTACAAGATGTTGATGCTTTCCAAAAGCGATGACACCATAAACGCTCCAGTTGTCTCTTTGAAGGAAGTGTTGGAGACCAGAATGACGTCTACATACCAACGTATGGTGAAAGAGCTCGAGACCCTGTTAAACCCTTTCCCGCAAAGTAAGAAAAAAAGGAATTATCACTTTAACACCTTGTATTTCCCTCTCACACTGTCCTTCAACATTTCCATGAGCGGGAACAAGTTGACATATACCAGCATGATCGACGTAACGAGACAACTTTTCTTAGAAACGGGAGCACGGGGATTCAAATCATCAATAGTGAGTGACTTGACCAAAACGTTTAGAGCCCTTCAGAGTTACGTCACGGGTTTAGACGCCGAGAGACAATTGAGCAGATCGAGACTGAGTAACGTCGCCGAAGTCCTG